>Ga0181607_10002746_pt1 | contig 15501 bp, 11 predicted proteins | sample 041ome_9_FD_132420 | JGI IMG/M metagenome (GOLD analysis project Ga0181607, IMG submission 132420) | Coastal salt marsh microbial communities from the Groves Creek Marsh, Skidaway Island, Georgia - 041413US metaG (megahit assembly) | ecosystem: Environmental > Aquatic > Marine > Intertidal zone...
AAAGTCTTTGCTAAAATAGATGAATTATAATTTATCAAAAAAAAATTGTATCGTTACTGGAGCCAGTCAAGGACTAGGCAAAGCTATTGCAAATTTATTGGCTGCGGAAGATTGTAATTTAATATTAGTATCTAGAAGACCAAAGCCTTTAAAGTCAGTTGAAAAATTAATTAATTCAAAATTTAAAAAGAAAATAGCTTATGCATTACCTTGTGATGTTACCAAGTTGGATGCCCCAAAAAAAATTATTGATTTTTGTAAAAAAAAATTTGGATCACCAGATATTTTGATTAACTCAGCGGGTGGTTCTAGACCAACAACCTGGGATGCAACTGATGCTCAATGGGAAGAGGGTATGACTTTGAATTTTACGGCTTTAAGAAAATTAACAACAAAAATTATACCGCTGATGAAAAAAAAGAAGTGGGGCAGGGTAATCAATATAACAGGTTCAGTTGAACCTAGAGAAGTGAATATTGCTAACGCTGCAAAATCTGCAGTCCATGCTTGGGCAAAAGGATTGTCCAGGGTTGTAGCGAAAGATGGAATTACCGTCAACTGCATCTCTCCTGGAAGATTGAATACTGAGCAAATATTAAAAAGAAGGCATCCAAATTTAAAAGAGAGAAAAAAATTTATTCAAGAAAATATCCCAGCAGGTTATTTTGGCGAACCCGAAGACCTTGGATGTTTAGCTGTTTTTTTATCATCACCAATAGCACGCTATATTACTGGTGAACTTATACACGTAGATGGCGGTATGAAACGATTTGCCCACTAATTAATCTTGATTTTGTTATTTAATTAAATAAAAAACCGATCATGAAAAGTTTAGATAGTTTCAAGTCTTTATCAGACTTGCAAGTAGGGTCAAAAAATTACAAATATTATAATTTAAAAAAAGCTGCGCAAAATGGTTTAGAAGGAACTGAAAAACTTCCAAAATCATTAAAAGTAGTTTTAGAAAATCTTTTAAGATTTGAAGATAATCTTTCAGTTAATAAAGATCAAATTTTAACTCTTAAAGAATGGTTAAAAGATAAAAAATTTCCAAAAGAAATTGCTTACAGACCTGCAAGAGTTTTACTTCAAGATTTTACTGGTATTCCAGCGGTAGCAGATTTAGCTGCAATGAGAGAAATTGTTCAAGAGAAAAACAAAGACCCTAACAAAATTAACCCATTGTCACCAGTTGACTTGGTTATCGATCACTCAGTTCAAGTAGATATAAGCGGGTCTAAAGATGCGTTGCAAAAGAATGTTGAAAAAGAATTTGAAAGAAATGGTGAGAGATATTCATTCTTGAAATGGGGTCAGCAAGCATTTAATAATTTAAGAATAGTTCCTCCTGGAACTGGAATTTGTCACCAAGTTAATTTAGAATTTTTATCTAAAGTTGTTTGGACTGCAGATGTAAACGGAGATACTTTTGCTTATCCTGATACTTTAGTTGGAACAGACAGTCATACGACTATGGTCAATGGTCTATCAGTGCTTGGTTGGGGAGTTGGCGGAATTGAAGCTGAAGCTGGAATGCTAGGACAGCCAATTTCAATGCTACTTCCAGAAGTTGTTGGTTTTGAAGTGAAAGGTAAATTGCCTGAAGGAACAACGGCAACTGATTTAGTTTTAACTGTTGTTAAAATTTTAAGAGACAAAGGTGTAGTTGGAAAATTTGTAGAATTTTATGGCGAAGGTTTAAAAAATCTTACATTAGCAGATAGAGCAACAATTGGTAACATGGCACCTGAATATGGAGCTACTTGCGGTTTCTTCCCAATTGATGACGAGACAATTAAATATTTAGAATTATCAGGCAGAGACAATGATACAATTGAGCTTGTAAAATCTTATGCAAAAGAACAGGGTTTGTGGGCTGATGATAATGCAGTCTACACTGATACAGTTTCATTAGATATGTCGACTGTTGTTCCAACAATCTCCGGTCCTAAAAGACCTCAAGATAAAGTTTTATTAACTGAAGCGGCGGCAACTTTTAAAAATGTTTTAAAAGATATTTCTAAGAGAGATAATCCTAAATCAGTTAAAATTGAAAATAGTGATTTTGAACTTGAAGACGGAAAGATTGTGATCGCTGCAATTACTTCTTGTACAAATACATCAAATCCAAATGTATTGATTGGAGCTGGAATTCTTGCAAAAAAAGCAGCTGAATTAGGTTTAAAATCTAAACCTTGGGTTAGAACTTCACTTGCACCAGGATCTCAGGTTGTTACAGATTATTTAAATAAAGCGGGTCTAACGCCTTATCTAAATGAGCTTGGATTTAATACTGTTGGTTATGGTTGCACAACTTGTATTGGTAACTCCGGTCCACTTCCAGACGAAATTAATAATGCGATTTTAGATAACGATTTATTAGCGGTTTCAGTTTTATCAGGAAACAGAAACTTTGAAGGTCGTATTAGTCCTGTGGTAAAAGCTAATTTCTTAGCTTCGCCACCATTAGTTGTTGCTTACGCAATAGCTGGATCAATGAGTGTTGATCTTTACAAAGATGCAATTGGAAAAGGTAAAGATGGACAAGATGTTTTTTTAAAAGATATCTGGCCAACAAATAAAGAAATCGAAGATACATTAATGTCTTGTTTGGATGCAGATATGTTTAAATCTAGATATTCAAAAGTATCCGAAGGACCAAAAGAATGGCAGTCAATTACATCTGAGCAATCCAGTATTTATTCTTGGGATCCTGGATCTACTTATGTAAAAAAACCACCTTTCTTTGATGGAATGACAGATGAGCCGGAAGGTTTCAAAGAAATTAAAGATGCAAGACCTTTATTAATTTTAGGAGATATGATTACAACTGACCATATTTCTCCAGCAGGATCTATTCCAAAAGATAGTCCAACAGGTGATTATTTTATGGAACACCAAATTCTTCAAAAAGATTTTAATTCTTATGGAGCAAGAAGAGGAAATCACGAAGTAATGATGAGGGGAACTTTTGGAAATATTAGAATTAAAAATGAAATGGCTCCTGGTACTGAGGGAGGATTTACAAAAATTTATCCAGAAGGAACTGATGCAACAGTATTTGATGCAGTAATGGAATATAAAAAAAGAGGCACTCCATTAGCAGTGGTTGGAGGAAAACTTTATGGCACAGGATCGTCAAGAGACTGGGCTGCTAAAGGAACTCAATTAGTAGGTATCAAAGTTGTAATTGCTGAAAGTTTCGAGCGAATTCATAGATCTAATTTAGTTGGAATGGGAGTTCTACCGTTACAATTTAAAGAAGGCATGGATAGAAAAAGTTTAAAATTAGTTGGATCAGAATTGATTACAGTTATTGATGTTGAAAAAGGTTTAAAACCTCTTCAGGATGTAAAAGTTGAAATCAAATATGCTGATGGAACTGCCAAAACAATAGATACAACTTGTAGAATTGATACTGACAATGAAGTTTTGTATTACATTAATGGTGGAATTCTTCAGTATGTTTTGAGAAACATGCTACAATAGCATGGCATGATACCAAGTAGCTTTAAAAAAATATCCATTCAAAACCAAAAATACGACGTTGCTGATATTAGCAATATTAGTGGTATCGAGTCAGTTCCATTTTCGTACAGGATATTAATTGAGAATATTATTAGACAAAACCTACTTGGAAAGAATGAAAATGTAAAAGAGCAAGTAGCATCCGTTTTAGAAAGTAAAATTGGATCAGCAATTAATTACGCACCAAACAGAATCTTAAGTCATGATATTTTAGGAAAGGTGATGCTAGTTGATTTTCTAGCATATAGAGAAGCATTACAAAAAAAAGGCATTAGTTCAGATTCAATTCAGCCAGATGTTCCTGTTGATGTAGTGATCGATCATTCTTTGCAAGTTGATTATTTTGGAAATGATCAAGCAAAAATAAAAAATTTACAAAAAGAGTATGAAAGAAATTCTGAGAGATTTTCATTTTTAAGATGGTGTTCAAAATTTTTAGACAAAGTAAATGTCATACCCCCAGGAGTTGGAATATGTCACCAAGTTAATATTGAATATTTATCTAAAGTTATTTGGAGAGAAAAAAAACAAGGTTATTATTTAATGCATCCAGATACATGTATTGGAACTGATAGCCATACACCAATGGTAAATGCCATCGGAGTGATGGGATGGGGTGTTGGAGGTGTCGAAGCTGAGATATCAATGCTTGGAAGAACTATTCCTATGACTGTACCTGAAGTTGTTGGAGTTAAATTAAAAAACAATTTAAAAGAAGGCATCACTTCAACAGATTTGGTCTTGTATATTACAAAACTTTTAAGAGAAAATAAAGTTGTGGGAAGTTTCATAGAGTTTTTCGGTGATGGAGTTGAGAACCTTACTGTTGGGGATAGAGCAACTATTTCTAATATGGCGCCCGAGTATGGAGCGACAAATGTGTTGTTTCCAGTAGATAACTCGACTTTAGATTATTTAAAAATGACAGGCAGAACAGAAGAAGAGATTAAAATTGTTGAAGAGTACTCAAAGAATCAAAAACTTTGGAGAAACCCAGGTGATACCCCAAAATATAACAGAGTCTTAGAGTTAGATCTAAATTCAATAACTCCTTGTGTTTCTGGACCAAAAAATCCTGAAGATAAAATCAATTTAGATCAGTTCTCAAGCTTAGCAAATGAGCACTCACAAATGCTTTATAAAAAAGATTTAAGAAATGATGAATATGAAGTTCCTCAACTTGGATTCAAAATTAAAGATGCTGATATTATGATTGCAGCAATAACAAGTTGTACTAACACAGCAAATCCAAAAAATGTTATTGCAGCAGGGCTTATCGCAAAGAAATTAGTAGAACTTGGAATTAAAAGAAATCTAAAAGTAAAAACCTCATTTGCACCTGGAAGCAAAGTAACAGCTGAAATTTTATCACAAACTGGTTTACAAAAATATTTAGATGAACTTGGTTTTAATATGGTGGGAATTGGATGCACGACCTGTAATGGAAGTTCTGGACCATTAGATGATAATATTGCAAACACGATTGAAAAAGAAAAAGTTTTCTCAGTCGCTGTTTTGTCTGGAAATAGAAATTTTCAAGGAAGAATTCACCCAAATATTAGAGCATCATATTTAGCATCCCCTGGTTTGGTTGTTTTGTTTTCTATTTTAGGTTCTATAAAAAAAGATTTAACAAAAGATAGTTTGGGAAAAGATAAAGATGGAAATGATGTTTATTTCAAAGATGTTTGGCCATCCAATGAAGACGTAAATACAATTATTAATCAATTTTATAAATCAGAAACTTTTAGTGAAAAATATAAAGAGGTAAATGATGGCGGAGATCTTTGGGAAGGTCTTAAAGTTTCGGACTCTAGTAATTATGACTGGCCTGATAGTACATATATAAAAAAACCACCGTACATGAGCAATGCTGAAAACAATGAGATTAGAGATATTAATTTAGCAAGACCTATAGTTCTTCTTGGAGATTCTGTAACCACAGATCATATATCACCATCAAGTGTAATTACAAAAGGGACTGCTGCTTGGGATTATTTAACTGAATTAGGATTAGACCCAAAAGACTTTAATAATTATCTAACAAGAAGAGCAAATCACGAAATTGTTGCACGATCTACCTTTGCAAGTCTAAGATTGCGTAATCTCATGACCCCTGATCAAGAAGGAAGTATTACGGTTAAGTATCCTGAAAATAAAGTGATGAGACTTTACGAAGTTGCGATGGAATATAAAAAAGAAAATAAAGAAATTATTGTTTTAGCAGGTGAAAACTATGGGTGCGGATCATCAAGGGATGTTGCTGCGAAAGGCCCTTTATTAATTGGAGTGAGAGCTATAGTCGCAAAAAGCTTTGAGAGAATTCATAGATCAAATTTAGTTGGCATGGGATTATTGCCTTTGGAGTTTGAAAAAGGACAAGGTATTGAAGAGTTAAAGATCATGAGTACAGATCAATTTAGCATCATTGGTTTAGAAAAAATTAGTAATGACAATAAAAAAGTTACTATGAAAATTCATAAAGATAGTGGCGATGTTATTGATGTAAAATTAAATGTAAGGTTAGATGTACCGGAAGAAGTAACTTTTTGGACAAACGGTGGCATTTTACCAACTGCTTATAAGGAGGCATGATGAAACAACATTGGATTAAAGCAACATACTATAGAGGTGGAACAAGCAAAGGAGTTTTTTTTCAAAAAAAAGATTTACCAACCCAAGATGAAAATGAATTAAATAAAATATTTTTAAAAGTTATCGGTAGCCCAGATCCAAATGGAAGACAGTTAAATGGTATGGGTGGAGGTGTATCTTCAGTATCAAAATGTGTAATTATTAGCCCTTCAGAAAGAGATGATGCTGATGTTGATTATAATTTTATTCAAATTGCAGTAGATCAACCAATTGCAGAGTGGAACAATAATTGCGGTAATTTATCTGGTGCTGTTGGACCTTATGCTATTCAAGAGGGTATCATTAAACCTAAAGAGGGTGAGAATAAAATCAGAATTTACCAGGTAAATACCGATAAAATAATTCACTCTACATTTAGTGTAAAAGACGGAAAGCCGGAAATCGAAGGAGATTATACAATTGCTGGTGTTTATGGTGGAGCTTCAAAAGTAAGATTAGATTATTTAGAGCCAGGAGGATCTGGTACAGGGAAATTATTACCAACTGGAAATGCAATTGATGAAATCGAAATTGATGGATTTGGAAAAATAAAAGTCAGTATTATTGATGCTGCAACTCCTCTTATTTATATTTTAGCAGATGATTTGGGTCTTAAAGGGACCGAAAGCCCTGATGAACTTGATAGCAATATAAAGGCAATGGAAATCATTCAAAAGATTAGAAGAAAATGTGCTTTCATGACTGGATTATCAAAGTCAGAACATGAAGCGCCTATGAATACTCCTCGTATTGGTATTGTGACATCACCTAAAGACTATATTAGTTTAGATAAATCAAATATCAAAGGTGATGATCAAGATATTACAGCAAGAATGTTTTCCATGGGAAAAACTCATAAAGCAATTATGGGAACAGCTGGTGTTAATATTGGTGTAGCTGCAGCGATTGAAGGAACAATTCCAAATCTAATTAAAAGAAAAGGATCAAATCCATTAGAATTAAGAGCTGGAAATCCATCGGGAGTTATGACTGCAGGAGCAGTTATAGAGCAGGTTGATGGAAAACCTTATGCAAAATCAGCAATAATGTATCGAACGTTTAGGCCATTAATGAGAGGTGAAGTTTTAGTCTAAGCTGAAATTTTAGTTTCACCAGTAACTTGAGTTCTGTGCATTACTCTTCTGGTATTAGGATCAAAGGCATCGCGTTTATGAAGAACGAATAGATTTTTCCACATTAACAATTCATTTGCGTTCCATCTTTGTGTCCAGGTATATTTCTTTTGAGTTGCGTGAGACCAAACTTCATCAAGTAATTTTTCGCTATCTTTTAAATCAAGTCCAACAATATATGCATAAGGTCTCCTACCTATAAATAATGTTTTTTTACCTGTATTGGGATCTTTAAAAACCATAGGATGTCTTGCACCAGGAGTTTTAGACGGATCAGAGACCTCTTCATATCCTTTTCTTAACTGTCCCGCACTATTATGAGCAGAATCATGAATTAAAATTTTATCTTGAATTTTGTTTTTGAGCTCATCAGGCATATCTTCATATGCTGCTATCATATTTGCAAAGTGTGTGTCTCCCTGATCTTTAGGAACTTCTAACGAGTATAAAATACCAGCTTTAGGTGGAATTTCTTGATATGTCATATCGGAATGCCATGTCGCTTCACCATCTCCTAATATTCCAGTAGGCTTACCTTCTTTTTTTACATTTGAAATTACATTTATCTCAGGATGCTCAGGCGAAAAATTAATGCCATAAGGATTTGGAGCTGGATGATCTAGATTTCCAAAATTTTTACTAAATTGAATGAGATCAGGATCTGTTAAATTTTGATTTTTAAATACCAAAACTAGATTTTCGTCCCAAGCTTTATTTATTGCTTCCACTTCTTTTTCATCAAGATTTTTACTTAGATCTAGCCCTCTAACTTCAGCACCTAAAGCCAAACCACTTTTGATTATTTCCATATTTTAATAATATTTTTTTTAAAAAATTTAGTCAATTTTTATAGGTTATAAAATCCAAAGTAAATTAACCTTATTGCTCCAAAAAACAAAATTATACTTAATATTTTTTTAAAATAACTTTGCCCCTTTGAAATTAGAACTAATTTTCCTAAATAAGTACCAAGAAATCCAACAAGTATCATGATGGAAACCAAAGGTAAGTATTGCTCAAACGAAAACCCAATAAAAAAATATGCAAAAGATTTAAACAAATGTTGAAATGTCATCATTGAACCATGGGTAGCAACATGTTTAATTGGACTGAAATTCATATTTTTTATTAAAGTTGCAACAAGAGGGCCAGATGCCCCAAACATGACTGACATAGTAGAAGAGGCAATTCCTCCAAAAAAAATGTATTTTTTACCAAGCTTAGGAAATTTTCCAAATAGTGAATATAAGATAAATAAACCAACACCTATTTGACCTAAAGCTGGAGATAGAACTTCAACTACATTGGCTCCAAAAAAAGATCCAATTAGAGTTCCACCCATAAAAGGTAGAATAATTTTAATATCAAGATCTTTTAATGAAACAAAAATTCTTGCAAAATTTGAACCCAATTGAATAATTCCATGCACTGGAACTAAAGCAACTGGTGGAATAATAAAAGATAAACTTACCAGCATTAATAACCCACCACCTAAACTCAATGCGGTAGAAATAAATGAACATAGTAAGTTTATGAATATTAAAGCAACAGCTCCACTAACAGATATGGTGCTTGGCAAATATGAAGCTATGATTTCCACTAGATTAATTTTAAATAAATAGTCGTCGAACAGATTAATATCATACTAATACAAAAACCTACTACAAAAGGTTTAACACCAAATGATTTTAAATTTGTAATTGAAATACTTAAACCAAGACCTAATAAAGCAAGTAATATAAAGTATTTTGATATTATGGACGCTCCATTAATCATTACTTCCCAATTGCCTAGAAGATTTACTGGTATAAAAATATCTCCTAAACTTCTTATTACCGCAAAAAAAATAAAAAAAATTATAAATGATGGGAGAAGATTCGAGTAGCTAGTTTTATCAATAACATTTTTTTTTAGACGATAACTAAAAGCAAGCAAGGGGATTATAATCAGTAAAAATGAGTTACGTATTAGTTTTGTAGATATCGTAGAATTAAACGCATCTACACTATTAAAAGTATTTTGATATATTTTACCTGCAGCAACAACTTGCGATGTATCATGAATTGTTGCGCCAAGAAAAATTCCAGATTTGATATGATCTTGATCAAATATTAAGCCTGCAAGGTATGGTGAAATAAATACTGAAAGAGTTCCAACTAATGTTACAACTGCAACTGCACAGCCAATTTCATTTTTATTATTTTTGATGATTGTACTTGATGCCATAATAGCTGTAATTCCACAAACAGAAGAACCGATTGCTAATAAATTTATTAAAGAGCTTTTTAGATTTAAAAATTGACTTAATAATTTAATAATTATGAAAACGATTAAAAAATTTATAAGTATAATAAGGATAGAAATTTTTCCATACGCATAAAATTCAAAAAAACTTAATTGAATTCCAACTAAAGCAATTCCAATTTTTAAGAAAACATTAGTTAGCTTTTCTTTGATATTATCAAAATTAATAATCTTGAAATGATTAATACCCAATCCTATTAATATACACAAAATAGCAGAGGATATAACGATTGAATTGTCAGCAAGTATAGATGATAAAAATTCTATCGTTGCCACCACAATAGCAGCAATCAGAAAATTTTTTATCATGAAATATCTAAATTAGATAAATCAACTAATTCCTTGATTGTAAAATCTTTATTTAATATGCAATCAATTAAGTCATCAGTTTTGGAGCTATTAAACACTGAAAATAACCTTTTTGCCTTTGCGGTAATATCATCCTTATTCATTGGGTTATCTGGTGTTCCCCTTACTGAACTTGCATGATAAAAAAGTTTTTTACCGTCATTTAAAATTATAGTTAACTTTGATTGTCTTTCTGGCCTTGCTATTGCTAACTCATCACTGGATATAGATTTTATTTTTTTTCTAAGGTTAACAACTTCTGGATCATTGAAAAGTGTTTCATCATGAGCTTCTTCGTAACCCATAGTTTTTTTTATAAGATGAACAGCAATTAAATGTTGAGCGCTAATAGATGGAATTTCTCTATCATTGATAATGTGAAATCTATCAGATGGAATTTCTATGGTCAGTTCTTTGATATCTTTATGATCAAAATCATTATTTTTTAATAAATATTCTACCGCATCCATCATTGATTGAATAGGTGATCCAACAGACCACTTTTTTAAAGATGAATGATCAATTTCAAATTTTTTTCCCAATTCATTAATTATAAGTTCTGGTTTAGGGTTATGTGCAAATCCTTCATGAAAACCCCTTTCTCCTAAGAGAGGATCTGTAACAGTAGTGAAGTTTTCTTTGGCAAGCAATGCAGAATAAATTCCATTTCGAGCTGTCATGCCAGAAAAAACAAAAGCTTTTTCAATATGATCTGGATCTCTATTCCAACAAGCAAGACCCGATGCCTGCTGAATCGTATAAGACAAAAGATAATTACATTGTTGGTGTGTTAGTTTTAACAAGGCACCTGCTGAAGCTGCACTTCCAAAAATTGGACCTAAACTGTGCGTAGCAAATATTGTTGTTTTAGGAGTTTTATATCCTAAACTAGTAGTTATTCTAACTCCAATATCATAACCAAGCGCTATGGCTTTTAATATTTCTTCACAATTTGAATTTTCTTTTTCAGCTATTGCGAGTGTTGCAGGTACAATTGCACAACCAGGATGAAATCTTCCAACCGTATGAGAGTCGTCAGTTTCATTTGCGTGTGCTGCCATTCCATTTCCAAAACCAGCATTTATTGCCGAAACTTTAATATTATTTCCCAGTAATGTGGATTCTTGTGGACCTCCTTGTTTTTTTGAAAATTCAAAACCTTTTTGGCCTGGAGGTAGCAATCTACCTGTAAGGATTGCAATCATAGTATCCAGCAAATGATACCTGGTATTAATTTGAGTTTCTTTCGGCAGTTCATGAGTTAATGCTTCTGAGATGTATTTTGTGAGCGTTTGTTGAATATCCATTAAAAAAGTCCTTTTATTTTATTTTTGTCAAAATTAATCTTATTTATATCACAGCAGATATTCAATTGTTTTACCTCGTCAGGATCTAATTTGTTTATATTTTTAACCAGTTCTAAAAATCTTTTTTGTTCTTGCTCTTCGACCATACCAGAAAAAAGTGGTTCCATTTTTCTTATATATTCTTTTCTGTTAAAAGGAGTTTTTCCACTAGGGTGTGCGTTAGCAAATTCGAGTTTATCAATTATTTTTTCACCGTTATTCATAATGATTTCAACCTCTGCACCTTGAGCTTTTTTTAAAGGGTCTGTCTCTTCGTAGTATTTTTTATTCCATTCTTCACTTTCAAAAGTTTCAATTTTATTCCATAGCTCAACAGTTTCTTTTCTGTTTTTTCTTTCATTACTATAACTTTTTTCATGATGCCAAGTGCCATCTTCCAAAGCTACTGCAAAAATATACATAGCTGAATGATCTAATGTTTCTCGAGATGCTTTTGGACTGTATTTTTCTTTATCATTACTTCCACTCCCCATAACAATATGAGTGTATTGTTTACTATAAATATTAATTTTTTTTATCTCCTTTGTGTCTTTAATTTTTTTTCTAATGTTAAAAGCAAGATCAATTAATGAATTTCCGTGATAACCTGCTGAGTGTTCTTTTGTAAATGTTCCTAAAATACCCGCTCTAGGTTCATTGTTTTCAGGCAAATCTATATTTAAATTTTCATTATTTTTATTCAAAAGTATTGGGATTATTCCATAATCACCTTCCCAAACAGGACTTGGTGAAGTATCTCCACGCATAGCTCTATCAATTGCATCAATTGCATTCTTTCCAACTAATCCTGGCGCATACGCTTTCCAACTTGATAACTGACCCTTTCTTCCTTGCCTTGTAAATATAGAAGTATGGGCGCTCCACTGTATGGCTTGATATATAGTTTTGGTATCTAACTTTAATAATTTTCCTAACCCACTAGTAATTGCAGGTCCAAGATGTCCTACGTGATCAATTCGATTTGGGTTTAAAGCTATAGACATAGAAAGTCTCAGCTGCGTTTCATAACTTGTTGCAATTGCTTTTACTAAATCTTCACCATTACAATTTTTTTGTTGTGCAACAGCAAGTATAGTTGGAATGCAATCTCCTGGATGGCATGTTTCTTTTGCCATAATATTATCGTGAAAATCTAACTCTCTAACCGCAACTGCATTCGCCCACGCTGCCCATTGACAATCATATTTATTTTTATTTTCTAAACCAAAAATAGTTGCTCCATTTTTATTTTCAAATTGCATTGCCTGCGCTCTTGCAATTTTAACAGCATCACGATTTAGTGCAGCAATCGCTACTCCAGCGTTATCAATAATTCTATTGCCAACCATCTCAATTATGTCCGTTGTTAATTCCCATTCTTGCGAGGACATTGTTGCAATGCGCCAGGCCAACTGTTCTTTTACCTCTAGTTTTTCACCAGGTTTTTGAATTTTTATGGGAAAAGTTTTCATTGCTGTGTATTTAAAAATATATTTCGTTTCATAATATGAAATGTTATTTTACATATTGAACTTTAATCTATTGTTGTGATACATAAAGTCAATTAATTGATCAATTAAACTATAAGGGGGAAACATGTTCAATTTAAATTTTAAAAAGCTATTTGGCTTTTTTGCATTGTTCGCTCTAATCTTAACTTCTTTTACTGATGCATCGTTCGCGGGCTCACATGAAAAGAAAAAGAAAAAGAGTTACGCTGATGGTACTTGTGATCCAGTTCAAGTTGTGATCCATGCATCATACGGTGGAGGAACAGATACGACTGCAAGAATGATGTCTATCAGAACAAGAAGAGAGCTTGGAGCTGATATTCAAGTAGTTGGTAAAAGAGGTGGTTCAGGTGCAAAAGCTCAGAACTACGTTTTAACAAGACCAAAAGATGGTTGTACTATTATGGCTCTAACTGAGTCTCACTTGTATACAATGGCTAGAGGAAAATCTAATATGAAGATTGATGATCTAGTTGGTATTGCAAGAGCAATGGAAGAACCAACTTTCGTAGTTGTTAACTATAAAAATAAAAAATTAAGCACAGCTAAAAAATTCATCAAAGAAGCAAACAAAAAACCAGTGAGCGTTGGTATTGCATCTATTGGTGGAACCGAGCACATTGGAATGTATAACTATTCTAAAGCTGCTGGTATTCCGTTTAAAGCTGTATCATTCGGTTCTGGTGCGCAAAGTTTACAAGCTTTAGCATCTGGAAAAATTGATGCTGCACTTTTAAACCCATCAGAAGCTGCTGCTTTAATGGAAGATAAAAAAGTTAGAGCAATCGTTTTATTGCATGACCAAAAATTAGCGGACTATCCTAAAGTACCTACGTCGTACTCAATGGGTCACGAAGTAAAAGTTGTGACTACAAGAGGATATGCTGTTTTAAAAGGTACTCCTGACGCTGTAGTTCAAGAGTTATCTAAAAAAATGGTTAAAGCAATGAAGCATGAAACTTTTGGAAACTATCTAAAAGGTGCATCACTAGACCCTAAGACTAGCCCTGCTGGTACTGAAGTTTGGGATAAGCAACTTAAAGATAACTTCAAAAAAGCCCAAGCTGCTTTAAAAGGACTTGGATTAATTAAGTAGTTCATGTCTAACGAAAAAAAATCTATCGACTTTGCGCCTAGGACACTAGGCGCAGGGTTAGTTCACAAAAAAGATTTAATATTAGCTTTATTGCTAATAGCTTTTGGATCTTTCATGTATTATGAAGCCGGAAAGTTTCCAGAAGCACCATTAGTTTTAGGAGATACACTTAACGCTGAAGTGTTTCCTAGAATGTTAGTTGTACTTTTGCTTTTTTTAGTAGCTGTTGTACCTTTTGAATTTAAAATCACACCAGAAAAAATTGATAAAATTGACAAAGATAGAGGTGATAAAACACCATTAATTACTTGGATCACAATAGTTGTTTTATTAACTATTGTTGCTCTTGCAGAATTTTTAGGTTCTTTTTTAACCATGTTTGTCATCTGTCTGACAGTTCCATTAATATGGGGTGAAAAGAGATATGTGACTGTTGCAATTTATGCAATTATTTTTCCAATCTGCGTTTATTTGTTATTTAATAAAGTACTTGGATTATATTTTAACCCTGGATTATTGGAGATGTTTAAATAGTTATGGAAGATGTCATTAGAGGATTTGGATTATTATTAGAGTTTCAAAATATCGCTTTGATATTTGGCGGTGTTTTAGTTGGTGTTTTAGTTGGTGCTTTGCCTGGACTTAGTTCTCCAATGGCAATTGCTTTATTAATGCCTTTTACAATCAGTTTAGATCCCGTCGCATCAATTTCGATGATGGCAGCACTTTATTGTGCAGGAACTTTTGGTGGATCTATTACTGCAATTTTAATTAATGCACCTGGTGCGCCACCTGCTGTTGCTACTGCATTAGACGGATACCAAATGGCTAAAAATGGTGAACCCGGTAGAGCATTAGGATTAGCAGCAATGGCCAGTGTTATTGGTGGAATTTTTGCTATTATAATATTTTTATTTGCTACACCTTTGTTAGCTGAAGTTGCTTTAAAATTTGGTCCAGTAGAATATTTTGGATTATCTTGTTTTGCGCTTTCAATGCTAGCAGCAATGAGCGGAAAATCATCTATAAGAAACCTAATTGCAGGAACTATGGGGGTTCTAGTTTCAACAATTGGAGTGCACCTTGCCACAGGGGTAGAAAGGTTTGACTTTGGAGTAGAAGAGTTAACTGAAGGTATTAAATTTGTTCCAGTACTAATTGGTTTATTTGCAATGTCAGAATTATTAACACAATCAAAAACTTTAAATGCTGCCGTTGAAAGAATGACAGCAAAAGCTTTGAGATTACCAACTTGGGCAGAGCTAAAAAGTTTAAAAGGAACAATTCTAAGATCATCAGGCCTTGGAACATTTATTGGAATTTTGCCAGCTGAAGGATCAACAGTTGCTGCAATGATGGGTTATAATGAAGCTAAGAGATGGTCTAAAACTCCTGAAAAATTTGGTACAGGACACGCTGAAGGAATAGTTGGTCCAGAAGCTGCGAACAATGCAGCAGCTGGCGGAGCGATGGTTCCGACTTTAGCATTAGGCATTCCAGGAAGTGGAACAACAGCATTAATTTTAGCCGCATTAGTGATGCATGGATTTAGACCTGGGCCTTACTTAATTACTGAAACTCCACACTTAGTTTATGCTATT
>Ga0181607_10002751_pt1 | contig 15476 bp, 16 predicted proteins | sample 041ome_9_FD_132420 | JGI IMG/M metagenome (GOLD analysis project Ga0181607, IMG submission 132420) | Coastal salt marsh microbial communities from the Groves Creek Marsh, Skidaway Island, Georgia - 041413US metaG (megahit assembly) | ecosystem: Environmental > Aquatic > Marine > Intertidal zone...
AAATCTGGACGATTTGTATGTAGGAGTATTTATTTCTTCTTCAATAATTATAATTGGTACACAAATGCAATAGATTTGTCAGATGAATTTATTTTTGAATTTAAGAATGAAAATAAGTATTTACATGATGAATATTTAATTCGCACTCATCCAAAACTTCAAGTAGAAGGTGATACTAAAAGTATAGAATATTCTAATGAAGGTAAAAGTAACTAAAACAAAACTTAAATATAAAAATTAAAATTGATTTTATTTTTATATTAACTTTAATCAATAATGGGATATTTAAAAAGATTATTCAGATTAGAAACACTTGAAGAAAAACAACAACGTCTTTATGAAGAACGATTAAAAAAACAAAATATTAAGAATGGAAAAATAAAAACTGCCGAAGAAGAAAAAAAGGAATTAGAATATATATTGAGGTGTTGTCTTAAACCAACCAACTATATTCTAGGTCAAAGACATAAGGTAGATATTTCGCGTGAATATTTAAAAGGTCGGTTATTTTATGATTTGTCTTATGATTATTATAACAAAAATCCTCTACCTTTACGAAAAGTTCATGAATTACCGCTTGATTTTGTTGAAAAATATAAAGATAGAATATACTGGAATCGTGTAGGTAATGGTTCTTATAAAGACCATTTGAAAATAGAAAAAATGGATATTGAGTTTGTAAGAAAATTTCAAGATAAAATTAATTGGGGAAATGTTGGTTCTGGTGAAAGTGGGTATACAAAAATTGAATATTTACCATTTGACTTTGTGAAAGAATTTCGACATAAAATTAATTGGAAATCAGTTGGACGTAAAAGATTTTTTAATTGCTACACAAATGCAAGGTATTTACCAGATGAATTTATTTTTGAATTTAAGAATGAAAATAAGTATTTATATAATGAATATTTAATTCGAACTTATGTACCACCAAAATTTCAAGTAGAAGGCAATACTAAAAGTATAGAATATTCTAATGAAGGTGAGTGATTAATTGAAATATAAAATATTATTAAAATAAAAATATTTTATAAAAATATATAATGAATTTTTTGTATAATTTATTAAAGATTGATAAAAAAATTAGTAGTAGTTCTAGTAAAGTATATACACCAAATAAATCATGTCAGACTTTTATGAGAAAAGAAGGATATGTATCTAAAATTCAACCTAATTTTTTTGCATTGCGTGAATTAGAAATATTAAAATTTATTAAAAGAATTGATAAAGATGAAAATCATTTTGTATCTTTTGTAAGTAGTTGTCCATATAATAAAAAGAAATATAATATTATTTCAAAATATCATGGTATTGCAATGGACTCAAAAAAATATATTAAATTAATAAAAGATAATAATATAACAATTACACACTTTAAAAAAGTTTTCTTAAAACAAATGTTAAAATCAATTGATTTATTACACGAAAAAAAATTATTTCATAGAAATATTATTACATCAAATATTTTATATGATGAGAAAAATAATAAATATCGTTTAATTGATTTTGGTGATGCTATTCGTCAAAAGGATATTACTACATTATTGGCAAAAACAAATATAAGAAAAACAGAAAAACTATTATTAAATTTTCTTAAAATGGATGCTAGAAAATATTCTTTAAATGATGATGAACTTATAAAAATATTAATGTTATATCTTTTATATAATAATAAACATAATATATTTAAGTTTGGAGATAATAAAGGCAAATATAAAGTTGGATATAAATTATTAAAACCGATTATACAATTTATTGATAATATTAAAGAAGATACTTCTATTGATGAGTTTTTTAAAAATAAAGATTTAAAAAATTTAATAAAAACAGAATTACCAAAAATACAAAAAACACTTGATTATATTTCAGTAATAGATATATACTTAACTATATTAAAAAAATATTATAATATATCACCATATGAGATAAAAATGTATAATAATATATTAGATAAAGTATATCTTCATATTGATAATCCAGATAAAATCAAAAAAATAGTAAAAGAGTTTATTTATACAAAAAATAAGTCCAGTATTTAATATAATTTTTTTAAATTATATTAAATCTTTTAAAAATTATTTACTAATTTTATATCTTCAATATCTTCTCTAATATGTTTATCTGTTTGTTGAAAATCTTGTGCATATAAAATAACACTTTCTTCTTCATCTTCCTCAAACATTTGCATTTGTTCAATTCTCATCATCTCAAATGTATTCTCAAAATAATTAAATAATTCTTCATTGTTATTTAAATATGTTTCTATATTTTGGCTCATATAAAATACATTTAATTTTGCTTCAATATTAAACTGTAAATTATATTCAGTTGTATCTGAATAATAATATAATTTATCATAATAATCAATGTTTAATTTGAATTCATGCATATGATATGTATTTCTATCTTTCATTGCTTCTTCCATTGTAATTAAATCTTCATTGTTATTTTCATCTTCTGATTCACTTGGAAGAATAAATTCATTATCGAAATAATTATCTATATCTTCATCTATTCCTTCATCGTTGTCTTCATCTATTTCTTCTATTTTACTTGTTGCTTTCATGAATATATTATAAATTAATTCATCTTCTTCTGGAATAATATGTGATATAACTAATTGATTTTTTTTAAATATTCTTTCAATTACACATTCCATTATTCTTAATTTATTTCGATTTTTAATTTCATCATGACAACTTTCTAATAATAAAATGAAAAGAAAATCTAATTTATCTTTTATTGTTTTTAAATTTTTTATATAATATTTTCTCAATTCATTTATAAAAAATGAAGGAGATGTTCCAAAATTTAAAATATTATTAAATAAATAATTTTCTTTAATTTTATTTTTAAAAAAATCAGAAATATCATCCAGTTTTATATTTGAGAAATCAATCTCTCTTAATATTAGTTCTTCTTCTGGTGTTGTTCTTGCGATTTGTTGTGTATAATTAATTCGTTGTTTAATATTCATCTTATATTTTATATATGTTAATATTTAAAATATATTCAAATTATAAATATAATATTAATCAATTTTAGTTTATAATGAACGGATTTGATTATATGAAATAAATTGTCCCATTAAAAGATAACCGGATACAAATAATACTACAAAAATTATAGCAAACATTTTTATAATTAATTTAATTTTAAAAATAAATCAATTTTATTTTTAATTTAATAATCCAAAAATTATTTTAGTAATTGTTGTATTCACACAAAATAAAAAATGTAATATTATTGATAATATAAATAAATATATGAATGATTTAACAAATGTTATTTTAAAATATCTTCCAATAAAATATGCAGCAATAATTGTTAATAATAAATCTACAATTGCAATATTCATTATACGATAACTATGAACTCCTTTTCCTGGTTCTCCAAATATATTTTTATAATCTTTAAATATACACATTATATAATATATAAGTCCATAATTAATTTTATTTTTTTAATATTATAAATAATTTTACATTATTAATCAAAACAAATTCTACATGTAGGACATTTATTCTTTATTTTAACCCATTCATATAAACATTTATTATGAAAAATATGACCACAATCTGTAATTTTAATATCATCTTTTATATTATTTAAACAAATTACACATTCAAATTTTTTATTTGATTCTGGAATCATTTCCATAACAATATTTTTAAAATGGTCTGGTATTACATCATATTCATATTCATATGCATATACATAACAACAACCCATTTTAATAAATAATTTTAATAATTTATTTATTAATCAATTTTAATTATTGATATCTTACTTTATCTTTTAATAAATTATGTAAATATTTTTTGATTTCATATTCTATTTTATATTCCATATTTTCTTCTTGTGAATAATAAAATTTTTTTTTAGTTGATGAAATTTTAATTCCTTTATATTTTTCATATGTTTTAACAGTTATATATTTTGTATGTTTTGTAATTTTATATTTGATTTTATGATTTATATATTTTTCTCTTTTATATAATGTTCTTTTCTTTTCCTCAACTGTTAAATCTTTTATAAAATTCATTGGAACTTTCTTTTTTAAATTATCTTTATTCTCATTATTCTTTTTTATTTTAATATATTCTTCTTCTGTTGGAAGTTCTCGATAATGTATCTTTTGAAAATTTTTATGTGATTTTCGTATAAGTTTCCACTTTAAAAAATCTTTTTTTCTCTCATCTCTTTCTTTATCTGTTCTTCCTCCTATCGGTTTAAATTCAACTACATTATCAAAACGAACTCTTTTTTCCGGTATATTTTTAATAATATAATTAATTAATTCTTGTTTTGATTTTTTAATTAATCCAAATACTTTTATTTGATTTTTTTTATTATAAGTTTTAATTTTTTTTATTAATTTTTCTTTGGTTTTTGAATTTAAATAATTTTCTCGATTTATATCATTCATTTCATCAATATCTTTGATAAATTTTACATAAGTATTCGTCATAAATTATACTTTATGTTTTTATAAATAATCATTTTTAAAATTTAATTTATTTATTTAATTATATTATAATTTCAAAATGAAAGAATATATTTTAAGAGTTGTTCCAAATAATGAAGATATTGCAAATTTATATAAAAATCATTCCCATTATAATGAAGGAGATTCTGGAATAGATTTATTTTGTTCAGAAGATATTATTATTAAAGCTGGAGAAACCAAAAAAATAAAATTTGATATATCTTGTGAAATTGTATGTAAAAATAACAATGATTTATATAATATTTCTTACTATTTATTACCAAGAAGTTCTATTGTAAAAACTCCATTACGTATGGCAAATTCAATCGGTTTAATTGATGCATATTATCGTGATAATATTTGTGCAGTTGTTGATAATATTAAAGATTTTGATTTTGAAGTTAAAAAAGGAACTCGTTTATTTCAACTTGTTGTTCCTTCATTAAAACCATTTAATAAATTAGAAGTTTCTAATAAATTTCTTAATCCAAATAAAAATAGAAATGGTGGTTTCGGTTCTACAAATTAAAATTGATTTTGAAAATTAATAATATAAGATATAGTAATGTTTCCCGGATTAATTTTTATTAGCGTAGTAAGTATTATGTTTTGTTGTTCTCATTTACGTAAAAAATATAAAGATTATTCACTTAATAAAAAAGTTAAAAAAATGATATTTAAAAAAACATTTAGAAAATATACTTCAGATGAAGAATGTGTTATTTGTCAAGAAAATTTTGATGGAACATTAAAATGTCGTCAATTATATTGCAATCATATTTTTCATAGTAAGTGTATATATGAATGGTTTAATGAAAAATTAACATGTCCTCTTTGTAATCAAAATATTCGTACAAAAGATAATAATGATATTATGGAAGTTAATGAACAATATTTAGTTTAAAATTAATTTTATAAATTATTTTTAAAATTGAAATTCATAATTTAAATAAATTATTGTATTATATTAATTATGAACGGATTAAAATTATTAAATAATAAAGATGTTATTCGATGGTGTTATACCGGAATTACTCCTTCAACTATTGTGAATACATCAAATAAAGTTTTATTAAATAAAAGTAGAACTATGGAAAAAGAATGGGCAAATGGATTATTAAGAAAATATTATGGTTATAATAATAATATTGAAATTAAACAATGGACAACTAAGTTAGGTGAAGAAGTTGTAAAAGAAGTTTTACTTTTAATGGGTAATAATATATATAATAAAAAATCTTCTTATAAAAGTAAATTATCAAAGAAGACATACGAACCAGATTTAGAATGTGATAAATTTTTATATGAAGTTAAAAGTCGTAATTGGACAACTCCTGGAACTGCCGGAGAAAAAATATTAGGTGTCCCTATGAAATATTCTGAATTACCTCAATTATCTGGAAAACAGGTTAAAATTATATTAGTTGGGTTTCAAGAACAAGAAGCAAAAACCGGTTTTGGTTTTGGTAATCTATTATGTTCTTCAAATTGTAATCCAATCGCATCACAAATGATTAGTTGTTATAAAAATTTAGGGTTTGAATATATTGGATTAACTGATTTATTAAACCAACTTGGTTTTAAAAATAATTAATATTATAAACTTATTTAAGTCCATAATATTATTCTTTTTTTTAATTACTTTCATTATCTTCACAACAATCAGTTGATAATACTTCTGATGTTAATGTATATGATATTTTTTTATTTAAACTTGGTATATAATCAATTTCTTCTTCTTTTGTATTTGAATATTCATTTTCATATAAATTATTATCTTGATTATTTTGTAATTTAAAACAATTTCCCATTTTATATATTAAAATTATTTTTATTTTTAATATATTTATTTATCAATTTTAAAATTGATTTTTAATAATGATATTAATTATTTAAAATATTGTTTATTTAAATGAATAATATTAAATTAGAAGATTCATCTTTTGAATTTGATGAAGATACAAATTACTTTGGTGGTATTTATATTATATGGGACGGTTTAAATATTATTCTTATGAAAACATTTATTTATAATGCAACAATTTGTCCAAATGAATATACCGCAGATAAATTATTACTTGAATATCATAGAAGAGATTTTCAAAAAAATCGTTTTAGTGAATTAAATGAAAGAATTGAAGATTTTAATAATATTGAATTATCTATTCTTGATTCTTATTTATTTAATAATGATGAAAGTTATTCTTTTATTGATGAAGTATTAAATGATAGATTAGAAATGTTCAAAAAAAATAATGATAAAGATATTTGTAAAACAAAAGATGCTTATAATATGTCTGATTTATTAGAAGCACTTAATGAAATTGTTTTTATGGATAATTTATTTGGAAGTGATTATAATGAAAAAGATGAGGACGATGAAGATTTTGAAATTGATGATTATGAAATTGATGATTTAACAAAATTAACAAAAAAATTATTTTTTTAATTTTAAAAAAATTATTTAAATTATGGACTTGAAATAGACATTTTTAATAATATTAATATAATATATAAATACCAAAAAATGCAATTATCCATAACATTAGAATCAACTGAAAATTGGGGCGATGGTGGTAATGGATTAATGAAAATTCAAAATGATGGAGATACGCTTACAAATTGGAGTTTTAATTTAGAAACAATTAACTTTACAATATCACGATTTTGGAATTTAGAATATTCCAATAATATTATATCACCAAAATCTTGGACAAATACAATAAATGCCGGACAAACTATTGAATCTGGATTTGCTTATACTGGTAATGAATTTTTTGATGCAACTTCAAATACAGAAGGTGTATTATTAATATTACCACTTGAACCACCAACTGAACCACCAACTGAACCACCAACTGAACCACCAACTGAACCACCAACTGAACCACCAGTAGAAATTGACCATAAAATTTTTGGATATTATTCAGAATGGAGTATTTATCAAAGAGAGTTTTTTGTTGAAGATATTCCTGTAAATAAATTAACACACGTAGTTTATGCTTTTACTTTACCAAATCCAAGCCAAGAAGATTTTAATACATTACAAAATAATTATCCATTTCCACCATTACCATATCGACCACCACCAGAAGTCCCAGAAGCAACACTCGTTTATCATGATGAATATGCCGCATTACAAAATATAGAAAAATTAAAAACATTAAAAAGAAATAATCCACATATTAAAGTAATTATATCAATTGGTGGTTGGAGTTTAAGTTGGACATTTTCAAAGATTGCCGCCGATACAACATTAAGAAAACGTTTTGTTGAAACATCTGTTGATTATATTATTCAACATGATTTTGATGGAATTGATATTGATTGGGAATTTGTTGGAAAACAAGGAGTTGGATATAACTATGTAGATGAAATAAATGATAAACCAAACTTTCTACAAATGGCAAAAGATTTTAGAGAAGAAATGGATAGACGTTCCCCCAATAAACATTTAGAATTAACTGCTGCAACTGGATGTAATCCAATTGTAATTGCAAATTATGAAGGAACACATCAATATTTAGATTATCTATTACTTATGTCTTATGATTTTTCTGGAAGTTGGGATAATTATGGAGGACATTTATCTGGTATTTATCATAATCCTGAAAGTCAAATGAATGACCAATTCAATTGTGATTCCGCAGTAAAGAATGCAATTGCAGCAGGTTATCCATCACAACAAATATGTTTAGGTTGTCCATTATATGGTCGTGGTTGGCAAAAAATTGTTCCAGATAATGCAGAAAAATCAAAATTATTTGGACCATCTGTCGCTGGACCAGCAGAAACAATTAGTGGAGATTATGGTGAACCAGGTATGTCTTCTTGGAGAGATATTCGAGATGCAATTAAAAACGGAACATATACATTATATACAGATGAAGTATCAAAGACTGCATATTGTGTAGATGCAGATGGAAAAACTTGGTCTCATGATACACCAGATACAGCAAGATTTAAAGTTCAATATGCAAAAGAAATGAACTTAGGTGGATTTCTCCTATGGGACCTTTCAGATGATACACGAGATGGACAAGATAATATTTTAGATGCAATTATTGATGAATTACAAAAAGATGAACCAACTGAACCACCAACTGAACCTACTGAACCTACTGAACCTACTGAACCAACTGAACCTACTGAACCAACTGAACCTACTGAACCTACAACTGATGTATTAACAACAATGAATATAGATGAATTACCAATACAAAATCAATCTCAAATAGATGAAATAATTACAGCAATTAAAAATATCGTAAATGCAGATAAAATAGATTATTTATTATCATTTTCAAAATAAATCAAAAATATGAATTTTAAATTATATATATTTATAATATAAAATAAAATGCTAGCAGTATTCCTAATATCACTTGTTAAAAGTATACCATTATATATGGATTATCAAGTTCAAGAAGATTATGTTCCGATATTAGGTTATCATAAAATCGATGAAGGAGAAACAACATCATTATTAACAAAAACCGAATTATTCCGAGACCAAGTTGATTATTTAACGAATACTGCGAAATGTAATTGGATTACAATGAACCGTTTATCTTATTATATAAAGAATAATGAAAAATTACCAACAAACACTTGTATTATGAATTTTGATGATGGAATACAAAATCAATATGATAATGTAATATGTAAATTAAATGAACATAAAGTTCCAGCAACATATTATATTGCAATTGATAATATTGGTAAAAATAATTATTATATGTCAATGGACCTTTTATATAAATTAAAAGAAATTGGTCATGATATTGAAGCACATACATTAAACCATGCAAGATTATCTGATTTAACATATGAAGAACAAGAAGAACAAATAATTGGTTCTAAAAATAAATTAAAAGAACTTGGATTTAATATTACAACATTCGCATATCCATATGGAGCATATAATGATGACACAATTGATATTCTTAAAAAATCAGAATATATATTAGGACGTGATACAAGTCAAGATAGAAGTTGGAAAGATATACGAACACCAGTTGTTAGTTATAATGAAGATTATTTATGGCACTTTTACTATATTAAACCAGAAGGATATACTGGAGAACAACTTTATAATAAAATAAAATATACTGGATGGTGGCAAATTGAAGATAATTATAAACAAATTAATGATGATGATGGTGATAATCGAGTATCAACAAGTAGTAGTTATTTATCAACAGATACAAGTTATGCAATATTCGCAATGTATGATAAAAATGATGAAATATCAACTCAATTTCTAACAAAATATTTAGGAAATTTTACATTAGATATTTTATTATATAATTCAACTGAAGATATTGGATTTGATGTTAAGGTAGATAATATATTATATACACCAGAAAGTCATCATTATATGAGTGATTATAGTTTAAAATATACAGTTGGAGTATATGATTATTATAATTTTTATGTTAATATAGAAAATTTAAAACCAGGATTACATACATTAAATATTATTAAAACAAATGGTAAAAAGATTTATCTTGATAAATTTCGTTTATTTTCAAATGTAAATCAAGACTTTTCAGATATAGAATATTATAAAGAATGTAATCCAGAAACAGATGATAATTGTGTATGTGAAGAAATAAAAGCAGACCCAACATGTGAGAACGGAATATTAAAAGGAGATGTTTGTTGTTTATCATCTTGTGGAACATGTGGAGGAACTGGTTGTAGTCAAAGAGAAGGAGGTAGTTCTGGTTGTTGTGGTGGAGTAATTACATCATCAACAAGATATTGTGATGAGTATGAAGCACCATGTATCATAAGAGAAGTTGTAGAAGAACCAGACCCAACATGCGAGAATGGAATATTAAAAGGAGATGTTTGTTGTTTATCATCTTGTGGAACTTGTGGAGGAACTGGTTGTGGTAGTCGTGAAGGAGGTAGTTCTGGTTGTTGTAGTGGAACAATTACCAAATCTGGAATATCATGTGATAATTCTACTGCTCCATGTATTGTGAGTTAATTTTAAAATTACTTAAAAAATTAAAATATATTATTTATATATTACTATAAATTCGAGAATGAACTTAAATAATAACACTAATTTTAAAGATTTAACATATGGTTTTATGGGTTTTGGAGAAATTGGAAGCTCATTATATAGAGTATATGAAATGGCTGGTTATAAAAATTTAATTAAACGCGACCCTTTTAATGGATTAAATGATTCATTATCAAATTGTGATTTAGTAAATGTATGTATTCCATTTTTTGGAATGAAACATTTTGTTAATGCAATTAAAGAATTAAATTTAAAACCAAATACATATCTAGTAATCCAATCAACAATTGGAGTTGGAACATGTGATGAAATGCAAAAAGAATTAGATGTAATTATTGTTCATTCACCAGTAAGAGGAGTTCATCCTAATTTAACAGAAGGTATGCTTACATTTGATAAATATATGGGAGTAACTGAGAAATATTATAATACAGCTGGAGTAAAAGAGTTTATCAAAGAACATTTATTAGATTTAAATATGAAACCAGTTGTATGTAAAGCAATGGAATCTGAATTAGCAAAAGTAACATCAACAACATTATATGGTGTTAATATTGCAGCAATCAATGATGTATTCTTAATGTGTGAGAAATATAATGTAGATTTCGAAACAGTATTTACAAAATGGCAAACTGGATATAATGAAGGATATACAAAATTAGGAAAATCAAATGTATGTCGTCCAGTATTAAAACCAATCCCAAGAGATGAAGATGGAAAACAATTAATCGGTGGTCATTGTGTAGTTCCTAATTCAGTAATCTTAAAGAATATGGGACAAGATGCAATTGCTGATTATGTATTAAGATATTCAGATGAAACAAATAAAAAACACATAACTGGAGCAAAACATTAAATTTTTTTTTTAAAATTGATTTTTAAAAAAATAATAATTAAATAACTATTTAATAATAACTAAAATGATTGTAAATTATACAAAAGAAAATATTATTTACTTTGTAATAATTTTCATAGTATTATTTTGTCCAATATTATTAACAGAAATATTTGGTATTGGATATCTTAATATTTATTTTGTAGATTTAAATCCTTTTGCAATCATTAGTATATTATATTTTATCGGAAAACAAGTTTTTTCTATTTTAAATTATCTCCAAATGAAAAAAATAAATGAGAGTGAATTAAAAACTTTTCCAAATGTTGGTATTCAAGTAACTGGATGGAAAGAAGATAAAGAATTATTTAAAAATACTTTATTAGCATTAAAAAGACAAACCTATAAAAATATTAAAAAAATTACTTTTTGTTCTGATGGTAATGATAAAGATGATGAATACTTAGGTGATATTTTTAAAGAAATATTTGCCGATGGTGTTATTATCAAAAATGAAAAAACATTTTATAATATGAATGAAGAAGAAAGAAAAAATTTTTTAGAAAAAATTAAAGATATTAAACATCTATGTATTTTACAACCCCATGCAGGTAAAAGACATGGTATGTATACACAAATGAAAATATTTAACTCTATGGAAGATATTGATTTAATTATGTTAAATGATAGTGATTGTATTTATTCTCCAGATGCAGTTGAAACATTAGTTAAAACACAAGTTGCTAAAGATTTAGATGGCGTTACAGGTGATGTTAAAATTTATAATATTGAAAACTTAACTTCATACTTAATATCACTAAAGTTTTGGTTTGCAATGAATATTGAAAGAAATGCACAATCTTATTTTAATTGTGTAGGATGTTTACCTGGTCCATTTGGTTTATATAAAAATAGTTCAATTAAAAAAATTATTGATACCTGGGTTGAACAAACTTTATTCGGTAAAGAATGTACTTTTGGAGATGATAGGCACCTTACTAATTTAATTCTAATGAATAATGGAAAACTTGGTTATAATTATAAACCAAAATGTTATACTGACACTCCAACAACTTTACAAAGATTTGCAACACAACAAGTACGATGGGGTAAAAGTTTTTTAAGAGAATATTTTGTAAATATTAATTCATTTAGATTTAATACTCTTTGGTTAAGTTTTGAACAAACATTCGTTTTCTTTATTGTATATTATGTAATGTATCTTATGATTAAAAATTTTTATCTTGCAAACTTAAATAGTATCTTATTATTATTTTCTTCTTTAATCTTATTCGGTTATTTACGGTCTCTTATTGGTATAATTAGTACAAGAGATATGAGTTTTATAGTATTCCCATTATATGGATTTATGTATTTTTATATTTTATTTCCAGCTAAACTATGGACATTATTCACATTTAATGTTACATCATGGGGAACTGGTAGTAGATTAAATAAATCATTTAAATTAATTGATTTTCTATTTATTATTTTATGGTTATTATTTACTTCATCATCTATTTTTTATGCATCTCTTGATTATTATATAAATGAAAAATATAATTTTTATACATACATTTATTCTGGTTTTATAATTAGTAATATTACTTTTTTATCTTGTATTTATAAATTTAGATATTTAAAGAAGAGTCAACAAGAGTTTGAAAATCAATTAAGTATAATAAAAATGGATAATAATAATGATGTTATTATTGATATGGAAAAAATTGAAAAAATGGAAATTGAAATATCATATCCAGAACCAAGTATAGATGATTTTCAACCTACAAATGATATAATTAGATAATTCGTTATAAAAAATATATTCTCTTAAAATATATAATGAATATTTATTTTAAGAAAAATTTAATCTTTAGTTTATATTTACTATACAACGTTTTTTTAATATTCATTATTTTTTATTTTAAATATGGTCTTCTTTATACATCATTATTATTTTTTGCAAGTCATTTACGAGATGTATTCTGTGTATTTTATGGATTAATTAGATTAGCAAGTATTACACATAAAAAACCAGAATTAAATGATGAAATTCAAAGAACAATTTGTTCTTTAATTCCAGTATATGCAGAAAAAGTAGAATTAGTATTAAATAATTTAAAAAGTTTAAGCGAACAAGATTTACCAGAAAATACAAAACTTATATTAATGATAATATGTGATGGATTAATTGTTGGAAAACATAATGAAAAAGCATTATTTAATGAATTAGATGATATAATTACATATGAAGATACCACAATATATGAAGAACCATATATTGGTTGGAAAACAAAAAAACCAAATACATTAAAATATAAAATTGGAGAAATATATGGCAAAATAATTATATTAAGTCATAAAGTAGAAAATGGTGGTAAAAAAGATTCTTTAATTGTTGGTGAACAGTTAATTGAAAAAATTACAACAATAGAACCATTAAAAAAATATAATTTAGTAGAACCAGAATTTGTATATCATACTGATAGTGATACTGTAGCAGATAATAAATGTTTAAGAAATTTATTAGAAACATTTCAAGAAGATGAAACAATTGATGGAGTATCTGGAATGGTAAGGGCATATTATAATCAAGATACTTATGAACAATCAGATTGGAAAGAATATTATGAAAAAGCAATGTATATAATGCAAGATTTCCAGTATTACTATTCATTGACACTTAAAAGAATGGCCGAAAGTGAAATGAAAGCAACAGTATGTTTACCAGGTTGTGTTAATATGATTAAGATTAATGAAAAATCAAGAAAAGCAATAATAGATTATGCAAAACTACCAAGAAAAGAAAATAATTTCCTTGAAGCAGTAACAAGAATGCAAGGAACAGATAGAAGATACACAACATTATTACTAAAACATGGTGCTAAATTAAAAATGAATTGGAGAGCAGTCGTTTATACAGAACCACCATTAAGTGTATCTGGATTTATAAATCAAAGACGTCGATGGGCTTCTAATTCGTTTTTTAATTCTTTTATTCAATTATTCTTGCCAGAAGTTCCAGTTTATATACGTATATCTTCAATAATTGATATTAATCGATTATTTACAACACTTTATAGATTATTATCTGTATTTATTTTTTGGATGTATATAAAATATTTTAGTTTTATGGAAAACTTATTTTTATTTATTTTTTTAATTCTTCCATATGCATATGTTATGTTATGGGCTTATAATTTATTACCAGAATGGAAACGTTTATTTCTAGGAATGATTTTAAATAAAATTATAATGCCTATTTTATCAACAATTACAATTACAAAAATGTATTTAACTGCAAGTAATTTCGCATGGGGTGGATTAGTTCAACCAGATAGTGAAAGTGATAGTGAAAATAAAAGTATTGAAATGCAGGAAATATTAGTAGAAGATGAAATAGAAGAAGTTGTAGAGTGTGATATTATATCGAGTGATGAAATTATATTAGATGATGAAGATAATGATATGGATATTATTATCATTAGATAATATTAATATTATTTTATAAAAAATAATGTTAATAGTATATTATATATTAAATGATACGACATATTCTTTTTTTTATTCCATTTATTAAAGGAGAACCATTATATACAGAATATGTCGTTCAAGAAGATTATGTTCCTATATTAGGTTATCATTCAATTGGAGAATATACAGATTCATTAACTACTACTGTTTCAGATTTTCGTGACCAAGTAGAATATTTAACAAATACTGCAAAATGTAATTGGATTACAATGGATAGATTAGCATATTATATTGAAAATCAAGAAAAATTACCAACAAATGCATGTATTATGAATTTCGATGATGGTGATATAACACAATATGAAAATACTATATGCACATTAAATGAATATAAAATACCAGCAACCTATTATATCGCAATTGATAATATTGGTAGAAATAGATATTATATGACATCAAATGATTTAAAAAAATTAAAAAATAAAGGACACGATATTGAAGCACATACATTAACACACGCAAGATTAACTGAATTATCATATGAAGAACAAGAGGGTGAAATACTTGGTTCAAAAGTAAAATTAGAAGAAGATGGGTATGTAGTTAAAACATTCGCATATCCATATGGTGCGTATAATGAT
>Ga0181607_10002752_pt1 | contig 15475 bp, 15 predicted proteins | sample 041ome_9_FD_132420 | JGI IMG/M metagenome (GOLD analysis project Ga0181607, IMG submission 132420) | Coastal salt marsh microbial communities from the Groves Creek Marsh, Skidaway Island, Georgia - 041413US metaG (megahit assembly) | ecosystem: Environmental > Aquatic > Marine > Intertidal zone...
AGGATCGCCACCACTCTCCAGTCTTTAGTTTGATTCTGGCATGCCAAACTGAACCACCACCACGGTTGTAGAGAGTGACTTTGTTCTCAAGGATGGTGAAACTTTTTTGTGTCATGTCCCAAGTAAACACTTAAATGCACATAGGAACAATGTGCCATGAGTGTGCCATGGAATTTATGAGGGAGGAGAAAATAATAACCCAATGAGATCAATGGGTTATGGTGCCCAGGGGCGGAATCGAACCACCGACACGGGGATTTTCAATCCCCTGCTCTACCGACTGAGCTACCTGGGCGTTGCTATGAGAACTTTACCCTTCAAAGCCATTTGGAAGGCTTCTGAACAGGGCAAATCTTGCAAGGCGCGTATTAAACCGAAGGCTGGATTTAGAGTCAAGAAATAGCGAAAACTCAGGCTTCTGGCGGCACAAAGCCATCCGCTTCGTCGGCATCCTCATTATTGAAGAATTTCAGCATCTGCTCGGTGAGATATTTGCGGTCGTCCGAATTGATCATGGACAGGGCCTTTTCGTTGATCAGGCGTACCTGCCGGGCCTGCCATTCCTGCCAGGCTTTTTTCGAGACATTCTCGTAAATGTCCTGGCCCTGGGGACCGGGGTAGGGTGGGGTGGGCAGGCCTTCCAGGTCTTCCTGGTACTTCCTGCAAAAGACGGTTCTCATAATGCACTCTCCAGTCTGTCGCCCAGGGCATCCAGCAATTTCTTGACCGGTGCGGCCAGGCCAATCTGCCCGGGCTGCGCGAGATCATACCAATGCCAGCGTCCTTTCTCCATGACGCCAGACTGGGGTTGTGCGAGCGTGACCAGTACCGGTGTGATGTCGAGATGAAAATGGCTGAAAGTATGCCGTAGCGGTTGCCAGATGTCCGGTTTGCCGGTCTGTCGCAAGCCATTGACCAGCAGGAAGGAGTCCGGGGAATCGCCCGATGGGACCTCCGGAAGACTCCACAGGCCGCCCCAGATCCCGGTCGGTGCGCGCTTTTCCAATAGGACCTTGTTGCCGTCCGGGGACAGCAGCACCAGCATGGTGGTGCTTTTTACCGGTATTTTCTTTTTTGGTTTCTTCTGGGGAAACTCTGCCGTGCGGTTGGTTTTGTAAGCCTTGCACGCATCCTGCAGCGGGCACAGCGAACAGGCCGGCCTGCTGCGTGAACACAGGCTGGCACCCAGATCCATGATGGCCTGGTTGTACTCGCCACAGGCTTGCTCCGGGGTATGCGACGCCGCGATATCCCACAGCTTGCGCAGGGTATCACTTTGGTCCGGCCAGCCTTCTATACAGTGGTAGCGGCACAACACTCGCTTTACGTTGCCATCGAGAATGACCGCGCGCTTGTTCATGGCCGCCCCGATGATGGCGCCGGCCGTGGAACGGCCAATGCCCGGCAGTTCGGAGAGCGCATCCACCGAGTCCGGAAAGCGCCCCTGGGATTGGCGTAGTAGGATCTTTGCCGCCTTATGCAGATTGCGGGCACGGGCGTAATAGCCAAGACCGGTCCACAGGTGCAGCACCGCATCTTCGTCGGCTTCGGCCAGGCTTTTTACATCGGGAAAGCGCGCCATGAAGCGCTCGTAATAGGGAATGACAGTGCTGACCTGGGTCTGCTGCAGCATGATTTCGGACACCCACACCCGATAGGGGGTTTTATCTTGCTGCCAGGGCAGGTCATGGCGGCCGTGCTCATGAAACCAGGCGAGGAGTTTGTTGCTGAAGTCAGCAAGGCTTTTACTTGATGCGGGCATGGTGTCGTAATTCGAGGAGAATATTGTGCTGTCTGTAACGGCTTGTCGGCAAACGGCCCGTTGGGCCTATGCCGACCTACAAGAACAGGCAGTGTACCTGTCCAGGGTCCTTGTGCGAAGCCGGGCAGGGCTATGATTTGCAGGGAGTTTTTCGCACATCTGTTTTTCACATGACGCGGTAATGCGCGTATAATCGCGTTTTTTCCAAAATGGCCGCCTGGCGGCTCTCGAGGCTGATATGACTGCCCGTATGGCGTCAGTAGAACGCAATACCAAAGAAACTCAGATATCTGTCAGTGTGAACCTAGACGGCACCGGCGAATTTTCCGTGACCTCCGGGCTGCCTTTCCTAGAGCACATGCTGGAACAGGTGGCGCGTCATGGTTTGGTGGACCTCGACATTAAAGCGACCGGTGACCTGGAGATCGATGCTCACCACACGGTGGAAGATCTGGGCATCACCCTCGGGCAGGCCTTTGACAAGGCGCTCGATAAAACTGGTATTCGCCGTTATGGCCACGCCTACGTGCCGCTGGATGAAGCGTTGTCGCGTGTCGTGGTCGACTTTTCCGGCCGGCCGGGCCTGGAATACAACATTCCGTTCAAGCGCGGCAGTGTGGGCGGTTTCGATGTCGATCTGTTTTATGAGTTCTTCCAGGGCTTCGTCAATCAGGCCAAGGTGACGCTGCACATCGACAACCTGCGTGGCAATAACGCGCATCACCAGATCGAGACCGTGTTCAAGGCCTTTGGTCGCGCGGTGCGTATGGCAATCGAACCCGACCCGAGGATGGCAGGCATTATTCCATCCACCAAGGGCACCCTTTCCAAGTAAGCCGGAAGTCATTGCATGAATCGCGTTGCTGTCATCGACTATGGCATGGGCAACCTGCACTCCGTCGCGAAAGCGGTGGAGCATGTGGGTGATAACCTGCAACTGTCGGTCACGGCTAATGAAAAAACCATCCTGGCCGCTGATCGAGTCATCTTTCCGGGAGTTGGTGCCATGCGCGACTGCATGGGTGAGATCCGCCGCCTGGGCATCGATGACATCCTGCGCCGCGTTGCTGAAACCCGTCCGGTGTTTGGTATTTGTGTCGGCATGCAGGCGCTGATGAATCACAGCGAGGAAAACGGTGGTATCGATTGCATCGGCTTGTTTGCCGGTGACGTGAAACGTTTTCCGGCCGACCTTGAAGATGATAAGGGCGAGCGGTTGAAAGTTCCGCACATGGGCTGGAATGAAGTGCGCCATACCCGCGCGCACCCGATGTGGCAGGACATTGCCGATACTGCCCGCTTCTATTTCGTGCATTCCTATTACGTGACACCTGCCAATGCCGAAGATGTAGTAGGCGAAAGCCAATACCCGGAAACGTTTACGGCAGCACTGGCGAAAGAGAATGTGTTTGCCGTGCAGTTTCACCCGGAAAAAAGCCAGACAGCCGGGCTGCAGCTCTATAAGAATTTTTTGACCTGGAACGGTGAAGGTTAATCCGCAAAACATTGCAGGTCGGCAAAGCGAAGCGTTTGCCGACAACACCAGCCATGTCGGCAAACGGTCCTTTGGCCCTATACCGACCTATGGGAAATGATTAATGACTTTGGCTAAACGCATCATCCCCTGTCTGGACTGTGAAAACGGCCGCGTTGTGAAAGGCGTCCAGTTTGTGGATATCCGCGATGCCGGTGACCCGGTAGAAGTGTCCAAGCGCTACTGCGACCAGGGCGCCGATGAGATCACCTTCCTCGATATCACTGCCAGTCACGAAGGTCGCCAGACCACGATTGATACCGTGCGCGATATTGCGGGTCAGGTGTTCATCCCGCTTACCGTTGGCGGCGGCATCCGCACGCTGCAAGATATCCGTGACATGCTCAATGCCGGCGCCGACAAGGTGGCGATCAACACCAGTGCCGTCAAGAATCCGGATTTTGTGCGGGAAGCGGCTGAGCGTTTTGGTTCGCAATGTATCGTGGTTGCCATAGATGCCAAGAAAGTCTCAGGGGAGGGTGAGCCGGGCAAGTGGGAAATTTTCATCCACGGTGGCCGCACGCCGACCGGGCTCGATGCCATCGAATGGGCACGTAAGATGGTGGACCTGGGCGCTGGTGAAATTCTGCTGACCAGCATGGACCGTGACGGCACCAAGAACGGTTTTGACCTCGCACTCAACCGCGCTATCACTGAGGCGGTTTCTGTGCCCCTCATTGCCTCCGGTGGCGTCGGCAATCTGCAGCACCTGGTGGATGGCATCACCGAAGGTGGTGCCGATGCAGTGCTGGCCGCCAGTATTTTCCATTTCGGGGAATATTCGATTCCCGAAGCCAAACAGTACATGGCAGATCACGGTATCGAAGTCAGGCTGTAGGCCTGTAAAAGACAACGGTCAAAGCGCCGGATGACGGCACTGGCGTGCCTTTTACAGCCTGCTGCCTATTGATCTATTGCGGGGTTGTGCCTTCGATGTCCTGCAGCAGTTTCGTTTGTGACTCGGCCATGATGCGCGGACGTACGATATTCAAACCCTTCAACACGTTGATCGCTTCATTGAGCTGGTAATCCTGGATGAGGACTTCCGGCGGTTCGGCGGGCTGGGTTTCTGCGGCAATCACGGCTTCTTCTTCCTGCTCTTCCGGTGAGGCGTTTTCCAGGTGCCCGGCCAGGTCGGCTTCACGGTAGGAAATCAGGCTGTCCGGAATGCGGGTAACCTGACCGCGATCAACCTTGATGTCGGGTGTAATGCCTGTGGCTTGGATGGAGCGACCGCTGGGCGTGAAGTACAGCGCAGTCGTCAGTTTGATGGCGCGGTCATTGGTCAGCGGCAGCACAGTCTGCACCGAGCCTTTGCCGAAACTGGCGGTGCCCATGATGATGGCGCGCTGGTGATCCTGTAAAGCACCGGCCACGATTTCCGAGGCGGATGCTGAACCGGAGTTGATCAGCACTACCAGCGGTGCACCGCGACTGGCGTCTTCAGCAGACGCTTCAAAGCGCATGTCGGCATTCTCGACCCGGCCTTCGGTATACACGATCAGGCCTTCATCGATGAAGGCATCGACTACACCCACAGCGGATTGCAACACGCCGCCGGGATTGTTGCGCAGGTCGAGAACAATACCCTTGATGTCATTATCCTCATACAGCTTGTTCAGGGCGTTCTTCACTTCATCGCCGGTATCCACTGAAAACGTGCCGATGCGAATATAGGCATAGCCGGGTTCAACCATGCGGTAGCGGATGCTGCGGGCCTGAATGATTTCGCGGGTGACGGTAATTTCAAAGGGATCGCTGACACCCTCGCGCAGGATGGTCAGCACCACGCTGGTCCCGGGTTCGCCGCGCATGAGATCGATGGTGTCGCCCAGGGTGACCTCGCGCGCGGGCGTGTCGTCCAGCTTAATGATCAGGTCGCCGGCCTGCACGCCGGCACGATCAGCCGGTGAGCCGTCCATCGGTGCGATCACCTTGATGAAGCCGTCTTCAATACCGACCTCCACGCCAAGGCCACCGAATTCACCCGTGGTGCTTTCCTGCAACTGGTCGTAATCGTCTGCGGCCAGGTAGGTGGAGTGCGGATCAATCCCGGCCAGCATGCCTTTGATGGCGTTTTCCAGCAGGGTCTTGTCATCGATGGGTTCGACGTAGGCGCTGCGAATACGGTTTAGGACCTCGGTGAAAATACGCACCTCATCGAGCGGCAAAGGCAGTTGCTCTTCCTGGACAGGCTCTGCGGGAGCCAGCTGGGCAAAGCCGAGGCAGGGCGCTGTCAACAGCAAGCTGACAAAAGCCTGGTGGACAAGACGGGTGGCGAAAGGTGTGCTGTTCATGTTGGTTCCTGTATCACCTTTTACAGCAGCTTTTACACAGCTGAGCTGAGGCCGGTGATTCTATGCGCGAATAATCAATGCGTTACGTGCTTTGCACCCGGTAAGACAGGCAAAACCATGTTTTAGTTGCAAACAGGAAAGCCTGGATCAGTTTCGGGCCTGGCACCAGGCGGAGGGATTTTCGGAGGACCCGTTGTGGCGGATTTCGAAATACAGGCCGGATTCACCCTGGCCGCCGGTATTGCCCACAGCAGCGATGATTTCGCCACTGCTTACCCACTCCCCGACATCCTTGAAAAGCGCCTGGTTGTGGGCGTAGAGACTCATATAACCATCCCCATGGTCAATTATCAAGAGCAGGCCGGAGGAGGAAAACCAGTCGGAAAACACCACCCGGCCATGATGGACCGCATGGACATCGGCACCCAGATCGGCAGCGATGGTAACCCCTTCATATGTCAGGTCACCCAGGCCATAGGCACTGCCCCAGCTGTTCTGCAAACGCCCTGCTACAGGCCACGCCAGCTTGCCCTTGAGGCTGGCGAAGGGCTGCTCCTGGTTACCGAGGGCCAGGTCAGCGATGGAGCGGCGCAACTCCTCGATCAGCAGCGTCATTTCTGCGCGTTCAGCTTCCAGCGCAGCCAGCTTCTGCGCGCTGCTGGAGAGCTTTACGTCCAGTTCATCAAGCAGGTCCTGGCGCTGGTTCATGGTGGTACGCAAGGCGACACGCTGGTTTTCCAGCGCAATGCGCTGGTCATTAAGCGCCAGGGTCGTGGTGTTGATGGTGTCCTGTGTGTCGCGCAGCTCTGTGAGGGTGTTATTGAATGCCGTGACAGCCTGGCTGCGCGCGGCACTGAAATAGCGGTAATAGCCCAGGGTACGTGAAGCCTGGTCGGGGTTTTCCTGATTGAAAAGCAGTTTGAAATATTCCTGCTGGCCGGTCTGGTAGGCGCTGCGGACATACTGTTTGATCAGTGTTTGCTGTAAGTCCTTGCGGTCCTCGAGGATGCGGCTTTGGGACTGCAGGTTAGCAAGTCGGCGTTCATTGCCAGTGATCTGGTTTTCCAGCCGGGTGATATCGGCGGTGACATTGACCAGTTTTTCTTCATTCTGCTGGAGCGTCTGGTAGACCTCGGCCCGTTCCCTGTTGCGCTGGGCTATGTCGGATTTGACGTGACTGATCGCCGCTTCGATGGCTGCCAGGGCGGCTTCGGAAACCTCTTCCTGGGAAAACGCTGCTGTGCCCTTGAGCACGAAAAACAGGATGCTGCAGGCAAAAGCGCGGTTTCTCCACATGGGGGAATCAGGCGTAATCGATGAGGGAATGGCCGGTCATCTCCGGCGGTTGGGGCAGGCCAAGCAAAGAAAGGACACTTGGCGCTACATCGCAAAGCGAGCCGTCCGGTTTCAGGCTCAATGTCTGGTTGCCGACATAGACCAGCGGTACCGGACCGTTGGTGTGAGAGGTCAGCGGCTGGCCGGAGCCTGCATCCAGCATTTGTTCGAGGTTGCCGTGGTCGGCGGTAATCAGGCAGTTGCCGCTGACTTCCCTGATGGCGGTGGTGATTTTACCCAGGCAGTCATCCAGGACTTCCGCCGCGCGTACGGCGGCATCCCACACGCCGGTGTGACCGACCATGTCGCCGTTGGCATAGTTGCAGATGATGGCATCGTATTCGTGATTGCGAATGGCGCTGACCAGCTTGTCGGTGACTTCATAGGCGCTCATTTCCGGCTTCAGGTCGTAAGTATCGACTTTGGGCGAGGGGATCAGGATGCGGGTTTCGCCCTGGAATTCCTGTTCCCTGCCGCCACTAAAAAAGAACGTCACGTGGGCATATTTTTCCGTTTCGGCAATGCGCAGCTGGGTTTTGTGCTGGCTGGCCAGGTATTCCCCGAGCACGTTCGTGAGCTTTTCCGGCGGATAGGCGCAGTCGGCAGCAATGTCATCGGCATATTCGGTCAGCATGACGAACTTGCCCAGGGTGGGCATATGGCCGCGATCAAATTCACTGAACCCGCTATCGGTAAATACGCGTGTCAGCTCGCGGGCGCGATCAGCGCGGAAGTTCATGAAGACCACGGCATCGCCATCGGCCATGGCAAGCGGTTCGCCATGGTTCAGAATGACAGTGGGTCGGACAAATTCGTCATTCTCATCGCGCTCATAGGCGGCGATCAGCGCCGCTGAAGCGGATTCGCTGGCGTGTGGTGCCTGACCATGGCAGATGGCCTGGAAGGCCTTTTCCACCCGGTCCCAGCGCTTGTCCCGATCCATGCCGTAAAAGCGCCCGGTCACCGTAGCGATCTGGCCACAGTCATGTTCGGCAAACTGCTGCTCTATTTTTGCAATGGAGGCAGCAGCGCTGCGAGGTGGTGTATCGCGCCCGTCGAGCAGGGCATGCAGGTAAATTTTCCTGCAGCCGCGCTGCCGGGCCACATCTATCATGGCGGCGATCTGGTCTTCATGGCTGTGAATGCCTCCCGAGGACAGCAGGCCAATCAGATGCAGGGCGCCGCCAGCCTGGTTAGCGGCATCCACGGCGCCACACAGGACCGGGTTGCTGAAAAAACCGCCGTCAGCGATGTCCTTGTCGATGCGGGTCAGGCTCTGGTACACCACCCGGCCGGCGCCGAGGTTCATATGACCGACTTCGGAATTGCCCATCTGGCCGTCGGGCAGACCAACCTTGAGACCGGAGGTATGAATGAGCGTGTGGGGGCAGGTTGCCAACAGGTTGTCCCAGACCGGGGTGTTGGCCTGGCTGATGGCATTGTCGGCAGCGGCATCGCGGTGGCCCCAGCCATCAAGAATCAACAGCAGGGTGGGGCCGGTAGAAACAGTCATGGAAGTCCTTGTGGTTCAGGTCGCTGACGCGGGCAGCGGGATGGTCAAAACGTTGCCGGCCATTATCGCCAATTCAGGCTGGGCATGCGAGCAGGGAGCACTGAATTGCGCGCTTTTTCCGCAGATTTGCTACCTGACTTCACTCATCCGGGCGTGTATACTCCGTGCCTCTTTGTAACCGGCAGTAACTGACAATTTCCGATAATCCATGGCACGTTTTCTTGAATTCTTGTTGAACCACTGGGTGCTTTCCGGCATCTGGCTGGGACTTATCGTGACCCTCATCCTGTATATGAAGGCCAAGGCCGGCAGTGCGCTGAGTCCGCACCAGGCGACCCTGCTGGTGAACCGGCAGGATGGTGTGATCCTCGATATACGCGACAAGAAGACCTTTGATGCGGGCCATATAGTCGATGCCGTCAACATTCCCTTCACCAAACTCGGCGAGCGGGCGACGGAGCTGGAAAAATACCGGGACAAACCGCTGGTCGTTGTATGCCAGCTGGGTCAGCAGTCCGGTGAGGCCGTCAAGCTGCTGGAAGAAAAAGGCTTCAGCAATGTCTCCCGTATGCATGGCGGCATGACCGAATGGACCAGCCAGGGCCTGCCCGCCGTGAAATAAGCCTGTGCAGGCGGCTTTGTGCCATTGCGATTAACAAACGAATTCATTCCCAAATATTACCGAACAGAAAGGACAAACCATGGCAGAGAACGACGCTCCACAGAACCCAGCGGCACAACCCCAGGCCAATCCCTCAGGCCAGCGCTTCGGGGTCCAGCGTGTCTACATCAAGGACTCCTCCTTTGAGGCACCGGATACACCGGCTGTGTTTCGCCAGCAATACAGCCCGCAGGTCAATTTTTCCATCAATAATAAAAGTAGCAAAATAGACGAGGGCGTCTATGAAGTGGTCCTGCGCCTGACGGCCGACGTCAAGCAGGAAGACAAGACCATATTCCTGGTCGAAGTGCACCAGGCCGGCATCTTTGAAATTCAAGGTTTTGAAGATCAGCAGCTTGAGCAAGTACTCACTATAGCTTGTCCCAATGTGCTCTTTCCCTATGGCCGCGAAGCCATTGATGCGCTCGTGACGCGAGGCAGTTTTCCGGCCCTCTTGCTGGCGCCGATCAACTTCGAAGGCATCTACATGCAGGCCAAACAGCAACAGGGTGGCCAGGCTGCACCTGCCGCCGATGTGCCGCCGGCTGATCCTACAGCCACCGGTGGTGAGGCGCACTGATTGACTGTTGTGACCGTGATTGACGAAAAACCGCCTTCTCGGCGGTTTTTTTATGCCTGCCTGAAGCCCTGCTGGCGCCATGCTTCGAAGACGAGCACAGCTGCCGCATTGGACAGGTTGAGGCTGCGGCTGTGCGGCAGCATGGGGATACGCAGAACGGCATCGATGTCGGCTGACCTCAGGATCGTATCCGGCAAGCCACGGGTTTCGGGGCCGAACACGAGCGTGTCACCAGGCTGGTAGGCGATGTCGGCATAATCGGCTGTGCCCTTGGTGCTAACCGCAAAGAGGCGCCCTGCAGGCCGGGCGGTGAGAAAGCTGTTCCAGTCCTTATGGAGCACCAGTTCGCTGTATTCCCGGTAGTCGAGCCCGGCCCGGCGCAGGCGTTTGTCATCAAGGGTGAAGCTAAGCGGTTCAACCAGGTGCAGAGTACAGCCTGTGTTGCTGCACAAGCGAATGGCATTACCGGTGTTCGGCGGTATTTCCGGCTCGAAAAAAACGACATTAAACATTAACGAAAAGCAGTATCTTGACGGGATGCATGGAAGACTGGCAGCTCAAACGAAAACGCTAGCTCTAGCATGAGGTCTGGCCTGCCAGCTAGTCCGGGTCGGGGCTGTTGCCGTTATCGATGCCCAGTTCCTTGATCTTGCGAGTCAGGGTGTTGCGTCCCCAGCCCAGCAGTTCAGAGGCATCACGCTTGCGGCCGCCGGAATGCTTCAGGGCTACCTCAATCATGCACTTCTCGAAGATCGGTGTTGCTTGCTGCAGGATGCCGGAGTGACCCAGGCTCAGTTCCTGGTCGGCCCAGCTCTTCAGGCTCTGTGCCCAGTTGCCGGAAACCGTTTTCTGGTCCGTCGGATTGAGGAATTCTTCGGGCAGGTCGTTGATGAAGATTTCGCGGCCGGATGCCATGACGGTAATCCAGCTGCAGAAGTTCTCCAGCTGACGTACGTTACCGGGCCAGGGCAGGCTGGTCAGGTACTGGCTGGTTTCCGTGCGCAGCACCTTCTTTTCCACGCCCATTTGCTGAGCGGCCCGGCCAAGGAAATGGTCCATCAGGGTCGGAATGTCTTCGCGGCGATCGGCCAGGCGTGGCAGGTGTATCGGAATGACATTCAGGCGGTGATAGAGGTCTTCGCGAAACAGGTGTTCCTTGACGCGCTCTTCCAGGTTCTGGTGAGTCGCCGCGATGACGCGGACATCGGCCTTGATCGGGGTGAGACCGCCGACACGGTAAAACTCGCCATCGGACAGAACGCGCAACAGGCGGGTCTGGGTTTCCATTGGCATGTCGCCGATTTCATCGAGAAACAGGGTACCGCCGTCGGCCTGCTCAAAGCGGCCGACACGCAACTGTGTGGCACCGGTGAAGGCGCCTTTTTCATGACCGAACAGTTCGGACTCAATCAGGTCTTTCGGAATCGCCGCCACGTTAAGGGGGATGTAAGGCTTTTCGGCACGGGGGCTGTGCTTGTGCAGGGCCTGGGCAACCAGTTCCTTACCTGTGCCGGATTCGCCCTTGATCAGGACCGTGATATTCGAGTGGGACAGGCGGCCAATAGCGCGAAACACCTCCTGCATTGCCGGGGCTTCACCGATGATTTCCTTGGCTTCCACGGCAGGTATGGCGCTACTGGTGCTCCTGTTCTCGCTGGCATGCTTCACGGCCCGCTCGGTAACCGCCACGGCATCGTTAACGTCAAACGGCTTGGGCAGGTATTCAAAAGCGCCGCGCTTGTAGGATTTCACCGCGCTGCTCAGATCGGAATGGGCGGTCATGATGATGACCGGAATCTGCGGGTAGGCGTCTGGACTTCCTGCAGCATTTCCAGGCCATCAATACCCGGCATGCGAATATCGCTGATGATGGCGTCAGGCTGCTCGGACTTCAGGCGATCGAGCAGGGTATCACCGTTATCGAAGCTTTCGCTGTCAAAGCCTGCCTTATCCAGAGACTTTTCCAGCACCCAGCGTATTGAGCGATCGTCATCAACGATCCAGATTAGATTCTTGCTAGGCATTACTATTCTTCCTCGAGTTCACCTGATACAGGAAGGAACAACCTGAAACAGGTTAGGCCGTTCTCGCTGTCGCACTCGATCAGGCCGTTATGATTTTTTAGTATGTTTTGTGAGAGTGACAAGCCAAGACCGGTTCCCTGGGCTCTTCCGCTTATCAAGGGGTAGAAAATGGTTTCGATAATGTCCTTTTTGATGCCCGGGCCGTTATCAATGATTTCGACCTTGGCCGCCAGCTTGTGCATGGAGGAGCCGATGGTGACGTGATTCATGGTGCGGGTGCGCAGGATGATTTTCGGATCCATGATCTTCTGATCGGATTCCATGATCGACTGCATGGCATTGCGCACGATATTGAGCACCGCCTGGATCAGCTGGCCCAGATCGCCCACCAGTTCCGGTATGCTGGGATCATAATCCCGCACCAGTCGGATCGAACCACGTGTTTCGGCAATCACCAAGTTGTAGACCCGTTCGAGCACTTCATGGATATTCACTTCTTGCAGGGCCGGTTTCTTGTACTGGCCGGTCAGGCGGTCAATCAGGCCGACCAGACGATCGGCCTCCTCGATAATCACGTTGGTGTAATCTTTTAGCTCATTTTCATGCAGTTCCGAGGCCAGCAGCTGTGCTGCACCACGGATGCCGCCGAGCGGATTCTTGATTTCGTGCCCCAGGCCCCGGACCAGGCCCAGCGTGGTTTCATGGTTGGAAATGAGCATTTCCTTGCGCGAAATATTGTAGGAACGGTCAAGCTCCTGCAGTTCCAACATGATGTAGGTTTCATTCTGGTAAATCAGGCGGCTGGCCGAGTAATCGACGGTCATCAGGTTGGTGTTACTTTTGATCAGTTCCACCTTGCGGGCAATGAATGTGACACCGTTATCCTTGACGTTTTTCAGGGACTTGATGAGTTGGCGTGACTTGAGCAGGACATCGCCGATATAGACGTTGTTGATATGGTTGGCACTGGTTTCCAACAGCGCTTCTGCCGCCGGGTTCATGTATAACAGGCGCAGGTCTTTATCCAGCACGATGACTGCTGTAGTCAGATTGTCCAGCAGGCTGGTATTAAGGCTTTCTGTGTTCAAGTGCTGTCCAAACCGGTGAGCGGGCAGTCGGGCATTCATCAGGCTTGTATCTCATGAGTCCAGGCTTTTACCCTGCTGTAAAAACCTTTCAGCATGGAGTCGTTAGCAAATACTGAACCAAGTTACAGCTATCTGATTTTAAAGGAAAAATTAAAAATGCAAGGCCTATAATGCACTATAATAGTGCATTCTGTCCAGAACAGATCACCCCGGCGCCCCAAAACAAGGCGGCCTGTTCATCTGGCTTCGGGGACGGCACGAGGGCATTTCTATATAAAGCCCGGCTTTTGAAACCTGTGTCCTGAAAGCGCTGCAGCCCCTGTTCCAATAAAATACCTGGTCAAGTACTCGCCGGAAATGACCATCAAGAGTCATTCAGTCAGAAACCGTTTTGCCCACCAGTTAAAACGAAGCCTGAACTGCTGCTGGACCGCTTTTCGGACCAGATCGAGGTCAAGGGCAACTGGGATTTTGTGACGTAAGACGTAGCTTCCGCCCCGGCTGACCTGCAGGGCCCTGTTGAGCAGGTGCTGGCTTCGACGCCGGGAATTTGTTTTTTCGAGCGCGTTCGTCATCACACCTTTGCCACCCTTAATGATGTCCTGGAAAAAACCTTGCCTGTCTCCCGTGAGTGCCTGACCGGCAAAACCTTTTGCGCGCGCTGCCGGCGTATCGGCAAACATGCCTTTAACTCGATGGACGTAGAGAAATATGTTGATGGCGGCCTGAACCAGAATACCGATACGGCTGGTGTCAGCCTTAACAAGCCTGACATCCTGGTCAAGCTGGAAATCCGACAGCAGGAGCTTTTTGTCGTCGAAGCCTCGTTGCCGGGCCTGAACGGTTTTCCGCTGGGTTGCCAGGAAGGCGTGCTGTCCCTGATTTCCGGCGGCTTCGATTCTGCCGTGTCCAGCTACCTGAGTATTCGCCGGGGCCTGATGACCCACTTCTGCTTTTTTAATTTGGGGGGTAGGGAGCATGAAATCGCGGTGAAGGAGGTGGCGCTTTATTTGTGGATGCGCTTTGGCTCCACCCATCCCGTGCGGTTCGTGGCCGTGCCGTTTGAAGAGGTAGTCGGGGAAATCCTGGACAAGGTCGACAACTCGCAGATGGGCGTGGTGCTCAAACGCATGATGCTGCAGGTCGCCCCACCGGCAGGTGACAAAAACAATCATTAATCCAAAAAAAGGCCAGATCTGCTTGCGCAGGTTCTTATCACTATCCCACAAGAAAAACTGTATAATCGCGCGTTTTTTCAACCAGCTCCCGGACACTTCCCCTTGATCGATAACATTAGAAACATCGCCATCATCGCACACGTCGACCACGGCAAAACCACCCTCGTGGACAAGTTGCTGCAGCAGTCCGGTACCCTGGAGACCCGCGGCAAGGAAATCAAGCGCGTGATGGACTCCAACGACCAGGAAAAGGAGCGTGGTATTACCATCCTGGCCAAGAACACCGCCGTCAGCTGGCAGGACTTCCGCATCAATATCGTGGACACGCCGGGCCATGCCGATTTCGGCGGTGAGGTGGAGCGGGTGCTGTCCATGGTCGACAGCGTACTGCTGCTGGTCGATGCCGTGGAAGGCCCCATGCCGCAAACCCGTTTCGTGACCCAGAAGGCCTTTGCCCGTGGCCTGCATCCCATTGTGGTGATCAACAAGATTGATCGTGACGGTGCGCGACCGGACTGGGTGCTTAACGAAGTGTTTGACCTGTTTGATCGCCTGGGCGCCACCGAAGAGCAGCTCGACTTTCCGGTGATTTATGCTTCCGCCCTGGAAGGCAAGGCGGGCATGGAGGCGGACCAGCTGGAAGACAACATGGAAAGCCTGTTCCGCCTGATCGTGGACAAGGTGCCGTCGCCGCAGGTGGATCTGGATGGCCCGCTGCAGCTGCAGATCAGCGCCCTGGATTATAACTCCTATGTGGGTGTCATCGGTGTCGGCCGTGTCACCCGGGGCAAGATCAAGACCAACATGCCCGTGGTCGTCATCGACAAGGACGGCGACAAGCGCAAGGCCAAAATCGGGCAGGTTAAAACCTACATGGGCCTGCACCAGGTCGATGCCGAATCAGCAGAAGCCGGCGACATCATCTGTGTCACCGGTATTGAAGAACTCAACATCAGCGACACCATCTGTGATCCCGATCATCCCGAAGCCCTGCCGGCCCTCAGCGTGGATGAGCCAACCGTGACCATGACCTTCCAGGTCAACGACTCGCCGTTTGCCGGCCAGGATGGCAAGTACATCACCAGCCGCAACCTGAAGGATCGTCTCGAACGTGAGCTGATCCATAACGTGGCCCTGCGTGTCGAGCCGGGCGAGAGCGCCGAGAAATTCCGGGTTTCCGGACGCGGTGAACTGCACCTGTCGGTGCTTATTGAAACCATGCGTCGTGAAGGCTTCGACCTGGCGGTCTCACGTCCCGAAGTGGTTACTAAGATGGTCGATGGTGAACTGCACGAGCCATTTGAACACCTGGTGGTCGATGTGGAAGAAGAGCACCAGGGCTCCGTGATCGAGGAGCTGGGTCTGCGCAAAGCAGAAATGCAGGACATGAGCTCTGATGGTCGAGGCCGGGTACGTATCACCTTCATCATTCCGACCAGAGGCTTGATCGGCTTTCGTACCCTGTTCATGGGGCTGACGTCAGGGTCAGGCATCATCACTCAC
>Ga0181607_10002753_pt1 | contig 15473 bp, 14 predicted proteins | sample 041ome_9_FD_132420 | JGI IMG/M metagenome (GOLD analysis project Ga0181607, IMG submission 132420) | Coastal salt marsh microbial communities from the Groves Creek Marsh, Skidaway Island, Georgia - 041413US metaG (megahit assembly) | ecosystem: Environmental > Aquatic > Marine > Intertidal zone...
GACGCGCGAAACACCGTGACGTCGGTACGATCTTTATACGATACATGCTCTGGAAGCGTGCCCTTGAGCTTCTTCATGAGCCATTTGATATAGTCCCAACATCGCGCGCGTTCGTCGCGATCGCCTGCCATGATGCCTAGGTTGCCAACGTATTCGAGGCTCGCTCCAGACGCGGCGGCTATTTTTTTCCTCGTTGATCCCTGCGAGCGTAAGAAGAACGTCAGTACGTTGGTTGAAACGTTAAAAGAACGAAAATTCAAGGCATTGTAAGATGTACGGGTAGACAAGTAAGCGTTCACACGCTGGACGGCATACTGGCCCACAGCGGCGAGACAGAAAACACCCGCATATTTCAGACAGAATTTATTGTTCGCGTGAGAGATAGCTTGAGTGATCTAACGCCCGACATGGATATGCCCCGGGCGGATCTACTCGACACGCGCAAAAGCAAAAGCAAAAGCGAAAAAGAAACAAATAGAACGGGGAGAAAAGTGCGAGGCGACGAAAACAACGTACCTGTGCGCCCACGGCGAATGAAAGCTCTTTTTCGTTTGCAAATGGAAACACATCGAATCCCCAGCCGTCGCCCAAGCCATCGCCCACTTGTTCAAACTTCATCGTGAGTTTGCCTTGACCATCGACATAGGTACCGGGTTCTTTCTTCTCCACCGCGCTCATGACCGATAACTCCGCCGCACGACGCGACTTGCGCGGACCGCAAATGATGAGCTTATCAGGCGCGTCTTCGGGATCCGTCGTCGGCTTGCCAAAGAACATCAAAGTGCCACTATCGCCTTCAATTCGTCGCAACCCTTGACCACCTTTACCGGTGACGTATGCCGTGCACGATGCAGGGATTTCCATCACGCTCACATCATCTCGCGGCGTGCTTAAATCGACCGTTATTTTTCCCACACGTTGCCGCACAACCCACTCGACGTACTGTTTCGCCCTCGTCCTCGTGTTTAAGTCACCGAAAATTTCTATTCGCTGCTCGTTTCCAGGATTGTTCGGATCAACAGGGTTGACTTCAATTCTTGCTCCGCTCACGCGCGCAACCTTGGCCTTGGTGCTGCCTTTAGAGCCGATCAAGAAGCGTGCGTCTTCGCTCGACACGTCGATGCTCTCCACGTTGACTCTCAACGTCGGCTTACCCGCGCTCACGGACGCATCCATGCTCGCGACGGCGGATACATCTACACCACAGTCGCGTTCTGGACTCGGCGTGCGCTGCCGTCCGCCTTCGTCGTCGATCATAGAGGACATACTATACGCGCCGACGCGCGCAAGGGATCTCAGAGGAAGCCCTAGCACTCGCGCGCCCGGTTTCTCGCCGATATCGCAGCGAACTGCGTTCGCGCGCGCACCGTGATACGTCCGGTGACGTCTATCACGCGCGCGCGCGAGCTTGCGCGCGTGATCACGCGGACCGTGCGGCTCGGAGTGAGGGGCTGAGGCAGCCGGCGCAGCTCCAACCGCCGCGCCGCAAGACACGGCTCGGTATATGCTTTGTTATCTGCTGAAGATACGGGTTCATCCGGTGATGTAATAATCGAGCTCATCCACGCCTTTATTTAATTCGTGGGTGTTAATTTCTTCCCAGGGCACGAACACGAGGGTGTTTAAACCGCGATTTGAGTTGCGCACGGCGCACGAGCCGTCGTAGGCGTCCGCGGGGACGACGCCCAATGTTCTTCTATACATGTGCTCTTCATCATCAATTTCGATCCAATTTTCTTCGCTCGGTATGGGAACAGGTTCTTCGTCATCAACGAGACAGATTTTGACGACATCGAGGCGATTACTCGCGCCAGGTTTGGTTTCTCTTAGCCGTGTGAAGAAGTGCGTGGACGTCGTCGATGCGGCGTTAATTCGCAGCACCTCGCAATGCACGCGATTTTCACCGTCAATCGAGTAACATCCGTGTAAAGTCCCTCCATCTTTCGCCGCTAATGCTAAATCCTTGAACAACTTGCCCTCGTGTCGGATCGTTTTCGGGCTCGTCTTGCACAGAAACGCCGAACCTCGACCAGGTAAAAAGCGAAAGTACCTGTAATAACACACCAAATGAACAGGAACGCTGTCCGTCGGCGTCTTCGTCCCAGGCTTGATATATGTATTTCTGCTGCAGTATATGCCGTCCGTGCGCAAGCGCAGGCGCAACTTCCACATGTATCTATATGAGCCGCCGAAGCGTTCGGCGCAAGTCTTCGCCGTCTCGCGTGGCTCCTCCCTGTGCGCGAACGCTTCGAAACAAAACGTGCGCCAGATGGTTTCAGCTCTGGAAACGAATGCATTGAATGCGCGACACGTGCATGCGAGGCGGGCGAATGCGCGTGGACCCGCGTAGTGAGCGACGACCGAAAGGATGTCTGCGCCCAAGGCTTCGAGCACGGCGGGGACTTCGCACGGCGCGCGCCGACGGTCGTACAGTTCGAGCCATGGTCGCCAAAACAATTGCGTGTTTATGTGCGCGACTGTCGCAACGCCGGCGGACATGGCCGCGACGCCGTGAAGTGAGGAGGTGGCGCGGCGCGACGGCGAGCGCAAAGTGGATATAGCGTCGACGGATGGACAATCGAATCAATGTTTGGTTTTAATATTGATGCGATTAGGCATAAACTAGCTACATCTTCAACGCAAAACGAGAAGAACCTCGCATGATTACTGCTTCATGGGGTCAAACGCTGCAAAGGCTTCGGTGAATGCTGCCGTACGCGCGGTTTCCGCGTCTTCGTCCTGCATGCACGTCTGCCAGTTAGCTCGTTCTGGCGCTTTAATCAAATGCGAGATCACCTCGCGGCCGAGTTGCATCCAATGCTTCTCGCCTTTATTGATTGTTTGGATCAGAATCGAGCCGCACGGGAGGTGCACGGCGTAGTATTCGCCTTCGTCTGCGATGGCTTTGATGGCGGCTTGCGCCTCGGCGGCGGACGGCGGCGGATCAATCTTGGTCCACGCAAAGTCTAATTTCTTCGCGGCTTGCTTGAAAATCTTTTCCGCCAGCGCCGCGCGGTCATCGTCTACTGGTATGCAGTTCATGTGGCAGTGGTTACCGCCTTTATTGCGTAATTCTAAATGACGCTCAAAGACGACTACCTTTTGCTGTTTTGTCTCGGCGTACATGCGCAACGCCTGAAGGTACTTCCATATTTCTTCCGCCGTCGATTGAGGAAGTGACACGAACGATGGCAAGTGCTCAACAGGAATAAGCTGACAGTGCTCAGCTGTGAGCCCACCTTTATCCATGCTCATGAAGCACTCACCACTGATGCTCGCCACCAGATGCAAGTCTTTTTCATTCGACAAGCAAAACCAGCACCCTTGCGGTGGTGCGCGCGGTTGACGCTCTTTACGTTCATTGGCCATCTCGACAGCAATGTCACGGCCGAAAAATGAGGCGTTATTGCGTTCAAGCGCAGCTTGCGCACCTTCCACAGTCTTGAAAGCCACGTGACAAAATCCTCGGCTTTGTCCATTCTCTGGTTTCGTCGCCAAACGTACGTCTAATAATTCTCCACACTCGCCAAAAAACTCTGCAATTGCGCCTTCGTCAGCTTTGTAGTTCAAATTTCTCACGAAGATGGTTTTATCTGGATCGCCGACGACGGGCCGCTGCGGCGGTGGTTTCGGCTTTTTTGCCGCATCGTCTCGCCAATCCGGCTGCAATTCATCGGCACGACGTTTGGCTCCGGCTTGCACGAGATACGGATTCGGACCAGAATCAGGAGGAATTTTACACAGCAGCGCGCGATCGATGGTTGAGCCAGGTTCGATTTTCAAAGCGTGCATCCACTTTTCGCTGTCTTCATTCGCGCAGCCGGCGAGGTTGATAAATCTCGTCACCCAGGGCGAGGAGCTCGGATCAGATTTCGCATTGATGTATGGCTCTCGCTCGAAAAAGAATGGATGCGATCCTGCGAAATGATACCGCGGCGAAAGCGCCAACGCCAAAGCGCGAGCGACTGGGCTCCCGGTGGAGCTCGCGCTCTTCGCCTCGCGCCCAATTTCTCTACCATGCACCTCTAACGTCCCTGCGGGCCAATCCCGACAAAGGAAAATATCAATCACATCTCGTTTCTTCATCTCGTCAAAGCACTCTTTCATTTCTCGCACGTCGTCTTCGGTAACTTCGCCGTTTGTCTTGGCGCACGACTTGCCCAAAGCGCTCGCATCCTCGTACGACAGCGCGTCGTACCGTCCCGCTACCGCCGCCACTTTCACGCCGCCAAACAAATCATACACCATTGACTTATCCAGCATGAACACGTTCGGGGCGATTTCGATTCCTGTGTACGAGGACCCACTCGAGCCGTCGCCGCGTTGAGCCGTCGCAGCGGCGCGCGAAAGCGCGTACTCTAAACCTTCTGCACCATCCGCATCGACAAAGTACATCGGCACGGGCACGGTTTTCGCACCGTCAATGTACGGTTGCATGGCCTGAGCGGCTTCTGTTCCGGGAAAGATGCGACCGGCGACGAGAACGCCATCGAATGGTCCCGCGTTAGGATTGCCGTGTACTGTGGCAACTCTTGCGACGAGCGCATCGAACGTGTCGCGCGCATCGCCGGCGACGATGATTCTCCGCGGTGGGAGCGCGGCGTCTGTCGCTGCGTCACCCATGGGTGTTGAACGCGCGCACGCGAGCGAAAGTGTGAGGCGGCGCGACGGCGCGCGACGGCTGTTTGACGACTATTTGTTCGTGGAAACAGAAACAGAAACAGATTACAAGAAGAGCTAAAAATGCACGTAAGAGAGCATTACTGACTGAGCCATTTCACGGCGGCGGCGATCCATGCCCCTTCGCGACCGATGTCGTCGGCTTCAAATCCCGCGAGCACGTCGTGCGCGACGCCGCAGTCGGCGAGGTGCTCAGCGAAATCCTCGAGCTCTACGCGAGTTTTGTTCCCCGGCAGCAGCGCCACTCGCGCGCGTGGATGCGAGTTCAACTGTTCAAGCGTCCACGGGTCTTCGACGAGGTGGCCGGCGGCGTAGGGCGCGTAATCGCTATCATTTGGGAAGGCGACATCAAACGAACCCCATCGAGCGCCGCGTTCGAGCGGCTCGGCGCCCCACTCACGTTCGATGCTCTTGTACCCAGCTAAAACCGGCGCATCTGCCGCTACAACGCGATCAAACGTCAACGGATATCGCAACAACGTCGTCAATGCCCCATATCCACCAGTGCCGTAGCCTAGTAACGACATCGACCCGACGTTGTGCGCCGCTCTAAAGTGCGGCAACACAACCTTCATCAAATAACTTTCATGATTGCTCGTCGCCGAATCGTTCAACCACGTCGGAGTATTGAACACGACTTCTATTAAAATAACTTGGCATTCGTCGTTCCACTTTGTTTTCGCGATGCTCGCACTGAGACTCGCCTTGCCGTCCCGCGGCCCGAACCCCGCTTCGCCCGGGACGCACACCACGCACGGGTACGGCTCTGCGCGCTTCGCATCGTACCCTTTCGGAAGTGTCACTCGGTACCGACCGGGCGCAGCGACTTTACTTTGCGGGTCATACGCGTAGGATGCGGGAAAATTCACGTGGTATTCCTCGAGCACGTCAAATCTGTGTTTACATGAAAAAGCGCAATCACCGTCAGTCTTCACGCGACTCGCTTTACACCTCACGCTCACGTTGTACACGTCCTCTCGCATCGCGCGGCACGCGGCATCGATGCAAACATACCTCGAATACTCATCTTTCTCCTCGTACACGTGCACTTGTCGACTGTTCGAGTTCCCGGGGACGAAATCTGTGCTGTCCTGTGCGGCGCTTTGAGCCGCCACTTGCATTCGTGAGCTACGGCGTAACGCGCGCGCGTGCGGCGCGTGAACGCTCGCTCGCGCGGTCGAGGTGTTAGAACACGCGTGCATGAGGGCTTGAGGAGCACTTGCCGAGGGTTCGAGCACCGCCGACGCGTGCGGGGGTGTGAGGCGCGCGAGAGTCGAGGGTTTAACATGACACACGCGAGCGCGTTCCAATTACAAGGCCTACTGTTTACATTGAGAATAATGATCGCCGGCGACCGCTCGGTGCAGCGGCAATCACGTCGTCATCCGTGCTCGCGACGATGACGGTGTCGACGCCCGAATCGGCGTTGACGGGGTCCGCATTGGCCCCGCGCGGAACGATGGCGAGAATGAATTTGCCGTCTGGCGACGCTTCGACGCGATTCACGCCTGATAACGCGTCACTGGCGAGTTTATCCTTGACTACTGGACGTTCGACGTTACGAACATCGACAACGACGATTGCGCCGGCGTCGCTGGCGGCGATGTACGCGTCATCGCCAAAGACGCTCACATCAGACGCGCCTCGCAAGTCTTCGTGCGCGTGCGGCGACCAATCCAACCAATCTTCGCGATCACCACCAGCGTGCATGCCGACGATGAATTGCGGGGCGCCAAATTCACTAGAGTCCAATATCGATAGCGTACCGCCTTTCATTTGCGACGAAACAACGTAGGTGTACGTTCGAGACTTTCCGTCATCCACGCCGACGCACGAACCCACCGCTCCGTCTAACCGACTATCCTTCACGCTCCCGACTAATTGTAGCGTCCCAGCTTCGCTATACTTAAGCGTCGTCACTCTTCGCGACGTTCCACTCGTCACGCGAATCGTCTGTCGATCAACGACGCCTTTGGTGACTTCACGGACGCTGCTGAGCTGGTAGTTACCGCGCGCCTCGGGCGCGCGCTTCTCGTGCACGTCTAGAGATACCGCGACTACGCGCGAGTGAACCTCTGCAGCAACGAACGCCAAACTACGATCTACGACAACCACTGAATGCGCTCCAGCGATGCGCTTTTCGTTTGCGAGCGTAAAAAGACGCTTCGCGCGCGTCGGTTCAACGCCGTACGTCGCAAACGTGTTTGAACCCGCGCACACAATCGCCAAGCGCGTCGCACTCGACCACACCGACGTGGTGTTCGCTTTGTATAAGGACAATGCATCACATGGTCCAATGTCCGAGAGATCGTCCAACGGCGTCACGCTCGGCGTCCCGCGCAAGGTGATGGCGGAGAGGGTGTTCGCGCCCAGGACGTAGGCGACGTCGCCGCCGTCGTAGGCAAAGGCGCGCGCATCAACCGCGAGCGCAGGTCCAATTTGCGTCAACGGCGCTGCGCTACATGCGTGAAACGTCCACGCGAGCGCGCACGCGAAGATATAATACGCCGTCGTCATATGCGTCATGGTGTGGAGGTTCAAACTGAAAAAATAACAACTCTGTTGAATAATAACCGACATGCGCGCTTTCAGTGTCGCAATCATGATAACGCCACAGCGCGATCGACGGACGAATTTACGCATCCCGGCGCATTTTTCGAACGAGATTCGGCTCTGTGTAGTTCACGCGCACCCCTCGCGAGGGCCGCGATGCGTCCCGCCGCGGCGGCGAAGCTTTCCAAATTTGTGGCTTTGACGCCGGTAACGCCGCAACGATATCCTTTGGTGACGATGCCGGCGCGCGTTCGGGCGAGAGCGTGCACACATGGTCGATCGGTGTCTTAATGTCTGCGCTGCTCTCACTCGTACCAGTGCTTGACGGCGACGACGGCGACGAAGACGCCGTCGAAGCCGAAGCCAAAGCCGAAGCCAAATCGAGGCCTGGCGAACGCGTATCGTCGTCGCTCAGCGTCGGCGTCGCAGCCGTCGCATGCGAATCCTCCGAACGACTCGTACGACTGGTGCGTTCGCACACTTCAACGTCTTCGCGTCGTAGTTTCACCTTGAGGCTCGGTTCAGCGTAATTAATCTGTTTCAACGCGTGTCGCGCGCGAAGCGCTCGAATCGCAATCGATCCCGTCGGCGAACCGCGAATCGCAATCTCTTCCGACTTCACCTTGACTTTTCTCGCTCGAGCATCGCGCGCCGCGTCACGCACGCGCTGTGCATGTAAGTCCACTTCCACCGCGCGAAGAGCGCGTAAAATCTCCGCCGCATCAATCAACGTAAAGTCATCGTCCGCTTCCGAATCGGCGCGTACGTCCAACGTCTCCGTCTCCGTCATCGTCGCCTTCCCACTCGTCGACCGCCGCCGCTCGCGCCCACGCCCATTCTCGAGCTCGCATTCCAACGCTCGCACGCGCGCGCGTAACGCCCCAACCTCGCGCGTCGTCGCATCTAAAGCCGCGCGCGTCGTCTCCATCGCGCGCGTCGCGTCGCGCTCCGCGAGTGCCCACAACACCTTCTCCCCCTCGAATTGTCGTCGAACCACGCCGAGCGCCGCGGCGAGCGCGCGCTCAGACGCCACCGCCGCATCCGCGCGCGCATTCGCGGCGTTCGTCGACGCTCGAAGCTGTGCGAGCGACGCGCATCGGCGCGTTTTCGTCGTCAGTCATCCACGTCGCGGTGCACAGATTCGTTCGCATCGTCGTCGCACCTGCGTGTTCGCCTTGGCGAGCTCGGCGTTGACGGCGGCGAAGCGCGCGGTGAGGGTTTTAGACGACGTCTTCGCGCGCGCCGCGTCCGTGGGCATCGCGCGCGCGAGTGCGGAGGCGCGAACGTGCGACGTGGGCACGGGCGATGCGCGATCGACACTCGGCATTCGTACGCGCGCGCGTACGCGAGCGACGGACGCGACGGACGCGACGGACGCGCGGCGGTGACCCGGTGGCGCAACTTTCGACGCGTGCGTGCGCACGCGACGGCGTTCACTTCGCGCACGGGGCGTCGTGGTCGTAGAGATTAGCGATGGATAGAGCGATGACGATGGCATCGCGACTCGCGCCGGCGGCGGTATCGTCGTCGTCGACGCGCGTCGTCGCGCGTTCGGGTCGTCGACCGACGCACTTCTCGCGCACACCACGGGTGACGCGCGCCAAGGGCGCCAAAGGCGATGACGACGCGCAGCAAGGCGCACAAGATGGGAAACGGGATTGGGACGGCGCGTGGGATGCGTTCAAGCGCGATTTTGTCGGCTCGGATGCGAAAATGCCGAGCGATTACGTCGATATGAGCTTTAAATCGAGCAGGTACGATTGTCTTACAACATCTCACACGCACTCGCGCGCGTGAACGCACTCGAGAGACTGACGACATGGTCGTACGCACGCAGACGCGCGCCCGACGCCGACGCCAAGGATCGCATTCGCGCCGACGAAGATTTAGTCTTAAACTGGTGGACGTCCCCCAAATTCGCCGTCGCGGGCGTCGGTGCGGCGGCTTTACTTTTATTTTTATTTGTCGTCGTCATTGGACCGCCGCCGAGCGATGGACGATGCACTTTACCGTGGTGTTGAAGACGTCGGATGAGCCCGCGCCCAGCCGACGCGCGCGCGCTCTTACGCGTCTCGCACGTCTTCCACCGCGTCTCGCGCCGCGAACGCGCGTCCAGTGCCTGCAGGCGAACGTCACGCGCATCGCCGCGCGCGTTCCCGCGCGGCGTCGTCCCCCGACGCCTCGCGCGCGCGCGCACGCCGTCGTACAACCGTCGCCGTTGACGTGCCACGTCAGATTCAACAACCTCTCCCGCGAAATATCTTCTCATAGTTTAATACCACAAACCTATATTTATCTTTCCGATTTTCTACGACGCGCACTTTTCGCCCATGTCGTCGCATCGCCGTCGCGCGCATCGCCGCATACGACGCCGCGCGACGTCGCTCGATCGCATCGCGCGCGCGACGCGCACTCAAGCGTTTTTCGCGCATCGTATTCACCGCTCGATAGGCTCGGCGTAACGCGCGGGGCGACGCGAGACGCGCGAACGCGGGGCGAGGGGCGATTAGGTAATCGGTCACGGTGCCGGTGGGTTGACGGTTTCGAGCACTTTGCGCGCCGTGGACGACGCGTGCGCGTGGCGTCAGTGCTTTTGCGCGCCGCGAACGACGCATACGTGTAAGGGGTACGCGTGGCGCGCGCGCGGGGCGAGTGCAGGCGCGAGCGTGGCGCGGGACGGCGGGTAATCAGCGGACATGATGCACGCGCGAGACCGCGTCGGTCGAGACGCGAGCGCGGACGCGCGCGACCGCGGATCGACGAGGAGTTCATCTGCGCGGTCGAGTAAGACATTGAAAGCATCACCGAGTGAGAGTGAAGTGGGTGATAGAGTGCGAGAGGATGATGGTGGTGGTGATGGACCGCAAGGGAGCGACGGCGGGAGTAAATCGCCGAGCGAAAATGAATCCGAGGCGTCGGGCAAGTTGCGAAACGTTTCGGTGAAAGATTTGGTGACGAATTTGAAGGCACAGGCGCGTAGACATGATTCGAGAACGTCGCCGTATCGCGGTGTATCGTTATTGCGTCAAACTGGAAAATATCACGCGCAAATCAACGTGCAAAGGAAACAGATTCATTTGGGTTTCTTTTTCAGCGAGGAGGAGGCGGCGCGGGCGTACGACAGGGCGGCGATATTCAAAGCTTCCGTGGAAGGTGGAGTGATATGTACGAATATGGATATCAGCGAGTACAGAGATGAGATCCCAGCCTTGCAGAGCATGACACAACCCGAGCTTTTACAAATGTTGCACGCGATGAAGTTGAAATCAAACGAAAAGCAAGCGCCGCCGTCGCCGCGCAAAATGCCGAAAGCACCGGCGCGGACGAGTACGAACGCCAAGATGGAACGCAAGGCAGGAGTCGTTCTTCCGCCACCACCTCCAGCGATGAAAATTGAAAAACGTTCATCTGGAAGTAGCCCATCGAGCTCGACGCAAGATGTCGGGAGCCCGAGGTTTGATGCCTTGAGCACGGCGGTGTCAAAGTTTTCTGACGATTCCATCGATTTTCACTCGTGTCCTGTACCCGCGGTCGTCGATTTGCATTTAAGCAAACGTCGCCGTACACGAATTCAGCCGCAACAAGCGCCCGCCATGGCGTGAGCGAAACTATGATGTGTACTGTACAAAATTTTTTGTCTCAACCTTGTACAACTGCTTTTTTTCTTGAAACGTTTTCTTGACACGATCAATACCGTGTAGCGAGCCCCGTACGACCGGCGCGCGTGTATCATTTGTCGCCGTCGTCGAACCAAGCCTAGGACGAAGCGTCAGTCTTCATCATGTTATATTTATGGTACGCATCGTCAAAAAATTTCACTTTATTACAACACGCGGCTACTCGACCAGGATGGTTACTTTTTCCCTTTCTTTGCCGCTTTCTCCGACACTTTTCCCGCGGCTCCGGCGCGTTTTTTTGCACCACTAATCTTCCCCGCTTTCGCCTTGCCCTCATCGCCGTCGTCTTTGTCGTCATCATCGTCAACCTTTTCAAGCGCCGCCCGTAACAACGTCGTGGCTCGTTCTGCCCCATCCTTCCCACCACCCGCGCGAATCATCCGCCCTGCCGCGCGCACATCAACCTTAGCCTTCCGAACACCCACGTTTGCTCCAATCTCGCCGTCACCCACGCGTGCGCGCACGTCTTCAATCTTTTTCGCGTACGCCTCCACCCGAGCCGCCTCCTTCGCGCACGCGTGCGCCCCCGGCTCCACCCCCAACGTCTTCAAATACAGCGCAAACAACGCCGTCATCGCGCGAGCAGCTTCAAGATGCACCAATGCACGCTCCAACGGGCGGAGTTTACGCTCCACCGCGCGCCGATCGGCGTCAGTAAACGGTTCGAGCGCGCGCTCCATCGAAGAAATCGCCTTCTTGCACGCATCTAACGCGTCAACAGCGCTCGGTGGAAGCGCGCTCGCGTCCGCGGTGGCGGGTGCCATCGCGTGCGATGTGGTCTCGGTCTCGCTCGCGGCGTCGCGTGCGCGGGCGTGCGCGGGTGGCGACGCGCGGCGGCGGTGCGTTATGGCGGCGGCCTATTAAAAGACAAACGCGACAGACGCCGACGCACGGGACGCGACTCGCGCCGCCGACTCCGACACCGACGCGCAGGGCGGACGCGCGCGCCGTGAACGTCGACCGCCGTCGTCGTGCGCCAGCCACCGCCGCCGCTGTCGTCGCCGCTGCCGTCGTTGGATAAAGCGAACGATGACGTCGCCGCATGTCACGGCACGAAAACTCGTCGGGCACGCCAATTTCGTGCGCTCGAACCCGTGCAGCGACGCGTTCGAGGTGAAGAGGTTTCATCACATCGAATTCTTCGCGGGTGACGCCACGAACGCGGCGTCGAGGTTCGGGGTGGGGCTCGGCATGGGGTTGGCGTGTAAGAGCGACGCGTCGACGGGGAACAGCGCGTTCGCGTCGTACGTGATGAAATCGAACGATTTGGTGTTTGCGTTTACGGCACCGTATGATGTGAAGGATGAGCATGATGTGCGTGCGCGGGGTGGGGATTCGGTGGCGCATCCAGGGCACACGTGTGCGCAGTTGAGAGAATTTTTTGAGACGCACGGATTTGGCGCGCGCGCCGTCGGGTTGGAAGTGAGCGACGCTCGAGCGGCGTTTGAAGAGTCTGTGAAGCGCGGTGCGCGTGCGGTGTTAGCGCCGGTTGAGCTCAAGCACACCAAGGATGATGGGTGCGTGAAAGGTGGTCAGATTATTTCCGAAGTTGAACTGTACGGGGACGTCGTGCTTCGATTTGTGAGCGCAGTGGACGGCTTCGACGGAGACTATTTATGCAACTACGTCGCCGTGCGCGATGCGCCAGAGGTTTCTTACGGGTTGCAGCGTCTCGATCACGCCGTCGGGAACGTGCACGAGCTGTTGAAGACGGTGGATTACATTGCCAACTTTACTGGCTTTCACGAATTCGCTGAGTTCACCGCCGAAGACATTGGCACCATCGACAGCGGGTTGAACAGCATGGTTCTCGCGAACAACAACGAGTTCGTGTTGCTTCCAGTGAACGAACCCACATTTGGTACGAAGCGTAAGAGTCAAATCCAAACGTATCTTGAGCAAAACAACGGACCGGGATTGCAGCATTTGGCGCTCAAGACGAATGATATTTTTGCCACGGTGCGCGAGATGCGCAAGTATTCCTTCATGCGAGGCGGTTTCGATTTTCAAGCGCCTGCGAGCGATGGATACTACCAAACACTCAAAGCCCGAATTGGTGACGCGTTAACAGATAAAGAGTACGCCCTGGTCGAAGAGCTTGGGTTGCTCGTGGACAGGGATGATCAAGGCGTGCTGATTCAAGTGTTCACCAAGCCCGTTTCGGACCGGCCGACTATATTTTTAGAAATTATTCAACGCGTAGGCTGCATGCGCAGCAAAGAAAACTCAGAAGAGAAAGAGCAAGCTGCCGGGTGCGGCGGCTTTGGTAAAGGTAACTTTACGGAGCTCTTCAAATCGATCGAAGCGTACGAGAAAACGCTCGAGCTCTAGTCGACGCCCGCGTTGTTGTTTAGTGTCAATACACACAAGTCATTCATATTTGCATTTCATCATCGTCAATATCGCTAAAAGCTACTGGACATCATCAAATGAACGCGAACGGGTTATCTTGCGAGTACTGTGTTGGCGCCACGGGTGCTGGTGCGGGTGCTGGTGGCATCGGCATTCCCGTCGCAGGATTCAACTGCACCGCCGCGGCGCTCGGCGGTGGAGAGTCAACCGGCGCAAACGCGAACGAATCACCCGCAGCGTGCACTTTCATATCCTCGAACATGATCGCTTGGTGATAATCCACCGCTGGCGCCATCGATGGTGGTTGCGACGCCGGCATTGGGAAACCCATTGGTCCGAGGTTAACTGCAGGCGTCGGCGCCGGAGGAGCTACGGTCTTCTGTTCTGGAGCCAGTGGCGGTTGAGGCACAGCAGGTTCAGGCGCAAACGGCTGAGATACAACCGGTACAGGCGCTGCTTGCACTGGCTGCGGCATCGCTGGTGCTGGCTGCGGAGGTTGTTGACTAGGAACGACAGGCTTTATACCCGTCAAAGCGCCAAAGGACTCAAATGGATCTGGAGGCACCGGCGCTTGCTCCACCACTTGTTGCGGTGGTTGTTGCGGCACTGCCATGCCCGGCATCTGCATTCCCGGCATCTGCATTCCTGGCATTTGCATTCCTGGCATCTGCATTTGCGGCGGCATTCCTGGCATTTGCATTTGTTGCGGCATTTGCATTCCCGGCATTTGCATATGTTGCGGCATTTGCATACCCGGCATTTGCATACCCGGCATTTGCATTTGTTGCGGCATGTGCGTTTGTTGTGGCATTTGCATTTGCTGTGGCATGTGCGTTTGTTGTGGCATTTGCATTTGCTGTGGCATGTGCGTTTGTTGTGGCATTTGCATTTGCTGTGGCATGTGCGCGTGCGCTTGCGGCGGCGGCGCTTGCGGCGGGGGCGGCGTAATCGTCCAGAAGTCTTCCTCTAAAGGCGCGCGCGTTGTAGGCCCCACTGGCGCCGCCTGCTCTACCGCTGGCGTCTCTTTAACTGGTGTTTCTATCGTCAACCCACCGAATAAGTCGGCTTGTTGAGTCGGTGGTGCCGTCCCTGGTTGGGCTACTGGTGCTCGCGCCGCGTACGCTGAGTGCGCTGGAGCGGGCGGTGGAGCGAAGAACCCGCCCGTAGTAGTCACCGTGGCCGGCGCACTTGCCGGCGGTGGAATGTTGAACTGTACCGGCGGTGCAGCTGTTTGTGGCGGCGCATCGAACGAGCTCCAATCTGAGCCCCCAAACGCCGGAGGTGGAGCGTGTTGTTGCTGCTGCGGCGCCGCGGACGGTGTCGGCGAGTCGAACAAACCTCCGAACAAATCCGGCGCTGAAGTCGTCGCCAACGCAGGCACCGCCGTCGGTCTCGCCGTGCTCACCGCTGCCGGCGCCCCTTGATCGTTGTGATACTTCTTCTCCGCGAAGACTTGTTTAATAAAAGCCTTGCACCTCACCACGTCGCCGCACGTCGGCAACGGATAGCTAGGATCCCATGCAGCTAAATACGTTCGACGCGCCTCATCATTTCCTTTCCTACGCAAAATTTCCACTTCCTCACTCGTAAACGTCGACGCACTGATGCTCTTGATTCTAAAATTAAAGTCTCGCCTGCGCTCGCAAAGTGTTTTTGTTTTCTCAGTCAGTCGTCGGAAAACGTACGCGCGCGAAACCCACTCGCGCTTCACGCCGACGCCACGCCCGTTCGACGCGAGCACACCGCGCATACGACGACTAGAAACGTACAATATTCCAGAACACCGCGTGCAGACGAATATACCCAAAGGAACGCACACCGAGCGCGGTGCCTACGCGAAACGTCGACGACACCGTCAGTCATCTCAACATAATCACTCCACGCATCGCGCGCGCGTCGTCTCCCGCGCTCTACACCGACGACACAGACCACGCGATGTGCAAACGCTCCATGTATTCGCGCGCTCGCGCACGTACGAGTGATCCAGGGCCGGTGCACGTGACGCATTGTTTATTCCCTGGTAAACGGCTCAAGTCGGTCAACGCCTGTTCATTCTTATCGCGCTGCATCGCGCGCGCGCGAGGTTGAGACGCGTGGTGTGCGCGTCGAGACGGCCGTCGCGATCGTCGCGCGCTCGTGTGCGTGCGATGCCACGGGCTCGCGCGAGGTCACCTCTGCGGGCTTGAATCACGAGATTTCGCCTCTGAGAAC
>Ga0181607_10002770_pt1 | contig 15435 bp, 16 predicted proteins | sample 041ome_9_FD_132420 | JGI IMG/M metagenome (GOLD analysis project Ga0181607, IMG submission 132420) | Coastal salt marsh microbial communities from the Groves Creek Marsh, Skidaway Island, Georgia - 041413US metaG (megahit assembly) | ecosystem: Environmental > Aquatic > Marine > Intertidal zone...
AAGATGGTCGCGATTTGCCGCGCCCTTGCGTCGGCCACACCGGCACCATGATGCGCAGCAATACTCTTTTTGACGGCCTGCCAGTGCTGGACCCGGGGGCCGTATGGCTCGTCGGCGCAGGCCCGGGCGATCCTGGCTTATTGACGCTGCATGCGTTGAACGGCCTGGCCCAGGCGGATGTGGTCGTGCATGACGCATTAGTTGATCCGGGCTGCTTAGCGTTGGCCAGGCCCGGTGCGGATATCGTTCATGCAGGTAAGCGCGGTGGTAGGCCATCGCCTAAGCAACCAGATATTTCAGCGCGTTTGGTACGCGAAGCTAAAGCCGGTAAGCGCGTTATCAGGCTTAAGGGCGGGGACCCGTTTCTGTTTGGCCGCGGTGGGGAGGAGGCCCTGGCCCTGGTCCGCGCAGGTGTGCCGTTCCGGATTGTTCCAGGCATCACGGCAGGCATTGGCGGCCTTGCATATGCAGGCATTCCGGCAACGGACCGGAACGTGAATTCCGTCGTGGCTTTCATCACGGGGCATGACGCGACGGGTGCTGTTCCTGGCGGCATAGATTGGGCGGCGTTGGCCAAGGGCGCGCCTGTGATCGTGTTGTATATGGCCATTAAGACACTGCCTGAAATATCCGCCCGGCTCATAGCAGCAGGGCGCGCATCTGATGAGCCGGTAGCCCTTGTTTCAAACGCGGCGACGGCATGCCAGTCCGTTATTGAAACAACCCTTGGCGGTGCAGCAGAAGCAGGCCAAGCGGCACCAGCGCCCGCCGTTATCGTAATCGGTGATGTTGTGCGCTTGCGAGCTGGTCTTGATTGGCTGGGCGCGCTTGAATTGGGCCGGAAGCTGGATGGCGATCCTTTGGGCATCGCGCCTGAAATTCGGGACGTTGGCTAGGTCGCCGTAGCGTCGATAGCCGCGATCCGTTCCCTTACAAGCGGAATAAGTTCAGCACCGTATTGCTCTGCATCCCGGAGCGGGTCGTAGCCTCTGATCAAAAGGCTAGAGGCGCCGATTTTGTAATATTCCGCCAGCGCATCTGCGACTGTATCCGGTGCTCCGACAAGGGCTGTGGAATTCCCGGCAGCTCCGGTTGCCTCCGCCAGTTTGGTCCAGAGGCAGGCGTCATGCACATCCTGGCGCGCGGCAGCGGCCAGTAAGCGCTTTGAGCCTTCGTTGTGGCGCGTTGGCGGCGGGGCATCCCCGCGAATGCGATGGATATCTGCCAATATCTGGTGCGCCCGGTCCCATGCCTGATCATCAGTTTCGGCTAGAATAGGGCGGGTTGAGAGGCTGAAATTGGGGCGGCGATGGTGGCGTGCCGCCGCTGCTGTGACGCGCGTCATGAATGCAGCCGTGTCCGCCAGAGGTTCGCCCCAAAGCATGAATGTGTCGGCGAAAGGGGCGAGGGCAGCAATTGCAGCGTCTGATCCGCCGCCACCGAACATTGGGATATGGGGTGACTGCTTGCAGCGAATTTCTGCGTATGCACCCCGAACATCGTAAAACGCGCCGCTATGATCGAACGGTGCAGTTTCTGTCCAGGTGCGGCGGAGAATTTCGGCATATTCCGTCAGCCTACGGTATCGCCCGGCATGGTCCGTATGATCGCCATCTTTGGCCTGATCAACCGGACTGCCGCCTGCAATCAGGTGGACGGCCAAGCGCCCATCCGTCAACTGGTCCAGCGTTGCGAGCTTCCTGGCAGCGACCGTCGGAGACACAAATCCAGGCCTGTGCGCCAGCAGGAAGCCTAGACGATCCGTCACTTGCGCTGCACGGGCACCGACGAGAAAACCGTCGGGCGCGTCAGCGAAATGGCCGATCAACACCCGGTCAAACCCAGCGTCTTCGTGGACATGCGCCGTATGAGCGATGACATCCGCATCAAAGACAGGGCCGGTGGCAGGTATGATTTCGGAGGATACGCGGGGCGCAATCCAGCCAATCATTTCTACAGGCATCTGAAGTCACTCCTCTGGTTCAAGTGTAACCAGGCAGGAGTGACCGTGAAAAGCGGCAGTTAAGCTGCTTTCGCTTCAGAGGAGCTGGAGGACGGGCGGTTATAGGCAATGCTGCAATGATGCTCGCAATACGGCTTGCCTGGGGTTGCTTCGTCTGTGCAGAAGTGGAAGCCCGGCAGGCGTGGGTCGCCGATTGGCCATTGGCAGACGGGGCCACTGCGCTTCTGCTTCGTTTTCTGATGGTCCGCTTTTGTTTTGGCAGCTTCTGGCGATGGCTCGGGTGCTGCTTTGGCGGCGGCTTTCTTCGGCGCAGGCTTAGCTGCTGCTGCCGGTTTCGCTGCGGGTTTTGGCTTAGCTGCAGCAGCGGCTGGCGCTTTGGCGGCAGCCGGTTTCGCTTTCCGCTTGGACTCGATTGGGGACTGGCGGCCTGGCAGCTTCATGCGATGCGCCTTGCCGACAACAGCGTTCTTTGAGACGCCCAACCTGCGGCCAATTTCAGCCGTGCTAAGTCCTTCCGCCCAAAGCTCTTCCAGCTTGGCGATCCGTTCTGGCGTCCAACTCATGCACATCTCCTGGCAACAAAAACGCTATAGAGTGTATGGGCGATAACCCTACACCACATATATAGTGTGTTAATCCCCTATTAAGCCACTATTTTCACCCATTCCGTCAACCCCCTTTAGTGGATAACCTCTGGATGATTGCGGGATAGATTCTGCTGAGTATGCTGTAAGCTTGAAGTGCGTAAGCGCGTTGGCCCAAATTTCGAGCAGGATCCCGTTGATATGGCTGAAAGTCTAATTCCGTTTGATGATCGCGACGGCGCCATCTGGTTTAACGGCAAAATCATTCCTTGGCGTGATGCCACGGTCCATTTTCTAAGCCACGGTCTGCATTATGCCAGCGCCGTGTTTGAAGGCGAGCGGGCCTATGGTGGCCATATTTTTGAAAGCGTGAAGCATAGCGAACGCTTGCATAATTCAGCGCGCTTGCTGGATTTCAAGGTGCCTTTCACGGTCCAGGAACTCGAAACCGCAAAATATGATGTACTGCGCGCCAATGGCATTGTGGACGGTTACGTTCGCCCGCTGGCTTGGCGTGGTGCTGAGGAAATGGGCGTGTCGGCCCATGGTTCTAAGATCAATGTCGCCATTGCTGCATGGGAATGGCCATCCTATTTCTCCCCAGAAATGCGCGCCAAAGGCATTCGCATGAAAACCGGTCCCTGGCGCCGCCCGGACCCGTCCTCTGCGCCGACAGAAAGCAAGGCATCCGGCCTCTATATGATCTGCACGCTTTCCAAGCATGCGGTTGAGGCTGAAGGCTACCAGGACGCGATGATGCTGGATTGGCGCGGGTTCGTGGCTGAAGGTACGGGTGCGAATATCTTCCTGATCAAAGACGGCGTTATTCACACACCCACGCCAGACTGCTTCCTGAACGGCATCACCCGCCAAACGGTGCTGTCCTTGGCCGAGAAGCGTGGCATTCAGATTGTTGAGCGCTATATCAAGCCGGAAGATTTGGGTGACTTCACTGAAGTCTTTGTCACGGGCACGGCGGCTGAAGTCACGCCCGTTGGCGAGATCGATCAGCACCGTTTCACGCCAGGTAAGATCACCGAAGCGCTGCTGACCGACTACGAAACTTTGGTCCGCACGCCGCCGGCCGCCGTCGCCGCTGAATAGCGGGACGGCAGCCCAGGCTCCTTATAAGTCTTTCAGAATTTCATCGCGGTGCTGGTCCAGCATCGGCGGTGGGCGGTCGGCTTTGGGGCCGTCGACATTGGCTTTGAACCCAGTGCCGATGCCCATGAGCGGGCGTTCGATGCCTGGAATGTCGTTGAATTCAAGCAGCACATCCCGGTGCTTCAAAGCTGGGTGATCCAGCACTTCATTGACGGGCAGCTGCGGTGCGGCGGGGACGCCACAGGCGGCTAGGCGTTTTTCCCACTCAAAGGCGTCGGCGCTGGCGAGCCCGGCTTCCATTTCAATCTTGACCTGATCGCCGTTGGCCCGCCGGGATTCTGTATCGATGAAGCGGGCGTCCTCGGCCAGATCATCCCGGCCAATTGCTTTGCAAAAGCCGCGCCAGTGACCGTCCGTCAGGGCGCTGATCATCAAGCGCCCACCGCCAGTCTCAAACAGGCCCGCAGTCGGCAGGAATGCTGGGGATGAGTTTCCGATCAGCGGCTGAATTTCGCCGGTAGCCTTATAATTCACGAATGGCTGCGCGGCCATTGTGATGGCCGTGTCGAGCATCGCTACGTCCAGATGTTGGCCTTCGCCCGTCTGGCTACGGCGGAACAGTGCGGACGCAACGGCAAACGCCGCCGTCATGCCTGTTGCCATATCCACAACATTAAAGCCAACGCGGGTCGGGCCAGATTCTGGATGGCCCGTCAGCGCGATCATGCCGGACGTTGCTTGGATCGCACCGTCATAAGCGGGCGCGCCAGCGTAGGGCCCGTCCTGGCCGTAGCCGGAGATGGAGCAGTAAACGATGTCTGGCTTTACGGTCTTCGCCCACTCATAGCCAAAGCCCAGCTTGTCGATGGCACCAGCTTTGAAGTTCTGCACGACGACATCCGCGCTCGCCACCAGCTTTTCCAGGATGTCTTTGGTCTCTGGCGCTTTGAGATCGAGTGCGATGGAGCGTTTGCCTGCATTAACACTGAGAAAAATCGCGGACATGCCAAGCTTGCCGATATCGCTATCCGCCATGATGCCGCGACCCTGGTCGCCGCCCATTTTGCCGTCTCGCCCCGGTTGCTCAATCTTGATGACGTCAGCGCCAAGCAGCGCCAATTGTTCGGCGCAGAACGGGCCTGCCAGAACTTGTGTGAAATCAATTACCCGTATGCCTTCAAACGCGCGCGCCATGCGGCTCTCTCCTAATCAAATCAGTTCGATGGCGAACAGCATAGGCCGGGGCAGCGGGAAAGCGCTACTCGCAAGCGCACACCGGTTGGAGGGGGCCAAGCGTGAACCCGGCAATGGCTGCTTCGCCATCCGTTAGTGTGACGGGTGCTGTGGCCCGCCCATTCGTCGCACTGAGTGATGCAAAGGCGAGAACAGTCTTAGCGGCAGCAGCGGCGGTTGCATTCAATTGCCCAAGCGCCGTCAGCCGGTCAATCACTGCGTCGCCTTTCGCCAACCGAAGCGTGACGCCGCCAGCCGGGCGGTAGGCAGCGTCGAGGCCGATGGCACCCGTTCCCGTTACATCAAGCGCGCCCCAGCGGACGCGGGAGGAGCGAATATCAATCCGCCCTTCTTCTGCTCGCCAGGCCTTGATCGCGTCAGGCTTGCCGCTGAACGGGAACGCGCCGGTCAGCGTCAGGGAAACATCAGCCTGTTTCGCCTGCCGCCCGAAGAGCGCGCCTGAGGGGAATGTCATATCTGCGAACCCGATTTCGATCTCAGATTTGGTGGGCGGTGGGCCATCCAGCTTGGTCCAGTAGATGCGCCCACGCTCCGCCAGCAGCGGGCCGACATTGGTATAGGTGAGGGTGTGGCTAACATCCTCTAAGTTTAATTGCATTGCCCAGAGCGGGTTTGCGGTATTGCTGCTATTGCCTGAAATATTGGGGCCGGCGCGGCCTGCGGCCCGAACGGCTTGGCCGGATTGGCGATTTGCGGGGCTGGGGGCCGTGGTTACCCACCCAAGGCCTTCCGGCAGGAGGATCGCCATATCGCGTGGTCGCCATGGCCGGGCGGAGACTTCGGCGACAGCGGCGGCAAGCTTGGCTTGGCCTGCACCCCAGGCACCGGTCATCTCCGCATCCCGAAGGCGAATGCCGACGGTGAAGGGGAACCCAAATCGTTCGATGGCTGTGTAAGTCAGGCGCGGCTCGCTGCCCTCTGCATTGGCCGCCGCGACGACGCGCTGGCCATAGGTCGCCAGAAAAAACCACCACACTGCCCACGCGCCAACGACCATCAGGACAATCAAACTCAGCGCGGTTAGAAGGAGTCTGCGGCGCATGGCATCCCTGACTTTGGCGTTTGTAAGCGTGAGAGCCAAGTTCGGCCCTCCATTCATAGCGTGATATAGAGCGTTTCCCGCCGATACGGAATCGCTGCCTTTGTCCCGCCAGACTTCTCCTGCAAGACCGCTCTATGTGTTCGGCTACGGCTCACTGATGTGGCGGCCAGATTTTCCGTATGTACGCCATGCGCCTGGATTGGCGCTTGGGCACCAGCGGCGTTTATGCGTTTGGTCATCGGCCTATCGCGGCAGCCCGGAACGGCCCGGGCTGGTGTTTGGGCTGGATGAAGCGGCAGAGGATACCGCCTGCCGTGGCATCGTGTTTGAGGTGGCACCGGAGAATCGCCGGCAGGTCATCGCGTATCTTTTCCAACGGGAGCTGATTTATCCGATCTACGAACCGGCGAACGTGCAAACCACTAGCGTACTTGGCGATCATCCAGCGCTAACGTTTACCGTCGATAGGCACGACGTCGCCTATGCTGATCGTCTGGACCCGGATGTTCGTATCGCGGCTATCGCGAGTGGACGGGGCCGGGCTGGGCGGGCGCGGGACTACCTGGCGAACGGGCTGGACCGTATGGAGGCCATGGGCGCTGGCGAACCGGGGCTGCGTGCAGACCTGGCGGCCGCGGACTTACTGCCCGATGACCCTGCCGTCCTGTTCACCCTCCTCGACGAGCCGTACCGTCGCCGTCTCAATGCTGTTTTCGAGCTGGCGCATGAATGATTTGCGATCCATACCAGGTGGTATGGTGTCTAGAAATTCCAATATCACAGTGCCTTGCTGCTTCGTGAAGGCATTCCGCTGCCAGTAAAGGCCGGAGTTGACAGCCACAGGCACCACAGGTGTTTTAAGGTCGCGATATAGAGCCGCGACACCTGGATGGTATGCTGGCGGTGTGCCGGGCGCACGGCGAGTACCTTCCGGAAAGATCACAATTGGCCGGTCTGCTGCCATCATTGCACGGGCAGCGGTCAGCATCTTACGGACAGTTTTGGAGCCACCGCTTCGGTCAATCGGGATCATGCCGACCTTTGCCATATAAGGTCCGAACGGTGGTGTCCAAAGTAGAATGCGCTTCAAGACGAAGGTTGAATCTGGCAGTAAAGCGGCCAACGCCAACGTCTCCCAGGCGGATTGGTGTTTGGCAGCGATTAAGTTCGCACCCTTTGGGATATCGCCCCGGATTTCATAGTCGAGGCCGACGATGTGTTTCAGCAGCCAGAGGCAGGCTTTGGCCCATAACCGCCCATAGAAATCCATCCACGGGCGGGGGCCAAGGAACAGCGGCAAGCCAGCGATGGCCATCACTAGTGTCAGCACGCCGAATGTCAGGTTGAAGAGAACGGAGCGGATAAAGCCCATCAGACCAGACCCGTTTTAGCCGCTAGGAACTTCAGGAACTCCCGCCCGATTACGCCGAACCCACGCACAGACTTCCACCAGTTGTTCCGATTGATGGTTTCTGGTTCCACCGGGCTTGGGTAAAATGTGACATTGGGCGCTGCGTCTTCCATCAACAGCATGGCGCGGGGCATGTGATAGTAGCTGGTAACAAGGCGCACCGTTTTGACGGTGTTAGCCTCAACCCATGCAGCAGATTCAGCAGCGTTTTCCTGGGTGTCACGGGCGCGGCCTAAGGTGACGGAGGCCGGATCTTGAATGGCGATCTCGGGCGATTGCGCGAGCAGGTCCGCCACGGTCACGTCTTCGCCGGCACCCGAAATATACAGCCGTTCGGCAGCGCCATCAGCTAAGAGCTGCAATCCGGAAGCGACCCTGGCCGATCCACCCGTCAGCACAACGATTGCGTCTACCTTGGCTGGTGCAGGCGGCGGCGTGGCCGATGCCTTGAACCAAAACCAGACGAAGCACACGAGCAGCAGGATCGTTGTGCGGACAATTAGTCGTTTCAGAAAGGCCATTATCGCCGCCTGAGCCAAAGCAGGGCCGCGATTCGTGCCGCGGCCACTGCGACAGCACCGGCACCCAAAGGCAATATGGCAAGTGCTGCCCATGCCCAGCCATCCAGGCGCGGCGTTGGCAGCAGCGCGCTCGCCCCCTCAGCCGCGCGCTCAACCAGGAACACAGCGAGTGCGGCTAGACCGACGCCGATCACCCCGCCAATAAGCCCTTGGCGCAGCGACGCGCGGGCGATCAGGCCAGAAATCCATCTGTCCGTGGCACCCAACTGGCGCAGCAGGCGAATCGCGTCGGCATGGATCGCCATACGTGCAGCAGCGACTGCAGCGACGGCAGCGGCGCTGATAATGCCGATAAGCAAGGCCGCCACCCAAGCTGTGCGGGCGACCGCGCGGGCGTATTCGGCAAGTTTCTCCGCCCAAACATCGTGGTCATCTACTTTCACGTTCGGGTCGGCGTCACGCAGGCGGGCTTCCACGATGGCGGCATCCAGGCTGGTGCCGGGCGCCAATGTGGCTTCAAGAAAGCGAGGTTTGGGCAGGCCTTCCAGATCAACCAACCCACCAAGCCAGGGGGCGAGCAGGCGGTTGATATCTTCCTCCGGCGTCTCGCTAACGGTGGCGACGCCGGGTGTGGCGAGCAGCATTTCAACGATTCGCGGCAGCGGGTCAGCACTTTTGGCAGGTGGCGCGCCGAGCTGGATCGTAAGGCCGCCACCGAATCCTGCGGACCAGCGCGTTGCTGCGTCGCCAACACCAAGTGCAGCCGCCAGTGCCAAAGCTGCCAGAAACGCCATCAGCGCCGTCGCGTAGGGCAGGATGCGCCCTGCCGAATCGCCGGACAGCGCGCCCGCAGCCACTGCAGCGGCACTTTCTTCGCGGCCAAAGGGGCTGAGCTTTTGGAGGAGGGGGCGTATGGTCATGGCGCGGATTCGTGGGCTTGGCCGTCACCAAGGCGGATCGTCGGGTGCGGGAATCTATCGATCAGTGCCAGGCTATGGGTGGCCATAACGACGGCAGCCCCCTGGCGGTTTAATTCTTCGAACAACGCCATCAGCCGGTCCGCCATGGCGTCATCAACGCTGCCGGTCGGCTCATCGGCGACGATCAGGCTGGGGCGGCTGATAACCGCACGGGCGATGGCGGCGCGTTGTTGCTCGCCGCCTGACAGGCTTTGCGGCTGGGCATTGGATCGCTCAGATAGGCCGACCCATTCCAGCAATTCCGCTGCTTCAGCCCGTGCTTCATTCACCGCAGCGCCTGCGATTAAGCGCGGCAGGGCGATATTATCCAGGAGCGGGAGGCCTTCCAGCAGGCGAAAATCTTGAAAAACAACGCCGACTTTGCGACGCAGCGTCGCAAGTTTTCCGGGCGCAAGGCCTGCTGTGTCCGTTCCGAACAGCTCAATCCGGCCTGTAGACGGCAGCTGGCCCAAATAAATCAGCCGCAAAAGTGATGATTTTCCGGCCCCACTCGGGCCGATCAAATAGCGGAAGGCCCCAGCGGGAATCGCCAGATTCAAGCCGTTCAGGACCGGTGGTTCATCGCCATAGGCTAGCGTCACGCCAGCGAGCGATGCCGCCGGCGCGGATGTATCTTTTGGCGAAAGGCCATCAAACAATGGCGCAGACGCTTCATGACGCTTAGTATGCATACGTCGACCGCCTTGCCTCCCAGGGTCGCCTATTCCTATACAGGAAATCCTTATCATGGGAGAGCCGTTGGACGCGTATGCAGATCGCATGTCCCAATTGTAACGCTCGCTACCTGGTACCCGATGCAAAGATCGGCCAGGACGGCAGACGTGTGCGCTGTGCGCGCTGTGAAACCACGTGGAAAACCGAAGGTATTCCGCCGGCGCCAGCGCCAGCGCCTGACGTTAATGATGCGCCAGACGAATCGGTTGCTGCTGAAGCGGCAAGCGAAGCGCCAACGCCTGCCGCACCCCATATAGACCCGCCAAGCCGATCTAAGCCTGTTCAGGTTGATCCAGTCCCACGAGACAGGTCACCTGCGCCGATTGCAGATCGTCCCCGTCGCGGCTGGATGGGCTGGGCAGCGCTGGCAATGCTGGTACTGGCCTTGCTAGCGGCATTTTTCCTTGCGTCCGACCAGATCAAATCCGTATGGCCTGCATCCGCTAAAATTTATGAAGCGATTGGCATGTCCAGCGATCCTAAGCCTGATATGGCCCCAGGTTCCGCGAACTCAGCCATGAGTAAGACCCCCGAGGCACCAGTTGAAAAACCAGTGTCTGACACGGGCGGCCTTGAATCCTCGAAGCTCACCCATGCTTGGGCGGCTTCTGCAGCGGGTGGATATGACCTGAAGGTGACGGGTGAGGTCACGAATAAGGCGTCGAGCGAAAGGCCTGACGCCTATATCCGTGTCCGCTTGCTCGATAAGCAGGGCGGCATTGTTCGTGACAAGCGCCAGCTTATTGGCGGTGGACCGTTTGCGCCGGGCGAATCGCGTTCTTTCACGATCATTTTCTCTGATCCCGGTGAGAAGGTCGCTAAAGCCATCCCCGCGATTGAGCCGGGTCGCTAAGAGCGCGGCGGATTAGGTATCTGCCACGAATATTCCATGGAAGCCGAGCGGTAGAGGGTAAGGCAGCGCTGCCGTTGCGAGCGGCCCGTCGCTAACTGCCTGCGCGTCGAACACGGCCAGATTCGTGATGGCTTTCTGGGTATCCAGGTGCGTGCCGATCAGCCAGCCGTCGTCCTCCGCTTTTTGGCTGGGGCGCGGGACGAACACGTGTTCCTCCGCAATGATGTGGCCTCCAAACGCATAAATTTCTGTCGCACCCGAAGCCAGATTGCGCTTCACAAGCCGGTTAAACGGGAATGTGTCAGCAGCAGCGGCGCTTAGGCCGTAAACATAGTTGTGCCGCTGACCAACAGTGCTGGGGGCCACCTTCGTGAATTCCATGACATCACCCGACACATCAATCACGCCATCGCGGCCCGGCGGCAGTTTAACGCTTGCATAGTGGGGTGACCCGTTGCCGGCGGGCGTGATGTCACCACGCATGACATTGCGGAGTGCGCCGAATAGTAGGTCTGGCCCTTTTGACCAGCAGAGGTCGAGCCTTATGGTTCCGTCCGCTTCCTCCCAAGCATTGCCGTGATGAAAGAAGAATCCCGGCGGCAATTGTGCCCAGCGCTGCTTCGACAGGTCGCTCTTGTCTGCGATGAGTACGCGCGTCCCTAATTCAGGTTGCCATCTGTGGGCATCCAGAAAGGTAACATTCGGTTCCTGTAGCGCATCCCGGTCCAGAATGAGTGGCGGCAAGATGATCACCACATGCTTTGCCGTGACGACGAAATCATGGGGAAGGCCGGTATAGTCCACTTTTACGGCGGCCACAGACTTCACCTCACCCTGCGCGTCGACGTGATAGAGCAGCAGCGTTGGGCGCGGCAGGGCAGAATATCCGAACGCCCAGAGCGTGCCATCAGGATCCGTTTTGGGATGGGCGGTGAACGGCGCACCTTTCAGGTCTGGCAGCCATTGCTTGAAGCCGTTTGCAGCCAAAGTCTCCGCATTGATCAGCGTTGGCGATCCCGCTTCCCAAAGCGCCATTAATTCGTCGCCATGGTGAAGCATGCTGATATTTGCGGTGTTCAGTGTATCCGGCCCACGCACGGCAGGGCCGCCGCTGACATGGGTTCCGAACCCGCTGAACAATTGCTTGCCCGCCGCTGTTTCCTGTCGACGCTTCGGCGTATCGATCACGCGCCCCCGGTGGCGGACCTGGCCATTGGCGATGCGGAATTCCTGGATCATGCCGTCAGCATCAAACCAGTGGCGGAACCGTTTACCAAAGCGTTCATGGATCGCAGGCCCATTGCGAAAGAAGCGGCCTGATAGGTCCTTCGGCCACGCACCGGTGATATTAAGCGCACCACTCTCCAACGGCGCGCCATCAACGCCCTGCCAGCCAAGCAGCAGCGGATTATCAGCCAAGGCGTCCTTGAACAGCCTGGCCCAATCATCTTGAGCTTTGGCCATGGCGTTCGGTCCAGCGAAAGGCAGGCCGTGCATCAGCCCCGCTGCGGCCATGCCGCTCAGCAAATTGCGTCGTGTAATCACGGGTATGGTCCTCAATACGCCAGTTTGATGGATTGGGTGACGACGCCGTCTGCCGGTACATCAAACGCGGCTTTCGCAAATGCTGGCGGGCCAAAGCTGCCGGTTGCGTTATTGGAGAAGCCAACGCCTTCCACAGGAATGCCAAGGCGGTTGCTGTCTAGTTTGCCGTTGCTGTTCGCGTCGTGGAGAAGCGCTATGGCGTAGCGGCCTGCAGGCAAGTTTTTGAAATGGACCGTGATTTCGCCAGCTTGCGCCGCCTGCATTTGGCCGGACACATGCGACGCATCATCAGGGAAGTCAGCGCTTTTGGTGTGAACGCCAACCAGCAGGGCACCGTCCGCATTCGCGACATTTTCTAGCATGACGCTTAGATCACCAGCTTGGGCAAAGGCCGGTACGAGGAGCAGTGCGGCGGCGACTGTTGAAAGGCTTAAAGTGCGCATTGGATATCATCCCTTGTGTTTTGGATTGGCCTGGGCGACTTCTATGCCCAAGTACGGGGACTGAACCTGCGAGCAACCGCTCCCCCGAACAACGCAGAATGCGGGAAACGCACGGAAAACTTCGCGAAATGACCGGAATGCATTTCACGATGCGTGAAATATTCAAGCCTTCGAACCTATTGCTGCAGGCGGGCCTTTGCGCCGTCGGTATTGGCTTGTTTGTGCATATCGGCCCGTTCGGCACCTATTACGACATGCCACTTGGCCAGCGGATTCTGTACTGGGGCGCGATCATGATCGTGAACTGGTCGATGAGTGCGGTTGCGTTCCAAGCGGCGGCGATGTGGGCGAGCGCGAACAAGAAGCCGCTTGCCCCGGTCGTGTTGCTGGTCGCGGGCGCAATCAGTTTCCCCGCGACTCTGGCCGTATATGTCGCCAATGTCGTCTTCAGGCCAAATATTGTGGAGATCGTGCCTGTCCTGTCGCTCTTTGGCTCTGTTCTGGTGATCACGTTGACGCTTGGCTGCATCTGTATCGCCATCTCACGGCGGCAACTGGCAGCGGAGCCGCAGCCTGCGCCATCAGCAGAAACCGGTACCGTCGGCACACCTTTGCTGCGCCGCTTGCCGCCAGAACTTCGGGGCGCGTTAGTCCGCCTCTCAATGAACGATCATTATGTTGAGGTCGAAACTGCAAAAGGCGCGACGCTGGTGCTGCTGCGCTTCGCAGACGCCCTGGAAGAATTGGGCGACGCAGATGGGCTGCAGGTTCACCGATCCCACTGGGTTGCGCGCACGGCCGTTGAGGGCGCCCGCCGGGATGGCAGCCGGATGTTTCTGACCCTATCCACCGGCCAGGAAATCCCTGTCAGCCGGACATACCGGGCGGCAGTCCGCGATGCGGGTATGATCTAACAGACAGTCAGGCCGCATCTTCCAGCACCAGATCAGATGCTTTTTCGCCAATCATGATGCTTGGCGCATTGGTGTTGCCGGAAATCAGCGTTGGCATGATGGAGGCGTCTGCGATGCGGAGGCCGTCCAGTCCGCGAACCCGCAGCCGATCATCAACAACGGCCATAGGGTCAGAGCCCATTTTACAGGTGCCGACCGGGTGATACGTGGTTTCGCCGAACGCCCGCGCCCATTGCAGGATCGCGTCGTCACTGGTCTCACCGCTGCCAGGCAGAAGCTCTGTAACGCCAAGATCAGCCATGGCAGGCGCTGTCATGATTGCCCTGGCGATGCGGATTGCCTGCACGGTCAGGTCCTGGTCTGCCGGGGATGATAGGAAATTGTAGCGGATATTGGGCTGCACACCGGCCCTGGCTTCTTTGATATGCACGCTGCCCTTGCTCTCAGGGCGCATGGCGTGGGCGTAGCAGGTGAGGCCGGATTGCTTGGAAAGCTTCGGCCCGCCATTGCGGTTCAGCTCGTACAGCATTGGCACCCAGCCGAGCAGAAGGTCTGGCGCTTCCAGGCCTTCCCGGCTTCTAACGAAAGCGCGGAGAGGGGCTGCTGGAATGCCGAGCATGCCCTTCTTTTGGAATGCGTATTTCATCGCCTGGGCGAACAGGCCAAGGCCACGCCCCCGGTCATTATAAGTATAGCCCTTCGCGGTGATGGCCCAGCGTGTGCGGGGGGCGAAATGATCGCGCAAGTTCTCACCCACACCGGGCAGGGCGTGCTGTACATCGATCCCAAGATCGTTCAGGCGATCTGGTTGACCAATGCCGGAAAGCTCCAGTAATTGCGGGGAATTGAAAGAGCCGCAGCTGACGATAACTTCGCCTTCTGCGCGGGCTTCCCGCTGCTCGCCCTTCACAGAATAGCGCACGCCGACGCAGCGTTTGCCTTCCAATAACAGGCGCTCGCTCAGCGCGTCCGTTTGTATTTTAAGGTTTGGGCGATCTTTGATTGGGTCCAGATAGCAGGCCGCCGTGCTCATCCGTTTGCCGCCAGAAATCGTCGCCTGGCTCATGGAGATGCCTTCTTGGGACGCACCGTTATAGTCCCGATTGTGGGGCACGCCAGCCTCTCCGGCGGCCTTGATCAGGGCATCATAGAGTGGCCCGGTCTCATCCGGGTTGGTCACGCGGAGCGGGCCTGAATCGCCGCGAAATTCATCCGCCCCACCTTCATAGCTTTCCAGGCGTTTGAAGACGGGCAGCACATCCCGGTAGCTCCAGCCACGGTTCCCCATCTGCGCCCAGGTATCGTAATCCTGGGCCTGGCCGCGCACGAAAACGAGGCCATTGATGGAGGAGGAGCCGCCAAGCATCCGTCCACGCGGTGCGGGCAGGGCACGGTTGCCAGTGCCTTCTTCCGGGGTGGATTCGTAGCACCAGTTGGCAGTGGGGTCCTTCAGCATTTTGGCGTAGCCGACAGGAATGCGGCTCCAGCGATGGCTGGCCGGACCGGCCTCCAGCAGCAGGACTTTGTTTTCTTGCAATGCGGAAAGACGGTTGGCCAATGCCGCACCGGCCGATCCAGCACCCACTACAATATAGTCAAATATCTCAGTTTCAGCCATTTTTAGCCCTGCATTCCCATTGATTCCATGGCCATCGTAAGCGCCTTAGCCCGGCCTGCAACATGACCGAATCACTTGACCATGGCGATTGAGGCGAGGAAGCTTCTAGATGTGCGTACGAATTGGGCAGGGGCAAACAGCAATTGCCTGAAGATTCGGCGTTTGAACCAACAACCATGCAGCCGGCGAAAGATCGGCGCTCTTGAGGGAGAGAATTATGCGTTTCATGAAAATCGCGACTGTCGCAGCCGCGACAGCCGTCATCGGGACAGCCGCTTTCGCGGATGACAAGTATCCGTCCAAGACCATTGAGGTCATCACCCATGCCGGCGCTGGCGGCGGCACGGACGTCAACAGCCGTATGATCGGGGATTTCCCATTTGCGGCTCCTGTCCGATGGTAGCCGAGCCAAATCAGCGCTTTCAAGCATTTTGTGCCTCCAGCTTGGTTCATTGGGTGAGGTGTGGCCAAAAACGGCGGTGATGGTGG
>Ga0181607_10002787_pt1 | contig 15389 bp, 4 predicted proteins | sample 041ome_9_FD_132420 | JGI IMG/M metagenome (GOLD analysis project Ga0181607, IMG submission 132420) | Coastal salt marsh microbial communities from the Groves Creek Marsh, Skidaway Island, Georgia - 041413US metaG (megahit assembly) | ecosystem: Environmental > Aquatic > Marine > Intertidal zone...
CGCGCGACCGCGCGAGCGCGGGCGAACGCGCGCGAACGCGCGCCGCGCGTCTGCGGCGCGCGCTGTGCGCCTGCGCCGCGCTCGGCGCGGCGTGCGCGGTCGCGGCGGCGGCGCTCGGGTCGACCCAGAGGGTGTTGAACGCGCGACTGAGCGAAGCCGCGCGGCGCGCGACGCCGGAAGCGGGGCTCGCGCGCGGGCGCATACGAGCGGTGAGCGAAGCGCGGTTCGCGTCGACGCGCGGCGCGAAGCGCGGGAGGTGGAGGACGCGCGCGCGGGACGACGCGGGAGGCGACGCGGCGACGAGGCGCGGGGAGACGGACGACGCGGACGAGACGACGGAACGCAGGTACGACGCGTTCATGCGCGCGGTGGATGAATACGAGGACGTCGAGGAGGCGGAGGAAGAGGAGGAGGACGACGGCGAGGAGGCGCGGCGGTGGGCGGCGATGTTGGGGAAACGGCGCGACGAGTAGTCGTCGTCGCCGCCCGCGGCGCGTACTGTGCGTCTAATCGATTTACATTTTAGCTTTATTCGTCGCGCGCGCCGCGCGCTCGAGGAGCAAGTACAGACCACCGCCGAGAAAGAAACTCACGAACCAGGCGTTGGCGTAAAGCCCGCGGAAGAAGGCGGAGCACGCGGGATTGGCGCCGACGGCGTGCAAGAAGCCGGGCACGCAGACGCCGGCGCCGACGACGAAACTCGCCAACGCGCGCACGTTGAAGCCGTTGGCGTACCAGTACTGCGATTTCGCGTCCATGCTGTACAGCGCGTCGATGTCCAGGGTTTGCTCGCGAACGAAGAAGTAGTCGGCGATCATGATGCCCGTGATCGGGCCGAGCAACGCGGCGTATCCAATCAACCAGACGAAGATGAACCCGTCGCCCGCGGCGAGCTTCCAAGGCATGCACAACGTCCCGAGCGCGGCGGTGATGAAGCCGGCTTTTCGGAAGCTCATTGAACGGGGAAATGCGTTCACCAACGCGTTCGCCGGCGCCACGACGTTGGCGGCGATGTTCGTCGAGAGCGTCGCTAACGACAGACCGCCCATCGCGAGAAACGTCGTGAGCGGTCCGGTGTTTATGCGCGAAACCAGTTCGATCGGATCGCTGATCGCGCCACCGAAGATGACGACGGTGCATGACGTCACCGCCAGCGCTATGAATGAAAACATCGTCATGAACGCCGGCAAACCGACGGCTTGCCCGACGATTTGATCGCGTTGCGATTTCGCGTACCTGGTAAAGTCTGAAATATTGAGAGAAAGCGTCGACCAAAACCCGACCGTCGCGGTGAGAACGGGGAGCAACGCGCTCCAAAACTCGCCCGCTCGCGCGCCTCCGACCGCGAACGCGCTCGGTGCGTCGAATATCGGCCCCACGCCTCCCGCCGCCGTCACCGCCCACGCGAACAACGCGAGCGAGAGCGAAATCAACACCGGCGCCGCGTACTCCTCGACGCGTCTGATCGACTCTATCCCGTGATACACCACCCACAATTGCGCCGCGAGAAACGTCAAGTAACACACCAACGCCTCGACGCTCAACCCGAGCCACGGTAAAACCGTCCCGTTCGCCGCGAATCCCATCGCTCGCGTCATCGTCGCCAGCGCCTGTCCGCCCACGTTGGTCTGTATTCCGAACCACCCGCACCCCACGATCGCGCGCGCGAACGTCGCCACGCTCGCTCCTCGCACCCCGAACGCGCTGCGGCAGTACACCGGGAATCCTATCCCGTATTTCGTCCCCGCCGCGCCGTTCGCGATCATCGGCGCCAGCACGAGCGCGTTCGCGCTCGCCACCACCGCCATCGCCTCCCCCGCCGCGAATCCCACGTCCACCACCTGCGCCACGAGCGTCCACGCGGGCACGCACACGACCAATCCGACCCACAGCGACGCCACGTCGCGCAGCGCGAACGTCCGCGCGCTCGCCAGCACGGGTTTTAAATCATCATTCGTCAGCGACGCGTCGGGCGACTCGGGTTCGACCGCCGCGATCGCCCACCGCGCCGCGCGCTCGGACGCGCGCGCCGCGCATCGCCGACGACGCGACGGCGCGACGCGCGCGCGCGCGCGAAGAGGCGCGCGCGCGACGAGACGCACCGTCGTCGTCATGCAATGCCGTCGTCCGCGACGCGAACGGCGCGACGACGCGCCACACCGCGGCGCGCATGGCGTCCGTCGGGTTCGACGACGACGACGACGACGCGGACGATGGGTTCTGGGCGCGCGCGGGGAGGTGCGCGCGACGCGCGACGCGACGCGCGACCGCGAGCGGACGCGTCGATTCGTCATCGAGATGACGCGCCGACGACGACGACGACGACGACGACGCGCGCGATGGCGCGACGAACGCGTCGCGACGACGACGACGATGCGCGCGCGAACGTGACTGACGAAATCGCGACGACGACGACGACGACGACGACAGCGTGTTGGACGCGGTGGAGGAGAGCCTGACGCAGCGGCGACGCGGCGACGAGACGGCGACGACGACGAAGGCGACGACGAACGCGCGCGGAACGACGCGCGGAGACGATGCGACGACCGCGAGCGAGGAGTTGCGACAGATGCTGATCGAGCGCGACGCGCGGTTGGGGATGCTGCGGTCGAAGTTGGATATGGTGGAGCGCGAGAATGAAAATTTGAAGCGAAACGGCGCGAGCGCGAGCGGCGACGGCGGCGGAGGGGCGCGGGGGGGGGCGGGGGAGGTGAATTACGGCGCGGTGGGGGGGGCGAATGGGGCGAACGCTCGCGCGGCGCCGACGTCGACGAACGCGGCGAGCGTCGTGGCGAAGGCGGAGGTGCAGGATTTAAAGCAGCAGTTGGCGACGCTTCGATCGAAGTTGGCGTTTAAAGAGGAAGAGATCACCGAGGCGCGCAGGCTGGAGGACGACGCGCGAGCGAAGTTGCGCGCGGCGAATGACGAGCGCACGAAACTCGCCGCGGAAGTTCGCGCCGAACGCCGGGCGAGGGCGTCGGCGGGACAAAAGCGACCGTCGCGAGACGAGAGCCAAGAGACGGCGGCGAACAAGCGACAGAGAACGGGCGGCGCAAGCGGTGGGGATGTGTTAGGAAGCGAAGCGCGAGTTGGTGAACGTACGACTGGAATGAGCGCTGGTGGCAGTCATCGACGCGCGCGCGAAGGTTTGAGCGTGGCGTCGCCGCCCGAAACGCTCGCGTTGGCGCTTCCGATGGCGCCGCCCGACGTCGCGGCGACGCTGTACCAACGCGGTGTCAGCGGGTATTACTCGAGCGATAACGTCTTCGCGCGGTTGATGAACGACGTTCCGCTCGATGTGAGTTCTTTTTTAGCGAAACCAAACGAATCATCGGTCGTGAGTGCGGAGTTGGTGAACCCCGTGCGCGCGGCGCTCATGAATTTGGCGACGAATCCGGATTCGACGGTGGCGCTCACGCGCGCGCTCGTCGAGTCCATCGTAGAAACATCGAATTCCATCACGTCTTCGGCGCACTACGCGCACGTGACGTCGATATTGCGAATTCTTTCCGCGCTCGCGATGATTGATGGGCGAAGCCTGAGCATCGTGCTCGGCGCGTGCGGGGCGCAGAGAAATCAAACCGTCGCGACGGTCACAGCGCACGGGGCGCCGCCAGCGTCTTTGGCGGGGATTCCCGGTTTAGGCGGAGCGGGTATGGGTACGCTCGTCGCGCATCCGCGCGCACACAGCGGTCGTATCTTCGTTCCGGCGTCCATGAGTTCGACGAATCACGCGTCCGCGCCGACGCCAAAACCGACGAAGACGACGAAGAGCAGGTTGTCGGGGAGCCAAGGGGGAGAGGCACCGGAGGTGGCGCCGTTTTTGGAGACATTGATACAGTTACTCACCGATGCGAAGTGTGATGGTCAGTGGCGCGTCGTCGACGCCGTGATCGTGGCGCTCATTCGATTCGCGAGCGGTGTGGGCGTGGAGAATGGCCGGGGCGCGTTTGGCGCCGTGGCGCAAAAGCACAGCGGCTTTGGATCGTGCCTGAAATCGATCGCCCCGAACAGCACACGGTTCTTGGCGCTCATGCTCATTCGAATGTTGGCGCCCACGCCCGAATTTCAGTCGTTCCTCTGTGAACCACTCGACGTCGAGCGAGGGATTGAAAAGCCGCCGACGCCTGAACGGCGCAAGCGAGCGACGTTGTTCGCCGCGATTCTGAGTTGCCTCCGAGCAGATTGCGTGGAGGAAAACGGCTTGATATTCGTCATTAAGTCCTCATACGTGGCGCACGCCACGCCTGAGCAGAGCGGCACGCTTCAAGAGGCGGCGCTCCGCGTGTTAAGAACGCTCGCCTTCATCGGCTGGTCCGAGTACGGCGCCGCCGCCGTCGCCGTCAACGCCCTCGACGTCCTCGCCGCCGTCGCCGTCGAAGAGTACGTCTCCCCGCTCCCCGTGGCGCACTCCAAATCATCAACAGCCCTTCACCAAGCCACCAGGCTCGTCCACGCCCTGCTCGACGAGCACTACGACGCCCATCTTCCTCGCCTCTTGGGCGCTCGCAAGAGTCAGCGCGTCATCGCCCGTCTCGCCCACCTGAGTTCCGCCAGCGGCGGCGGTCGCGAATCTCGCATGGCCGATTGGCTCGGCCGCATTTTACTCAAGGTGCGCGAGTGACCGACCTTTTTAGCGCATCCGCAGTCGTCGCGACGGCGAGTCGCCCTCGCACCGGCGGCGCCGCGATGTAGCGATTTAAACCCGTCTCCAGCTGTCGTCGATCCTCTGTCCCCGCACACGCGCGCGCGAGCCGTCATGTCCGCGACCGACGCCGTGGACGAGCGCCAGCGAATCACGCGAAGCGCGCCCACCGCGCACCGCGTCGCCGTCGCCGTGATCGCCGCGCGCGTCGCGTTCGACCCGCTCGGATTCGGCGGTCGCCGCGCCGGCGTCTGGGAGGACGCCCTCGCGCGCGCGCCGACGCGCGTGGACGAAGACCCGGCGCGATGCGTGCGCGACGTGCGCGCGGCGCACGCGAAGTGCGCGGTCGACGCGCTCGCGGGCGGAGGGACGCGCGAACGGAGCGCGACGGAGACGACGCGGGCGCTGCGAGCGGCGCTGGAAGACGCGACGGCGAGCGAGACGAACGAAGACGCGACGGAACGCGCGGCGCGCGATGCGATCGTGCGATGGGGATTGGAGAGGTTTTTGGACGAATTGATGGAGGTGTCGGAGAGTTTGGACGATTTGGAGGCGTTTTTTGAGGACGCGCGATGCGTGGCGGCGAACGCGCGCGCGGAGGATTACGAGGCGGAATACGGATTCGAGACGCGGGACGTCGAGGGGTGGACGCCGATCGGGATGTTTTTGAAGCGGTGTTATCTGGGGTTTAATTTATTGCCGTTTGAGGCGACGCTGACGTTGCTGGATGAGGTGCGGGCGTACGCGGAGGAGGTCGCGCGGGCAATCCAAGGCGACGAAAACGAGCCGCCGAGCGGGAGAACGTGCGCGGCGCCGGATGTGCTGACGACGCTCGTCACGCGCGCCGTCGAGGCGTACGATACGCACGCCGTAGATGCCGATCGAGTTTTACCGCCGGAAGCGCTCGAGGATCTGCGGGATTTGGCGCCCGAAGTGCCGACGCTGCACTACTTGCGTCACGCAGCGGCGTTGCGACGGAAAGATTACCCAGCGGCGGTGGAGCATTTACATCGACACTTTGACATCAGCGGCGAGCACAACGAGTTGAGAGCGGATTTAGGAGGCGATAACGTTTTAGTGGGCGGGTTTGAAAGCGCCAACGCCGGGCGCGAGCGGTTGCAGACGGCGTTATTGGCGCTCGCGTCCACGCAGCTGGCGTTTTCGCACGCGGACGAGGCGACGTTTGCGATTTCCGAAGCCGTGCGCACGGCGCAGCAGAATGGTGACGAGGCGTCGTTGGCGCACGCTCTCGCGCTCACAACGGCATTGTTATCGCGAGCACCTTTGGACGCGTCGAGTCATCGAGCGTCGCACCAAGACGAGCAACTGCCGACGCTGCTCCGACGATTGACGGCGCAAGCGGCGGAGCTGGCGTCGCCGCATCTCATCGCCTACGCCTCGCTCGCACTCACAAAGTACGCGATCGACAACCCGTCTCGGGCACTTGGGTCACATTCGCACGCGCCCGGCGGTGGTGCCTTGTCTCGCGCGGCTCGAGGTGGCGTAGACATCGTGACGACGCCGGCGCTCGCGACGCGAAACCTCGTCGACATCGAGTTAACGCGACACTTCACTCAACTCGTCTCCGCCACGCCCGCATCCGCGGCGTCGTTAGCATTAGCGCGTGAGTCATCGGGTGACGGCGTGCTCGGCGCTGGGAACGATTTGTACCCACCGCCCAAAGGTTTCGCGTCGACGCCGACGTGTGGGTACACGCTGAGCGCCACGGCGACGGCGCTCAGGAGCTTGACGGGTACTGCGTCTACGCTCGCTGCGGAGGGTTGGAGCACGTATGGGTGCAAATATATCGGTCGACTGTACGCTGTTCGTCAGCTTTACCTCGATCGCGAAGCCTCGGCGGATGAAACCGCGACGAGTTGCGCGACGCTCATCGCTGCGGCGAGCGAGTGCGAAGGCGTTGAAGCCGCCGACGAAGTGTGTCGACACGTCGAAGAAATATTCGGCAAAGATGGATGCGAAAACAAGTTTTCTGCCCTGGCGTTTTTAAGGCTACACTACGACCGCGCCGTAGGCGTTGGTTCGTACGCGACCGCGAGACGCGCCGCTCAGCGCATGCTCGCCGTCATCGACGCGAAGTCGGGAGCAGACAACGCGGCGTACTTTGAAGCGAGGCGGATGAACGCAAACCTGGACAGGCTGATGAAGAACTTCGATGATGCCCAAAAAGAGTTGAACGCACTCATCGCTGACGCCGAGAAAGTGAAGGACGAGCACGCGGCGATGTGGGCCAAAATCTCACTCGCCGAGACGCATCTGAGCGCCGGCGCGCCAACGTTGGCGTTGATGCGCGCTCTACCGCTCGAGCTCGAAGCGTCCGAAAGTGGTGTCGAGCCGATTCAAACGCGTGCCTTGTGCATAATGTGCGAGTCTTGGCTCGAGCTCGGAAACTCGCACGCGCAACTCGCGCGCGACGCGTTGGACGCGCGCGCGCTTGAGCTCCTATCGAGCGACGATTTGCGCTTGCAAGCCAGAGCGTACGTCGCGTGCGCGCGCGCGCTCATCGCCACGACCGTCGATTCTGGTCATGCATCGATCGCATCTCGCGTCATCGATGCCCTCGAGCGCGCTGCGGAGCGTTACGCCAAGCTCGGCGCCCATCGCGACGCGGCGATGACGTACGCTCGTCTCGCCAAGGCGCGCGCGCGATTCGACATGGATACCGTCGCTGCCGCCGCCAAGTGCCGCGAACACGCGAACGCCTCGTTATGTTTCGCTACGTAGCACCGTCTTCCACCCTGCGCTCGCTCACGATTGTAACATAACGAAATGATTTGTACGCTCGTCTTCGTCTTCGCGCTTCAACCCGACGCCTTACCAACCGTCGTCCCCCATCGTGCGACGCGCGTCCCCGACACGCCTCGCGCGCGCGCCGACGGGCCGCGATGGGGGACGCCATCGTAGCGGCGACGCAGTTGAATGACGTTCGCGTCATCATCGCGTTGTTCATCGTCGGTGCGACGTCGATCGCGCTGACGCTTCACTGGGTGCTTCGAACGGTGTTGCCCTGGTTTATAGGACTCGCGGTGCGTCATTGCGCGGCTTCGACGCCTCGAAACGGTCGCGCGATTTCCTTTACGTCGATGCGACGCGCGAAAGGACGGACGGCGCACGATGGCGGCGGAAGATCGATGAATGATTACTCGACGTGGGACAGTCGACTGACGACGCGAATGGCGACGACAGGCGAGCTTCGTCAATCGAAGCGGGTTGCGATTGAGTATCGATAGTTTCGGGATCACGAGCGTGCGTGGAGTGAGCGTGAGCTTTAACAAGCCCGGCACGGCGCTGCGTAGGGTGCAGATTGCGGAGATTGCGTACGTGGGGAACGCGTCGACCATCGTGACGTGGTTGTTGAATTTCGCGTTGCGCAAGGCGAGCGGGAAGCATTTACGGGATGATTTGCCGCGCGTGGGTGAAAAGAATGGTAAAACCAGAAGTAAAAGTGATGATGGGTTCGCGGAGATGACGCCTCGTGGTAACGATAGTCCGTCATCGGATGGAACGCCGGCGAGCGGACGAAGACGGTTCATACGCTTTGGCGTCGGATCGCTCAAGGCGGCGTTCGTGGTGTCGGGCGTAGAAATTACGACGCGGAGTAAAGCCGACATAAATACGGAGGATGGGTTGCAAAAGCAGTCGTCTGATTTAGGTCGCGCAAAAATGACGAACACTAAAAAGAAGGCGATGACGCGCGGCAAGTGGAGATTGATGAAGGGCATCGCGTCCTTTGTCGACATCACGGTCGTATCGCTGACGGTGCGCGAAGAAGATGATGATGACGTCGACATGTTGTTTTGTGATAAACTCACGTTTGAAGCGTCTGGCACGGCCGGAGCTTCGCTGAAATTCCTCATCACGGCACGTATGCTGCGAGGCAAGGATGGTTGGAGCATGACAGACACCAACGTGAACCTCGTCGCGGAGTTTGATTCCGAGACGAAAACTATCGTACCTGTGCACGCGGGATTGAGTGGTTCGACCTTGTCTCTCGTGAAGCGTGTTGGCGAGCGAGCGAAGAAGATCGAGACGAAAACAGATTTGGCGCCGATTACCGTCAAACAACAGCAAGGTCCGCACAAGGCTGTGAGGGGTCTACTCAAAGTGCCGAGGAAATGCAAGATAGAATTTAAACGCGTCGTGATGGAGAATAAGAACCAGGAAGCACCGTTGACTGGCGTGATGACGCATATGCAATTCTCGGTCGAGAGAGTGAGCGCGTCCAAAAAGGGATTTCGTCTCTTTCGAAAGCAACAGCAAGTCGTCTCGCCGTTTGCCTCCACGGCGTTCGAGGCGGACGCGTGGGCAGAGGTGAATATGTCCGTGGCGGATGCAAAATTAGTGCATGGAAAGCATCAGACATTAGCTCTCATCAACGCGCCGAGTGCCTCGGTATTCTTGTCGCTTTCAGAGAAAGCACTCGGCGACGGCGGCAAATTGCCCGCCACCGCAACGTTTACGGTGGATTCGTGCGATTTTAGGCACCATGCCGATGCGGCAGATTTAGTCGCTGCGTTAAAGGCGCAGAAAACGAAATCAAGAAACGGCTCCACTAAGTCGACGAACACAAAAAAGAACTCGGCGCCGTGGGACGTCGTCGATGCGCAGATGATGTGCAAAACGTCGCTATGCGCGAGAATGTACGACGAGCACGGGGCAACATCGTGTCAGTTTCTCACCGAGCAGATTCGTGGTCGATATGGAAATTTAGTCGATGAAGGGACGTGTATGCTAGTTAGTTCGAGCGCGTCAGACAAGCGCGGCGTGTGCACGATGTCACGCGTACAAGTGACGGTTCCCGGTTACCACCCCGTCGTGCAGATTGAAGCCATCAGCGTTGCGCGATCCGAAGCTGCCGGAAACGCGGTTGAGTTGTCGGAAACTACCATCGATTTGAACATGAACGAAGCAGGTGAACTCGCAAAGAAGATTGATGCCGTCGCGAAGCGCGCCAAGGCAACCATGGCGAGCGCAAAAGGCGATTCGTCTGACAAGGCGACGTCTTCAAATAAGGTGAAGAAATCTACACGCGTCATCTTGGTCGACACAGCGATGCGCGCTCGATGCACGATGACGCCTTACTCGACGTTCGGTGAGATACCGCAAAACTCGCGCGGCGATGAGCCTGTAGAGTGCGCGCTCGACATAAGTTGTCCGCTCGCAGAGATGTCGCAGCCGGAGGCAAACTTAACGAGAATGGCGGCGGGTGGTTTCACAGTCTCTATGTACGACACCATTCAAAGACCCGCCAAAGCCGAAGAGGCGAAGAAAGATTCGCGGTGGGTCGGACGAGTCAATTACGAAGAAGTCGCGGTAGAGAACAACCGCGTGATGCTAGTCGGAAGTCTCGATGTTGAGTACAAACAAGGCGCCAACAAGCGCGCGGCAGTATCCGTGGAAGGCGTCGAATTTGATTGGGAACCGGATGCGCATTTTCTCGCACTAGAAATTTCAAACCTGGCAAAGGCTGCAAAGCCAGCAAAGATGTCGACTGACGGTACGCAAAACGCCTCGAAGGATCAAACAAAATTGGATCTTTCGTTTGACGTGCGCAAAGTCAGCGGCTCGTTCTTTGTCACGCCGGGCGCGTGCGCGCAAGTATCATTTGGACTTATGGACGCGCGCCCACTCGAAAAAACGTGCTGCGTGAGAGATGTGACTTTTGGTATGAACGGATACACGATAACGGAGTTAGAATTGATCTCCGTAACTCAAGACGAGTGCGAACGCACGTTGCCTCATGTCGCAGCGATCACACACGAAGACGCCGAAGACATCGCCAGGCGCCGCAAGTTTCAAATTGTGGTTGAGAAGGCAAAGCTCATGCTTCCCGCAAACTTAGACCTCGGCGACGCCATGGTAGCCATGATTATAGGCGAAGCGGTATTCTCCGACGTCGTGAAAACGACTGGGAAGCGCGCAAAGAAGGAGCGAATTTCGTTGGCTGCCAATTTACCCGCCTGCGCCGAATCGTCTCCGTCAAAACCGGCGACTGAAATCAATGTCAAGGTCAGCAGTATCGAAATTGAAGTCGAAGACTCGAATGATTTGGAGCGTTTTATGCGTGCAAAGCAAGCTGCATTGGGATCTTGCATCGCGGCCGCGGAGTTTACGTCTTCCACTGAAGAGGCGATGCGAAGCATCACCACGACGTATCTCCAGCATAAGGAATTCTTAGCAAACGGCGGTGGCTCCGCGTTGCACATGGATATAGGCAGCGTCACCTCTACGGCAGTGTGGGGAGGTGGTAAAGGCGATGGTGATGAGCTCACAGCGAAAGCAGGCGCGCACGTACGTCGTGTGGATGCTCCGTATAGCGATTCTGTGTCTTTGCAGATGCAAAACGTTTTGACGATGCACACAAGCGTAACCGAAATGCGCGTCTGCGTGGCGGATTTGACCGCACGTCCTATTTTCATGTGTAGTGAAGCCACGATCGCAGGGACATTTGTGCAGGCTAGACAATACGCCCCGCGCATATTGACGGGACAAGTTGCCCTCCCTGTCGGACGAAGACGATGGGCGAAGACAAACGGACCCGACACGCCTTCGCGACCGACGGCGATGTGGTACACAGATGCGACTTTTGACATCAAAGAAGCTGATATATTTGTGGCGACGTGCATTGAGCCGTATTTGTTCAATGTGTCGCGAGAGCTCACGACGAGACTCGTCCTTCCACGCCTGCACAAGCACATTCCAGGAGGCGGAGGTGGACGTCCGCCGACGAAGGAATACGATCGAAACAATCCCAGACCGCCGAGCATGCCCTGGTGGGATATTTTGAGAAGTCAGTGGCGCGGATTAATGCGTATAACGATGATTCAGTCCGGTGCGAAGGTGGATAGTCAAGGACAGATTGAGCATCTCGGCGCGCACGGGGGAGACTCGTTTGCGAGCGAGCTAGAGATTTTCGCCGACATGTGGGAGTTCGACATGAAGCCGCGCAACGTGGTCATTCGTAGCGCGAACTTCACGATATCAAGAATTCAAGATGATGAAGACTGTACCGAAGCTTCGACGCCACGCGCGGATGAACCATCGCCGAAGCATAAGTTGGTCATCTTCCCGGTCATGTGCGTCAAGGCAGATTACGAATTCAAAGCCCTCCTCGATGGCGGCGATGGTCATCGTACGCACTACAGACACGACTCAACGACTGGAAAGGAGCTTTACTCCAGAGATTTGACGCGCTCAAGTGCTTGTTTTGTGAATCTCGATGTCGATCTGGCGTCCATGGAAGAGTTCGTCACGAAAATGGTCAACGCCGCGACCATGGATCGCTTCGTCGAATACGTGAGAAATCTTACCACTGACGTGCCATCGTTCGAACACCAGGGCCACTATTCGAATCCGACCATAGCGCTGACACCAGATGACGTTGAGTTCATGAAACAATGGGAACATGGGATGAAGAAGCCAATGGTCGCGCTGCGGTCGATCTGGAACTTGCGACCGTGGGGCGCCCCGCGACGGGTAAAACACCCAGAATCGATAAGTTTGGTTGACTTGTTCGCAAGCATCGACACTGTCATCACCTCGAGCGTCATTCATGTGGTGAACGCTTCGAGCGACGAGACAGCTAATGCGTACGGGGCGTGTTTCTGTCTCAAATCGGTGCATTGCGTCGCGAAAAAAGCGCCTCGGACCAAGGTGGAATTCACCCTGCGAGCAGATTCGTCGCAATTCCACGTGCCTGAGCGTGACGGCAGTCTCGAACGTAAGGGATCGAGTCCACGTCGCCTCGCTAATCTTCGCGCTGGATCTATTACCAACAGACTGAACTTTGCAGAGCTCGACGACGTCGTCAAAGAGATGTTGCAAGGAAGCGCCAAGAGCCCGTCACAGGCAGATGATGGATCGGCTTCGCGCCCGACGTCCACGGATCCAACGTTGGTATTAGACACGAAAAGACTCGAGATTACTCAGCGCAATGAAGATTCAGTGGCCAGCCAGGGCATTCAGATCGAAGTTGACGCTCCTCGGATCTTAATTGAAGCCGAACAGCGGAACGCTATCCTCGGCTGGATCAACGCCATTTGGACGGCGGCGCAGACGGAAAGACGCGAGCCGACTTGGACCGAGCTCAATCGCATCCTAAAGTCAGCGGATAAACTGTCGGGAGTGAGTCGACGTCGCCGTGAATTAGACGATATCATGGGCGATGGACCAAGTTTGCACGCGCTAAGTGCGGAAGAGACGCTCGAAAAGAATTACGAATCACCGAAACGTGCGACGGAAGCTGTTGTGCTCTTCGTCATTCAAATCACCGCTCCGCAAATCAATTTTAAGGGCAAAGATGCCGCTGGTCGAATGTTACTCGCAGCCGAAGGCGGACTTGTGGTTGGTAGACGAATGGACGACGGCGGTTCGACGGGTCGTCGTCTCGTCACGGTATCTTTACAACAAGTTCAAGCGTACGTGGCGCCGACGAACGTCGACTTAAACGCCGGTGTGCAGTGGTTGCGGGAAAATCATTCTTCGGTGGATGGCATACATACTTCTTTGGTTCGTGACGACGTATTCGAAAGTGGCGACGGTCGCAAAGAATCAGGTTCGCTCTTGCGACGCATTTTCGCTCCAGGTTCGATGGTTTTTGAGCACGCAAACGCCGTCACAGCGACGCAAAGTCGCATGACCGACGCCGAGTTGTACGCGTACAACGAGCCGACGGAGGCTGATGTTCAGGCTTTCGGTAAGCGCACGGCGAGCGAGACCAAAGGGGAAGCGGTGAGCCAATTTTCAATGCGTTCTCCCGAAATCGTCGCGGAAATGAATTCGAGCCAGTACGTTGTTTTGATCGACGTCATGGCGAGCCTATTCTTGACACCAGCGGCTTTGGAGCGTCCTCGACCGAGCTTTCAGGCTTCAAAGGTTTTGATGAGTCGTGATCGAACGTTGAGTGACACGGTTGCGCTTGAATCTTCAGCTATCGTCGCGAAACCGATGATGAAGTTGATGGCCGCTCGCTGGGCGGTGGAGAGTATGGAGAAGAATTATCGCCGCGCGGTCGCTCTGGCGCCGAGCGAAAAGCAGAAAGTCCTTCGTGAAATCGATGTCCTTTGGTCCGCTGCGCAGAAGGCTGAGTTGCGCGTCCTCGCTGCGGTGCATCAAGCCGAAGAGAACGATAGGCTCTATCGGCGGCACTCCGCGATTCGATTAAGTCTCGAAATCGAACACGCGGCTTGGACTTTGTGGCAGGGTGGGAGTCCTTTCATCTCCGCTCAGCTCTCGCGACTGTCGCTTTCGCGCGAACGCCAGGTTGACTCTTCTGGGATGCTGCGATTTAAGCTGCACGGTTTAAGTATGGTGTCGCTCGATGAAGGCTGCGTCGATCAGATGTTTTCTCGCTGGATTCCACCGGGAAGCGTGCACGAATCACGCGCGCGTAACGACGCGCCGTTGATTGACTTTTTCTCCATCCGCGCGGGATCGGCGCCGGAGAAACCGGTATACGACCATTTGGAGCTGAGTGTGCAACCGTTCGAGGTGGACATCAAGCACTCGCAGTACAAAATGATTTACCAATATCTCTTTCCAATGACGAAGTCCAGCGATCACGACGCGTTTGAGAATGTTTACAGGCGTCCGGCGCTCGCCAAGAATGCGGAGATGTCGCCGCGCGAGAGCTTGATTCGGGCGCAATCTATAAACGCAAAGGGTGTGCATCTGACGCCGCTTGAATTGCCGTCGGAGATGTCGGCGTCAAAGCATCGGCGACGATGGCGTTGGAACGAAGAAAAAGATGAAGTTCTCGAAGATTTTGAAGACGTGCATGCGAAAAAGGGCGAAAAGGGTATTGATCACAAAACCGTACTTTTGCGCTATTTCAGAATTCATCCTCTGCACATGAAGATGACGTACGAAGGCAAATCACGCGCGTTCAGAGACTTGCAACTCGGCGTCGACGCCTTTGCGTACGAAAACTTTTCCGGTCGCTGGCGTGACTTGACGTCAGAGCTTAAAAACCACATCGTATGGAGCGTGTTGAAATCGCTCGTCGGCTTTCGAGGAAAGTTTGTCGAGAGCAAGATCGATGACACGCAGTCCATCTTCATGCGCGTCGCGGAGCGGTTGAAGAAAACTGCCAACTTGCTCCCGAAGCCCAAACCAGAAACTTCCAGCGGCGCCGAGCACGATTCCGAGTCGGAGACGGCCGTCGACGACCGAATTAAGTCGCAGACGTCCCAGGCCGAACTCTTTCGCACCGGATGGAACGACGTCGACGTCGACATCGAAGTACCGCGCGGCGATGGTCGAAAAGCGCCGTCGCGACGCTTCTCGAGGAAGAAGAAGAAACCTCGCCGCATCCGCCCAATCAAAAACACCAAGAAATTCCTCGCCACGGTCGGCATTGGCTCCTACACGCCGAGCGGTGCCGAGGGAACGCCTTCTTTGCGCAGCCGCACCGAAGTCATCGACGCGTGGTCCACCCCAAACTTGTAACGTTGTAATACTACTCGCGGCGTCAAACTGCAGAAAGGGGAACGAGCACGAAAAAGAGACGATTTGTCTCTCCGAGTGCGCAATCGCTCGCCCGGCGTCACTTCGCGCCTCGCGCGCGCGGCGAACGCGCGTCCCGAGACGAAGCACACGATGCCCACGTCACCGCTCGCCGATCGCGCGCCGCTGAGCGACGCCGACGCGAACGCGAACGCGAACGATGATGGATTCATGAGCCACGCGCCGCGCGCCATCAAATTACGAAACGTCGCGACGCACCACC
>Ga0181607_10002794_pt1 | contig 15370 bp, 11 predicted proteins | sample 041ome_9_FD_132420 | JGI IMG/M metagenome (GOLD analysis project Ga0181607, IMG submission 132420) | Coastal salt marsh microbial communities from the Groves Creek Marsh, Skidaway Island, Georgia - 041413US metaG (megahit assembly) | ecosystem: Environmental > Aquatic > Marine > Intertidal zone...
CCGGTCTCGCGGTCGACCGCCACGATGTGCAGCTGATCCTGCTTGGGTCCGCTGGAGGCCGTCGCCACCACGAGGTCGCCCACCACGATCGGGCTGGCCACCGAGCGACCGGGCAGATCGACCTTCCAGGCGATGCCCTCATCGGCGGTCCAGGTGCGGCGAATCGGCGTCAGGGCAACACCCGAGCCGTCGTTGCCATGGAAGCCCAGCCAGTCACCGGCCACGGCCGGGGCGACGGCCCCGATGAGCAGGCCCGCCGCTGCGGTAGCCGCCCAGCGACGACGAAAGAAGCCGGAAAGAAGCGTGGTTGCACTCATGGCTGAACTCCCAGTGGGGTGCCGAGGGGATCACAGATGCGGAGCTGAAACTTCCAGTCGGCCGCCCACGACTCGGTCTGTTCGTTCTGGCAGCACTTCACCAAGACCGTATTGGTGCCAGCTCGAAACGTCGCCTCACCGACGTACTGATCGATGGCTTCCGAAGCATGGTAGATCTCGCGGTCGATTACCTTCTCGCCGTTGATCCAGACGACCACAGCACACGGGCTGCCGATCCGCACCTCAGCCGTGCGGCCTCGCTGCATATCGACCTCAGCCACGGCATAGGAGACCACGCCCTTGCGGGTGCCGATCGCCGCGTTGAGATCGACCTCGCCTCCGTCGCCCTCGGCAGTCACTGCTTTCCAATCAGCCACATTGGGTGCCGCCGCCGCTTCCTCCGGCGGATAGACCGCGGCAAAACCGATGCCGCCGACGTTGTCGAAAGCCTCACTGGCCCGCCACTGCTTCACAAACCCGAGCACCTCCGACACATCAACCGCATCGCCATGCTCCCGCAGCCAGGCGGCAATCGCCTGCACCTGATCGACGTCGCGGGCAGCCGTGAGCATCTCGCGGTGCACGGCCAGCTGCTCAGGCTCAGCAGCATCGGCCACGGCGGCGAGCCGCTTCTCAATCGCCGCCCGCCGCAGCGGCAGGGCCGGGTCGCTGAGCATGCTGTCGAGGAGGGCGGCGGCCTGCTCCGGTGCACGGCTGCGAAGCCAGCGCTCGGCAAGCACTCGGCCGCGGGCGGGCCGGCCGGCGTCGGCCACGAAAGCAGTGAGTTCATCAAGCGGCACCCGCTCGCCCAGCTGCTCCACCGCCCGGTCGAGGCCGCTGGAGAGCCAGTTGACGCCTGCGGGAGTCGCCTCGGCAAAGGCCGCCAGGCAGGGCACGAGCATCGCCGGCTCCATCGCCGCCACCAGATCGGCATCGGCCGCCAGGCCCGCCTGGCCACCGGTCGGCCCGGCTGTCGCCAGCCGCACCGCCGCCGCCACGGCCTCCGCCACACCCGCGGGGGCGTCGGCCGCATGAACAGACTCAGCCAGGCGAATACCGCCTGCGAGCGGGAGCGAAAGCATCACCGCCATCCCGACGGCTCGCTGCAGCCTGGTCGGCATCGCGGAGAGACTCTGTGGACGTTCTCGCAACCGCATTACGCATCCTTTCCGCTAAGAGTGGCCAGAGTGGGAGTGGCCAGTGCAGCCTGCCGTACAACAGGCCGGGCATTCTTTGATCTTTCAGCACGTATAGTAACCGCTTTGCAGACCAGCCTCGCGAGAACCTGACAGGGAGATGTGATGACGCACCGCGGCTATGTGGGAATCGATCTGGGCACCCAGGGGTTGTCGGTGATCTTTACCGACGAGTCGCTGGCGATTCTCGCGACTGGTGAGGGCGGCTACGAGATGGTGCCAGGCCTGGCCGCCGAGTGCTACGAACAGCGTCCGGCTGATTGGGAGTCCGCCCTCCAGGCCGCGATGGCCGACCTACGGCAGCAGCTGGCCGACAAAGGCATTGAGATGGAGGTGCTCGCAGTCGGCCTCTGCGGACAGATGCATGGCGAGGTGCTCTGTGACGAGGCCGGCGAGGTTGTGGCCCCAGCGAGGCTCTGGTGCGATGGCCGCAACGAGGCCGAAGGCCATGAGCTGACTGAGGCCTTGGGCGTGAAGTGCCCCAAGCGAATGACCGGCACCCGCTGGCTCTGGACCGTCCGCAACCGGCCTGAGATCGCTGCCCTGGTGGCCCACATCACCACGCCTTCCGGATGGCTCGCCTGGCGGCTCACCGGCAGCTGGAACCTCGGCGTGGGCGATGCGTCAGGCATGTTTCCGATCGATCAGGCCACCGGCGGCTACGACGCGGCGCGACTCGCCACCTACGACACGCTGACCACCGGCTGCGGCCGCTCGCTCGCCTCGCTGCTCCCCGTCGTCCGATCTGTTGGGGAGGAAGGTGGCACGCTCAACCAGCAAGGAGCCGCTCTCCTTGGCCTGCCGGAAAACACCCCCGTCGCTCCTGCGGAAGGTGACCAGCCCGCAGCTCTGGCTGGCTCGCTGATTGCCGAGCCTGGCATGGTGGCGATGAGCTTTGGCACGAGCGTCGTGGCCAATGCAGTCGGCGACAAGCCGTTCACGGGCGTCTCGCAGGCGATCGATCACTTCTGTGCTCCCGATGGTCGCCCGATCAACATGGTCTGGATCCGCAACGGCACCACTGCGATGAACACGATGGTCGAGATGCTCGGCGGACCGCAGGGCTTCGATGCGGTCATGCCACAGGTGGTCGATGCTGCAGACGACTGCGGAGGCCTCGCCGCGCTACCCTTCATGGATGACGAACCGGGCGTGGGTGTCTCCCACGGTGGCACCGCACTCGTGGCTGGCCTCAACCCAGATAACGCCTCAGCCGGCAATACCGCCAAGGCGATGCTGTTGGCCACGATGTTCAACCTGCGGGTGGGCTGCGACGAGCTCGACCAGCAGGGGTTTCCCCGCACCGAGATCCTCCTCTCCGGAGGCCTCGTCAAGACAGCCGCCCTCGGTCAGGTCTTGGCCGACGTCTTCAACACGCCAGTCACGGTGCTCGACGGGGCGGACGAGGGCACGGCCTACGGCGCCGCATTGATGGCGAAGTATCGCCAGGCCCGCCTCACCGGCCAGTCGATCTCATGGTCTGAGCACCTTGCCGCCCATGCCACCGGCACGCCGCAGCGGTTCACCCCCCAGCCTGAGGCCGTTGCCACCCTCGCCTCGGGCTACCGGCGGCATCGCCGACTCCTGGCGATCGTGCCGCAGCTGGAACAGGCCCTACGTGGTGATGCTGAGCCGGCCTGACCGCACTCAGCTCGAGGCAGACCGCCTGCCCACGCGATGCTCGGCCGCAGCGGCGTGTCCGCTAGGTTCGCACGCCGAGGCCGAGGGTCTCGCGGCAGTAGCGGATGCTCCGTTCGATTTCGGCAAGCTGCAACTGCTGCTCTGCCTCGCGACGGGCCGGGCCTTCGGGCAAGCGGAAAGGCTCGATCGGCGTTCCTTTCCGCGCGAGGGCGAGAAACGGAGCGAGCTCCGCGGCTGTGAGTTCTGGATAGGCCTTCCAGAACTCAGCATCGAAGAGCTTCATTTCGCGAGGAAAGCCGGAGATAGTTTCGATGTGCACGGTGACACCCGGACAGGTCGCAGCGAAGTGATCGAAGAAGGCAGAGAGATCGACGCAGCCATCACCCATCGCGGTCCACTGGGCTGTGATGCCCTGCTCGCTCTCCCAGAGCATCGTGTCGCGGAGGCTTGTGGTAGCCACGAGCGGCCCGAGGACCGTTAGGGACTCAAGCGGGGCCTCGAGCGTCCAGCAGGCATTCCCTGAATCGAAGTTGGCACCCACAAAGTCGGAACCAGCCGCTTCGATCAGACCCTTCAGCTCCGAAGCTCGCATGTCGCCTGCATGATTTTCAACGGCGATCTTCACACCTGCATCCACCGCCCTGCTCCGCACCGCTTTGAGCACCGCCACCGTCTCATCGATACGGGCTGCTATCCCACCCTCACTGAGTCGATCAGCACCGTTGCCGAGCACGACCCGAAACGCCGGCGACCCCAACGCCTTGGCCATGCGGATGCCGAGGGCGAGGTGCTCCTCCGCCGTTCCCCAGTCTTTCTTAAAGGTGCCTGAGCCCGGACAGATGCTCCAGCTGCCCAGCACGATGGCCACCCCACGATCACTCGCGTAACGACGGAGCTCGGTTAACGAAGCATCGTCGTAGCGGCCTTCGAACGGACCGAAGTCGGTGATGAAGAGCGAGTCGCAGTTGAGCGTGTCAGCATGATCGACCAGCTGCCGGGCATTCCAGCCCATCGCTCGCACCGCAAAGTTGTCATAGCCCAAGGGGATACCGCGGCGAGCCGCGGGCTCCGCCTTCGCCGGCTGCGGCTCGATCGCCACCGCCGCTGCCATGCCGAGGGCTGCTGCCGAACCGAGCCATCCTCGGCGAGAAATCTGCATCGCTTCGTTCGTCATCGTTGATCGCTCGGACATCGTTGTATCTGCACGCACCGTGGTCTCTCTCAGAGGTTGCTGGGGGGTCAGGGCTGTCGGTCGCGGGGCCGGTAGATCTCTGGCTGCCGTGCTGTTCACGAAACGGCAAGCATCCGCTCCAGTGCGGTGGTCGACCAGGCGGCAGTCTCCTCGTCAACATGAATCACGTTCACCGGCCCGCCAGCCTCGAGGTGTTCGAGGCTCCAGCAGAGATGGGCCAGGTCAATGCGGTACATCGTCGCGCACATGCAGACCACCGGAGAGAGAAAGCGAATCGTCTGCTCTGGATGCTGCTGCTCAAGCCGCTTCACGAGGTGCATCTCGGTCCCGATCGCCCAGGACGTGCCTGCGGGAGCGGCCTCTACCTGCTTGATGATGTAGCTCGTCGAGCCTGCGAGGTCAGCCTTGTCGACCACCTCCATCGAGCATTCGGGATGCACGAGCACCTTCACGCCCGGCACTGCTTCACGAACAGCATCCACATGCTCCGGGCGAAACATCGCATGCACACTGCAGTGGCCCTGCCAGAGGATCACGCGGCTCTTCTCGAACTGGTCGCGAGCAACGCCACCGAGTTCTCCGCCTGCCGCTGCCGCCAGCGGGTTCCAGACACACATCTCCTCCAGCGGGATCCCCATCGTGCGGGCGGTGTTGCGGCCGAGATGCTGATCGGGGAAGAACAGCACCCGTCGCCGCTGGGCAAAGGCCCATTCCAAGACTGCCCGCGCGTTGCTGGATGTGCAGACGATGCCACCATGACGGCCACAGAAGGCCTTCAGGCTGGCCGCTGAGTTGATATAGGTCACAGGCGTGATCTCGTCGGTGTCGATCACCTCGCCCATGTCGGCCCACGCATCCTCAACCTGCTCAATCGCAGCCATGTCGGCCATCGAGCAGCCTGCGGCCATATCGGGCAGCACCACGGTCACTCGTCGCCCACCCCTGGCTGCAAGCTTCTCCGGCCGATTGACCAGAATATCGGCGGTTTCTGCCATGAAGTGCACGCCGCAGAACACAATCGCCTCGCAGGCTTCACGAGCGGCGGCCGAGACGGAGAGCTGGTAGCTGTCGCCGGTGATATCCGCATGGGCGATCACGCCATCCTGCTGATAGTGATGGCCGAGAATTACCAGCCGTTCGCCCATCCGACGACGGACCCCCTCGATACGGGCAGCCAGCGTGGCGTCTTCCATTGCCCGATACTGGGCGAGAGGACCGGCAGCAGTGGGTTCACAGAGGGCGTCGGGCATGAAAACTCCTGTTTTCCTGAGAGTATAGGGCGACTGGAGGCCTGCCGCCGGGCTCTTCGGACCGTTATACTGAGCATTCCGAATCACCGCTGGCGACTTCGCTCGCCACCACTCGAAATCAAAGCCCCTTACAGGAACGCAGAGCCGCCCATGGCACGCAAAGTTGTCAGTCGCAAGGCCCTCCGAGCTGAAGCCGAAGCTGCTGAGGCAATCGAGAAGGCAAAGAAGCCAGCCAAGAAGAAGAAGGCCGCTACCAAGAAGACGACTGCCAAGCGGACCACGAAGAAAAAGGTGGCCAAAGAGGCCCGCATGAAGGCCTTCTGGGGCGTCTACACACAGTCGATGAAGCGTGTGGTGCTCTTCGAATACGCCGACAAGAAGGCTGCCGACAAAAAGGCCACCGAACTCTCTGCAGGCGGCTCAAAGGCACCACACTTCGTGCAGCTCGTCAAAGAGCCGATCGAAGAATAGGCCACTCGCCTGCCCGTTCGCGCCGATTTTGCCATTGGCCTGAGTCACCGCTGCGGTGGCTCAGGCCCAAGGGCTCTGCCAGTCGCCCCAGGCGTCGAGATACTTCTGCAGCGCCGGCGATGAGGCCGCGCGGGCTTCGAGCCACTCGCGAGTTTCTTCGATGATTGCCTGTTCTTCCGCGAGGCTGAGCACCCCTGCCACCACGCGGGTCCGCAGATAGATGAAATACGTGTCGAGCACATCAGCCCGACAGTAGTCATGAATCTCCTGCCGGCGATCTGTTTCCCAGAGCTCCTGCACCATGTGGCCCGCCACGTCGAGCTTGCCCGGCTTGCCGATCAACGAAGCCGCCAGCGAGAGGCCGCCGTTGAAGCGACTCGCACCGGAGTTGGTCAGCCACTCCTGAAGGTCGAAATGGCCGGCGATGTTGAAGCGGTTGCGGGGCTGATCGAAACTGCGGCGATCCTCCGCAAACCAGTCGGGGATTGGGATCCCGTAGCGGAAGCAGGCCAGTTCTAAGAGCGGCAGGTCGAAGCCGCGACCGTTGAAGGTCACCAGCGTGGGCTGGTCATACCGCTCCCAGCCATCCCAGAACTGCCGAACGATTTCATGAGGCCGCGACTCCTCCTCATCGAGGGCCACGAGATTCAGTAGCCGGTAGTCAGCCGCAACTGTCGCTACTACCAGTGAGATCGGCAGCTGGTAGGTGTAGGGAATGAAATCCTTGCCGGTGGTCTCCAGCAGTTCCGCCTTGTAGCGAACAATCGCCTCTGCCCCAGAGAGCCCCTCTCCGGGATACCGGAGGCGGCTGACGAGGTCTCCGTCAGCCACGCTCTCGATATCAAACACGATTGCCGCCACCTTGCGGCCTGGATTGCTCCGAGCAGTCATCCCACGCTCCTTCGCTGGTGGCCTACCGGCGGGCGAGCCGGTGAGCCAGCGGTAGCCACGCACCGTCTGCCTTGCTCGATGCGACCGACTGCTCAATGAAGTACATACCCTCCACACCGTCACAGATGTTGGGGTAGACGGTGTCGACCTTCTCAAACGTCTCACCAGCAATCGCCGCCGACATCGCGTCGTAGGCGGAACGATAGACGTTGGCAAAGGCTTCGAAGAAGGCCTCCGGATGGCCTGCTGGCAGGCGACAGGCGGCTGCTCCGAGGCCATTCATGAAGGCCGCATTCGGATCGCGTGTGTAGATCTGGTGGGCATGCCCGTTGCGACGCACAAAGAGCTGATTGGGGTTTTCCTGGTGCCATTCCAGGCTTGCCTTGGTGCCATCGATCTGAATCCGCAGATCGTTTTCCCGCCCATGGCTGATCTGCGAAGCGGTCACCGTGCCGAGCGCTCCGTTCTGATACCGCACCACCGCATGGCCGTAGTCGTCGAGCGGGCGTGGAGGCTCAAAGATCTTCAGATGCGTCGAGATGCTCTCGGGCAACACACCGGTCATGTAGCGACCGAGGTTGTAGGCGTGCGTGCCGATGTCGCCAAAGGCACCGGCGGCACCGCTCTTGGTCGGATCCGTCCGCCAGGCAGCCTGCTTCTGTCCCTCCTGCTCAAGCCGAGTTCGCAGCCAGCCCTGGATGTATTCCGCCCGGATCGCCTGCACTTCACCAAGCTCCCCGGAGAGGGCCATCTCACGGGCCTGCCGTACAAGGGGGTAGCCGGTGTAGTTGTGCGTCACTGCAAACACCACCGGCAGCTGCTCCACGAGGCCAGCGAGTTCTTCTGCCTCGGCAAGCGTCAGCGTAAGAGGCTTGTCGCAGACAACGTGGAAGCCTGCCTCCAGGGCCGCTTTGGCGACCGGAAAGTGCATGTGGTTGGGCGTGGTCACCGAGACGAAGTCGATTCGCTCCCCCTCTGGCTTCGCCTTCTCCGTGGCAAACATCTCCTCGTAGGAGCCATAGGCCCGAGCGGGATCCACAAAATAGTCGGCGGCCGCCTGCTTCGACTTCTCCGGACTGCTGGAGAAGGCACCGGCGACAAGTTCCGCCCGGTTGTCGAGCACAGCACCTGTGACATGCACCCGACCGATAAATGATCCTGGCCCACCGCCAACGATGCCCATCCGCAGCTTGCGGCCGAGTGATCCGTTGAGACCCATGACTCTCCTCCAACGTCAGACTGGTGATGTGCGTGTTGCCCTCAGCGGCCTGTGACTGGCGTGCTGATCTCTGGCAGTTCTCCCGCCAGCGGTTTGTACCAGACTCACCAGCCGGGCGGCAGGGCCCGCGGTTGCCCCTCTCTGCGACAGCCGTCTAGCATGCACTGTTTGAGAGGCGGAACGAGGCCGCCTGCGTTCTCCCGCCAGCGTGCGGAATCTGCAGATCCAGAGCATTCCATGGGCTTTCAAGACCGGGGTTACTACCGCCGCGACGAGGGATTTGCACCTGAGTGGTCGGCTGTCATGACGATCATCGTGGCCAATGTCGCCCTCTGGGTGGCGAACCTGTTGGCCGCGGGCGAGTTTCCGATCACCAGTTTTCTCGCCCTCAAAGGCGATATGTTCTCCCGCCCTTGGGAATGCTGGCAGCTGATCACATACGGGTTTGCACACGACCCGAGGAGCCCCTGGCATCTCGTCTTCAACATGGTGGCGATGTGGTTCTTCGGCCGCGAGGTGGAGTATGTGATCGGCCGCGGCCGTTTCCTCCGCTTCTACTTCTCTGCCGTCGTCATCGCAGGCCTGGCCTGGCTGCTGAGCATGCAGCTTGGCAACAGCCAGCAGGCCTACCTGATCGGGGCCAGTGGCGGCGTGATGGCAGTGATGGCGGTCTTCATTTGGTTCTACCCACGGCAGACGGTCTTAATCTGGGGCATCCTGCCGGTGCCTGCCTGGGCGCTCGGCATCCTTTATTTCGTCTCCGACGTGCAGGGGGCCGCCGGTGGGGGTGGCAATGTGGCCCATGTTGCACACCTTGGAGGAGCTGCCTTCGGCCTGCTCTACGCCTGGCAGGGGCACAACATGAGCAGCCTCACCGAACAGTTCGGCGAGACCTTTTCAAGCTGGACCGCATCCCGCCGTGGCATGAAGATCTACCGTGGCGATGACGATCGCCTCGATACAGAGGACGAGGGCAGCCGTCAGGCGGAGGTTGATCGCATCCTGGAGAAGATCAGTCGCTCTGGCGAAGCGAGCCTCACCAGCCAGGAACGAGACACGCTCACCCGTGAAAGCCGTCGCATCAAGCAGCGACGTCAGTAGCGACGTCAGTCATACCGGTTGTCTCGTCGCCGGCTTTTGTGCTGCCAATCACTTCGTGCTGCTCGAGGTGGGAGCGGCTGCCGTCCGGATCGTTGTGGCCTGCTGTGCCGAGGCGATCCGCAGGCTGTCGATCGTGGTGGCGAGCTCTTCAAGCTGAGAGCCCTTAAAGGTTCCGGTGTGCACCGCATGCAGCCGCCCCTCAGTATCGAGGATTGCCACGTTTGGCACACCACCCTTGAGGCCAAAGTTCTTCTTCATCGTGTCGGTGAAGTCGAGCCACACCGGCAGATGTGGGGAGTCGCTGCGAAAGCGGCTACGGGCAAGCCCATGAAACATCCTCGGCACCTCCGAGAGACAGGCCACCGCGACGACTTTGACATCGGGCGTCTCAACACCTTCAGGCCAACCAGCTGGCACCGTCACTGGCTGGGCTGCTGACTGCTGCAACGGCACCTTCGCGGCATTGGGATGAAAGTGAACATGCAGGGCACGGCCAAGATCTCGGCTCGCCTCGGCTCCATGACGCTCAGCGTACACGAGCACGACCACGTCGCCCTTCATCTGGCTGGTCGCACGCCGTGAGCCAAACTGGTCTGCCATCGACACGTTGACCACTCGCTCACTCTCCGCAGCCATGCTCAAAGCCATCAGCGGGCCAGCGGCCAGCATCACGGCGAGCATCATCCGGTTCACCACCTTCTGCATGATAGTCCCCTTCCATGGGAGTGTTCGATCACGGCCTCGGGCCTCTGTGGGGAATACCGCGCAGCGGTCAGCGGTCACAACAGGACTTCCAGGTACACGGCATCGGCCCGGTCTCTATCACCAAGAGAGGTGCAGAGCACGTCGCTCGATCGAAAAACGCAAACGTTTCTCGAGCTTTTGCTCTCCCTGCCGTCGTCTCGCGAGCGACTCGCTTAGGCGGCCTCTCGCCACTCCGCAGGCGGCTGCGGCTGCGTTGCCAGCATCGGCACGATATCCGCCACCTGGTCGCCGCCGTCCTCACCCAGTTCCTCAGCAACCGCTGCCGCTACCTTACGTCTCGGCAGCATCCGCAGCACTGCCGGCAGAAACACCAGTGACGTGATGGTGCAACTGGTAACCCCAAGCGTCAGCACGCGACCGAGGCTCTCGAGTCCACGATGGCTCGCCACCATCAGGGCACCAAAACCGAGGATTGTGGTCAGGGCGTCAACGAGCACAGAGTTGGCGGTGGAGGGACTGATGCGGTAGGTGCCTGGTCGTTCCAGGTAGTCATGCACAATGTGCACGCCGTAGTCGACTGCGATCCCAAACACGAGCGGGATGCCGATCAGGTTGGCAGGATTGAGTGGGATCCCCACCAGTCCCATGATCCCCAGCGTCTGCAGCATCCCAGCCACCAGCGGCAACACCGCGAGGCATGAGTGCACGAGGTTGCGGAAGTCAAACCAGAGCACAAACAGGATCACAATCGCGGAGTAGACCGCGGCCTGCTCGTAGCTCCGCTTCATCTCCAGCGATGCCTCATAGGCCTGCAGGGGATGACCGGTGACCCGCGGATCGATGCTGCGTACATCCTGCACAAACTTCTGCAGCGAATCGAAGTCCCAGATGTCACCACGACCGTAAATCTTCAGCAGCTGCTTTCCGCTTGAGCCAACGAAGCGGTCCACAAGACTCTCCGGCAGGTCTTCCAGCCGAGGCGGCTCCGGATCAGAGACCGCCTGCAAGGCGTGCATGCGAGTGAGCATGTCGCCCGCAACAGCCTGCTGAAAGCCGGCGAGCACGAGGCTGCTCTGCTGCGGAGGCATCTGTCGCAGAATGTCGCCACACTGCTCGAGGTGCCAGGCAGACCGCAGGCCACCTGGCCTCTTCGCAGCCTCTGCCTGAGCCCAGGCGAGGGTTTCGACGAGGGCGTCGATGCGGTCGACCGGAATCTGAGGAGGACGCTCGGGCAGGCCCGCCAATCGTCCACGAATCTGCTCAATCGCCGGCCGCTTGAGATCTTCGTCAACCGGCAGCAGTGAGGCGATCTGGTCGACCCGCTCCACAGTGGGCAACGCCTCAAACTGTTCCTTCAGCGAGAGCAGTTCCTCACGCGTGTCGGCAATCGAGAGGGCATACCACACGCTCTGATCACATTCGGTGAGCAGCTTCTTCTCCAGCTCCACACTCTCCAGCCCTTCCGGCTGCATGTTGAGCAGGTTGTGGTCATAGACCAGGTCGTGCACTCCTGAGGAGGTCAGCAGGATTGCTGCCATCGACGCGAGAACAGCGAAGCGGGGATACCGCATCACAGGCCGCAGCCAATGATGCACCGGAACCGGCTCTGGCACCGTTGGGAAGAAGCCACTGCGATCGACCAGCGCGATCGTGGCCGGCAGCACGAACAGCTCTGCGACTGCACACAGCAGAATGCCGCCGCCGGCGATCATGCCCAGTTCCGAAACCCCCACAAAGCTCGTGAGGGCCGCGGAGAAGAAGGCTATCGAGGTGGTGATCGCACCGGTCAGGATACTCGGCCCGACAGTCGCGCTCGCACCCAGCAGCGCCGCCTCGCAGTCTTGCCCGCTGCGTCGCAGCGCGAGATACCGGCCGACGTAGTAGGTGCCGTAGTCGATACCAACGCCGATCATCGTGACCGCAAACGTCACGCTGAGAATGTTGAGGTGGCCGACCGAGATCGTTGCCCAGGCAAACGCCCAGGCCATGCCGATCATCAGCACACCATTGGCGAGCAGGGCATGCCGCACACCACCAAAGCCAGCGACAATCACCACCGCCACTGCGATCAGCGACAGCATGCTCGCCTTGATCATCGAGTTCTGGCTCGACCGCATCTCGTCGTCTTCCATGATCGGAAGACCTGTCAGACCGATCTCCACCTGTGGATGCCGTGCTGACACGACGTCGAGCAGACGCCGCAGCTCATCGGTGGCTTCCGAGGCACCCGCGAAGCCATCCTGTGACTTGGCGATCCGCACCAGGGCGAAGCCAAGGGTGCCATCTTTGGCGAGAAGGTATTGGCTGGAGAGATCGGAGAGCGATTCCAGCGATCCAGGCATCCCAGGCCAGGCTGAGGCCTGAGGCAGCTCCCCGCTCATGCCGCCAGAGGCCGCCGCAGAGAGGCTCGTGAGCAGCCCTTCGGAATACCGCTCGAGGGCCTCCAGTGGTGGCTCCCCGGCGTCTCCGTGGGTACCGGCAACCACGCGGCTCCCCAGGCCGCCGATCATCGTGCCGACCTTCAGATACGACCAGCCACCCGCCAGAATCGGCTCGCTCTCAGCGAGAAACCGATCGATCGACTGCAGGTCGTCAACATCGAGATAGTGCAGGCCCTTGGAGCGAATCTCCGTCAGGTCAACCTCGTGTAGCACGGAGTGGAAGAGTGTCTCTTCCTTGGCAAGCTCAGCCGAGACCTCGCTGAGCACGCCCACAACCTCGTCTTGCGAGGCACCCTCCACCACGATCACCGCATCGTCGTCTTCCCCAAACTCGGCGAGGTAGTCGATCCAGAGCCGGTTGTAGTCGCTGTCGGGATCGAGCAGATCAACACGGCTGACCTTGTAGCCGAGATGCTGCTGGGTCAGCAGTCCTGCCGCCGCCGCTGTGATCAGGGCAATCGCCAGGATGGTCCCAGGGGCTTTCAGGCAGAGCCGCGTCCAGGCCACGAGCATGCGACCGATCACACTCTCGCTGCTGCCGGCGTGGGCATGCAGAGCGTCCCTGGTCGAGCCTGGGGAAACGGGCTGTGTGGCCTCGGCAGGGTCCGCGTCGCTCGGCGGCATCGCTGCAGTCTGCCTTCTCGGAAACAGTCGCACAGTTGTTCGAGGACGCTCGTGTTCGAGGATGCTCGCCTTGGTGGTGTTCAGACCTCAACCAGCAGCCCACGGCACACTCGCCGCGCGGGCTTTGGCTTCGGCGCGAGGGCGGATCGTAGGAAAGCCCACCGCAGGCTCCAACCCCGCCCGGCGAAACATCCCCGGCATCTTCTCCCCCTGCGTCTAAATAGGTAAGCACCGCCGAGTTGGCTGCCTGGGGTGGACGCGTTGAGTTTGCCGCGCAGCATAGCCGCAGTGATTCGACTGTGCGGCCTGTGACGAAGATATCAGTGGAAACGATTGTGACGTTCGCGAAGGGGGGCCTTAATGCGACGTTGTCTAGGGGGGCGCTACCGGTCTGCCGGTCGCCTTGGCAACACGATTCTCTACACAGCAGGGGTGGCGGCTGTCACCTTCGTCAGCTGGCTTCCGTCAGCTGCTGCTGCATCACTCGACCGGCCTGACCCGGAGGTCCTCACGACCGAATCGGGCAGCTCCAGTCGGGCCGCGCGACGCGACGCACTCGAGGCGCTCAGCCATGTGATGCTGCCGCGGGACAAGGCGGAGTTGGTCCGCGACTGCGTACGCTCAACCACGCTCTACCGTCGGCTGCCGACGCAAGAGTTTGACTGCCATCCCGACCTGCTGAGGTTTGGGCTGAAACATCCAGAAGGCATCGTCGACATCTGGCGGGTGCTCGAGATCAGCAAGCTCTCGCTCGACCCTGCCGGTCCTGAGCAGTGGCGGCTTGCCGATGGCTACGGCACCGTGGGCACGATGCGGATGCTCTACCACAGTGGTGATGGTTCGCAGGGAACCCTCGTTCTCCATGGCCGTGGTGGCTATAGCGGTCCTTTCGCGCCCAAGCCACTCACCGGCACCTGCATCGTGCTGCTTCGCTACAGCTACAACGACACGCCCGGCACACCACCAAACCGTGTCTGTCTAAAGACCGATGCCTTCCTCGATGTCGATGGGCTCGGGTTTGAGATCGTGACCCGCACCTTGCAGCCATTGATCGTGACGACCGCCGGCTGGAATGTGCATGAGATCTGCCTCTTTATGGGGCATCTCTCCCGCACGGCGAGTGAAAACCCACTCGGTGTTGAGCGGCTCTCCGCACGGCTCACGCAGATCGCCCCAGCTCAGCAACAGCAGCTGGCGATGGCAGCCCGTCGTGCGGGAGGTGCCGCTGGTGAAATCACGGAAGAACCTGACATCGCTGGACGCCTGGCGAGTCGCTGGATGAGCACTGAAACACAGTCACCAACCGGCGGCACCACTCGCTGAGAAGCCGCTGACTGCATCGGCTCACCGGCGGTTCATGTCGGTGCTCGATGGTGTGGCGTTGGCGATTCGCAGCCGCGCCTCAGTCGCCACCAAGTAGGGCTTGCGATACTCCGGCATGTAGCCTCGGGCACCACGGATCGCGACCTCCTGCCCCACGAGCGCGGAGAGGTTGAGCGACTCTGATGGTGTGACAAACACGAGTACCTGATTGCTGGCATCCACCAATGCCCATCGCGGAGCGTCCGGGCGGCGTGAGACCACCGTGGCGAGACGACCAGTGGTCTCGACGGCATCCGGGGGCGTCCAGGTGGGCTGCCCATTGGCAGGAGCACCTCCGGGCAACACGCCAGGCCGCACAGGTCGGCTGCCGAGTGCTGAGAGGCTCGACCAAAGGCTTCCCAGCCGCAGCTGATTCTCCGCTGATGCTGCTTCTTCACTGAGGACTGCACGGCGAGCCTGAATCGACTCAAACCGAGCCAAGCGGGCATCGAGGGCATCGGCGCGGAGCCGTTCCTGGTGCGTGGTCGCCCGTGCGCTGGCGAGATTCAGACGGTCGCGGAGTGGGTTGAGATTCCACTGCTCCTCAGGCGCCGCCACTGCCAGGGAGAGTTCAAGGTCGATGTCATCGAGTTCATCACCACTGATCGCCACGGCGCCGGCTGCTGTCGAGGGCGTGACTGGCCTGTTCCAGGGCTCAAACACACTCGACCCCTGTGGCATCCAGCGGCTGTACCAGGGGGTGTCGTCGGAGCGGGACGGTTCGGTGGCCTCCGGAATGGGCGTGGCCCGAGGTGGATCGAGTTCACGTGGCGGCCCCGGCGGTGGCTCGAGCACGCCTGAGACCAGTTCGATCTCGGAGTGCTGACGAGGTGGCGTGATCGGACGAATGCCGGGCGGAAGGGCCAGGTCGGCAGCCCAGATCCAGCGAAACTCTCCAGCAGGTGGTTCAATCCGCATCCAGGTGCCGGGATACCGTCCACCCGGCAGCTCGACCGTGTC
>Ga0181607_10002795_pt1 | contig 15368 bp, 12 predicted proteins | sample 041ome_9_FD_132420 | JGI IMG/M metagenome (GOLD analysis project Ga0181607, IMG submission 132420) | Coastal salt marsh microbial communities from the Groves Creek Marsh, Skidaway Island, Georgia - 041413US metaG (megahit assembly) | ecosystem: Environmental > Aquatic > Marine > Intertidal zone...
AAATAATTTATATAATAAATATCAAACTGATAATTTATGTATAGCAGGAGGATGTGGTATGAACTCTGTTGCTAATGGTAAAATTAAAAATCAAACTCAATTCAAAAATATCTATATTCAACCAGCAGCCGGAGATGCCGGAGGATCTATAGGAGCAGCATTTACAACTCATTTTAAAAATTCAAATAACAAAAGATCCTTTCAAATGAAACATGCTTATTGGGGAACATCCTATAATGATGATGAAATTTTAGAGTGCTTAAACAAAAGTAGTCAAAAAATAATAGATGAAAACTGTACTTTTGAAAAAGTAACAGGTGATAAAACTTTAAATTCAATTGCTGCAAAAGCCATAGCTGATGGAAAAGTTGTGGGCTGGTTTCAAGGACGCATGGAATGGGGTCCTAGAGCTTTAGGAAATAGATCAATTCTTGCAGATCCAAGAAGGTCAGATATGAAAGATATTTTAAATATAAAAATTAAAAGAAGAGAAAGTTTTAGACCTTTTGCACCATCAATTTTAAGAGAACATGTACAGGATTGGTTTACAAATGATGATGAAGTACCATTTATGATGAAGGTTTATCAAATTAAACATGAAAAAAGAAATGAGATTCCTGCTGTAACACACATTGATGGATCTGGAAGATTACAAACAGTTTATAAAGATACTAATGACAAATATTATAACTTAATTAAAGAATTTTATAACATTACCAATATCCCAATTTTATTAAATACCTCATTTAATGAAAATGAACCAATTGTATCTAATCCACAAGAGGCTTTAAACTGTTTTTTAAGAACTAAGATGGATATATTGATTTTAAATAATTACATTGTCAAACGAAAATAGAAACAAATTAAGTTATTAAATTTTTATATATCTAGTAAATGATTAATTTGCACTTTATTTATAATAAATATAATGGATTAAAAATTAATTATGAAAAATATTTTAGTAACTGGTGGTGCAGGTTATATTGGTAGCCACGTGGTTAACTTGTTGATTGATAAAGGTTACAAAGTTACTGTTATAGATAATTTAATTACTGGTACGTTTAATCTAATTAATAAAAATGTAGACTTTTATAAGATCGATATAGCAGACAAAGTAAAAGTAAATGAGATTCTGAAAAATAAAAAATTTGATATAGTTGTTCATTTTGCAGGATTAATAAGAGTTGATGAGTCTGTAAAAAACCCTAAAAAATATTTCGAATATAATTATAATAAAGCTAAAATTTTTATAGAAATCTGCATAAAAAATAAGCTTAAAAAAATTATTTTTTCATCTACAGCAGCTGTATATGGAAATCCTAAAAATGTAAAAGTTTCAGAAAATGATGAATTAAATCCACTAAACCCTTATGCTGAAAGTAAATTGAAATTTGAAAATTACCTTAAAAATCAAAATAAGATTAATAATATTCAATATGTGATTTTAAGATATTTTAATGTTGCTGGAGCTGATGAAATGTTGAGATCAGGATTGATTTCCAAACATTCGACTCATCTAATTAAAATTGCATCTGAAGTTGCAGTTGGAAATAAAACTGAATTGATTATCAATGGCAATGATTATCCCACCCCAGATGGCACACCTGTTAGAGATTATATTCACGTATCCGATTTAGCAGATATTCATTTAGTAAGTGCTGAATATCTATTTAAAAATAAACGATCAGATATTTTTAATTGTGGGTATGGTAAGGGGTTTTCAGTAAAAGAGGTAATTGAAACTTATAATAAATTTTTAGATAAAAAAATTAAATATAAAATTGGCCCAAAAAGACCCGGTGATAGTAAACTAGTGGTTGCTAATCCTAACAAGTTTAATAAAAAGATGAATTGGAAGCCAAAATTTGACAATTTAGAATATATTTTAAAAAGTGCATATGCATGGGAAAAAAAGTTAAATTCTATTTAGATAGCTTTTTTTAATTTTCTAATTTAATTTTAAATAATTGTTGTATTATTCAGATAATACATTTTTTAACAAAAAGCTTTTTTGATTAATTTACATTTATTTTAAATTTTGTTAGTAATAAAATTAAATATTAAAATATTTATAAAATACCAAATTGAAAATTATTCACTGTAGATCTTGCAAAACAAAGAATCTAACTAAAGTATATTCTTTAGGTAAACAAAGTTTGACTGGGATATTTCCATCTAAAAAAAATTCTAAAGTTACTGTAGGCGAATTATCAATGGTTTTGTGTGGTAAATGTAAATTACTCCAATTAGAAAATAATTTTAATCCGATTGAAATGTATGGAGATAATTACGGTTATATGTCCTCTCTAAATAGTTCAATGGTTTCACATCTTAAATTGAAATCTAAACAATTAAAATCTAAATATGAATTTAATTTTAATGAAAATATTTTAGATATTGGAAGCAATGATGGTACTTTTTTATCTTTTTTTAGTAAAAAGTTTAATTTGTACGGATGTGATCCAACTATAAAAAAATTCAGTAAATATTATCGAAAAGATATAAGACAAATTCAAAATTTTTTTTCATCTAAATTATTTGGTAATAAAAAATTTAAGTTAATTACTACAATATCAATGTTCTATGATGTTCCTGATCCATTGAAATTTACTAAAGAAATAAGTTCAATTTTAGCTAGAAATGGAATCTGGCATATTGAATTAAGTTACATGCCAATGATGATTAAAAATACTTCTTACGATACTATATGCCATGAACATTTGGAATATTATTCTCTACATTCTCTAAAATATCTTTTGGATAAAGCTGGACTAAAAATTATAAATTTATCTTTCAATCAAACAAATGGAGGTAGTATAGCTTTAGATGTAACAAAAAAATCCTCAAAATATAAAAAATGCGAATATCTAATCAATTGGGTTTTAAAAAGTGAAAAATTAAATAAATATAATACAATAAAAAAACAAAAAGATTTTTTTAAAGCCTGTAAAACACATAAAATTTTATTAAAAAAATTAATTAAAAACTTAAAAAAAGAAGGAAAATCTGTTTATGGATATGGAGCATCTACAAAAGGAAATGTTATACTTCAGTATTGTAATTTAAATTCAAATGAAATTAAATATATTGGAGAAGTAAATAAATTTAAATTTAACAGATATACCCCTGGTTCAAAGATAAAAATTATATCGGAACAAAAATTAAAAAAAATGAAACCTGATTATTTATTAGTCTTACCATGGCATTTTAAAGATAATGTTATAAAAAAAGAAAAATCTTATTTGAATTCTGGCGGTAAGTTATTATTTCCTTTGCCTGATATTGAAATAATCTAAAAATTGCAGATATCCATTTAGCAAGTGCTGTATACCTATTTACCAAAATTTGATAATTTAGAATATATTTTAAAAAGTGCTTATGAGTGTAAAAAAGTTAAAATCTATTTAGAAAATATTTTTTTTATTTCTAGATTTATATTTTGAATTTCTGGTTTAGTTTTTTGGATATTTTTATGATCGACAACTGAAACTTTAGGTTTTGATACTTCATTTTCAAAAACATTAGTTACAATATTTGTGCTTTCGAACGCTTCATTAATAGAATTAATTTTAGAAATTAAATTGCCTCGTTGCTGTTCATATCTATCAATTTCACTTTTGACCATATCAAATTTCTTCTTAGTTTCTAAAAGCTCACCACCAAGCCTTACATTTTCCTCTTGATAAAATTTAACTTTATCATTTTCTGGGTTAACTAAATTTAGATTATTATTGTTAGATAATTCTGAATTTATTTGAATTTTATCAGAAAGTTTTTCTATACTTTGACTCAATAACTCTAAATCATTCATGATTTGCTTATTTGTATTTAAGCTCTCATTTAAAGTAATTTGTTGATTTTCTATTTTTTTCTCTAACTGATCAAATTTTATTCTAATCAAATTAATTTTTTCACTAATATCTTTTAAAGAATTCCAAAAACTTAATAAAGTTCTTTTTACTACAAACAAACTTGAATTTAAAATCTTTTTAATCATTTTATTATTGTTTAATTCATTAACTTGATGATTAATATTTAAAACAACTTTATCTAAGAATATATCAAAACTGTTAGGCTCGAAAACCATATAGTCATTTTTTGAGGATACTTTTCCCTTAAACTCAACTATTTTTTTTTGCAGCTCAAATGATCTTGTCATAAATTCAACTTATAGTTTAATTAAAAAAAAGCAAAAAATATATAATTATTTTAGTTTAAAAAAAAAAAAAGAACACAATATCTAGTTTAATATTAAATTTTAACTTTTATTTAAAACTTAAGAATCCATAATAGTCTCATAGTCTTAAAATGCGTTGAAAAAACTTGTAGATTTAAAGTTATTTATAAAATCGCATTAAATTTATTAGTTTAAAGTTTAACAAACCCTATTTTTTAAACCAAAAAAAATATTATAACTATAGTGCATCAAATTGTAAAATTGTCTTTATATAGCTTAGATAAGTCATATTAATTTAATTTACTTTAATTGATTAATTTCTAATAAAATCAATTATTATTATAAAAATTTATTATGAATAATTTTTTAAGTAAATTTAATCCTATTTTTGAAAAAAATTTATCAAAAAACATAATTGGTCAAATAAAAATATTTATCTCAACAATATGGTTTCAAATTATTTTTACACCACTTATGCTTTATGCATTGGAAGTAGAAAAATTTAGTTTATGGATATTTTTATTTTCATTCCCACTTTTTTTTTTAGTTTTTGAAATTACTGTTACTGGTCCAACAAGAAATGAAATGTCTATTTTATATAACAAAGGGGAAAAAGCTAACCTTGAAATACTATTTCATAACTCTATTTTTTTATTAGTATTAAATTCTTTACTAATATTAATTTTATTTATTTTATTTATTAATTCTATAGACAATTTAATAATTCAAGATAATTATCTTACTACAATTATTTTAATAATCTCAGTTATTGTCGTTCAATTTCATGGTTTGTTTAATATTTTACTTACCTATAAGGGCAGTGAAGAAGATTGGAATAATAATTTTTTTTTATTTAAAATTATTAACCCAATTATTATACCTTTTATAGCTTTTTTAACTAAAGATATTTTATTTTGTTCTTTAACATTATTTTTACTAAATATTATTCAATTTTATCATTTATATTATAAATACAAAAACAGTAAAAATAATATAAGTTTAAATTTTAAATTTAAAAATGTTAGTCTATTAAAACTAAAATATTTAATTAATAAATCTTTTGGTTTTAATATCGAGTTAATTTCAAATATAATTAAACACCCTGGATTAATATTTATCTTAGGTTTAAAACACGATATTTTGAGTACAGCAATTATAGCTAGTGCTAAAACGATGTTTTACTTTGTGCCACTAAAATTTACATCCATGATAATAAATCCATTAGAATTAGAATTTACAAAATATTTTAATGTAAAAAAATCACAAAAAAAATTGAATAGAATTATTAAAAATGCTTTTGTAACAATAATTTTATTTTCATTATTTTTTTTTATCATTTGTTATTTTTATGGAATATTTTTTTTCAATTTTTGGACAAATAATAAAATATTTTTAAATAATTCACTTTTAGTGCTTATATTATTGGACGTTTTGTTTACTATTTGTGGTAACTTTTTCATACTTTTACAAAAATCACATAATAAATATAAAAAAACTTCTTTTATTGAGATATCAATAAATATCGTAATTTTCATATATTTTATTAATTACATGAGTTATTTAAGTCTTAATCAAATTTATTTAGTAATTACATTATCAAGTTTAACAATAATGATAGTAAAAATAATAAGTTTTATAAAATATCTAATAATTAAATAAGTTAGATGGTTTTTTATAAAAATAACTTTAATGAGAATTTAGTATTAAAAATAAAAAAATTATTTATATTTATTTTATTAATTTCATTTCTAATTCAAGTATTTTTAGATTTTCAAGATTTACGAAATATATACATATCAACAATTTCTTTAATAATCACATTAATTACTCTTCTGTATATTTTTAGAAAAAAAATATTTATTTATAGTATTATGCCAGCGTTAGTTATACTCTTTTCAAATTTAGGTTATTTGAGCGGTCCATTAATAATTAAATCATTTTTTTTTCAAAAAATTACCCAAAATTTAATTTTTCCTTTAGAAACTTTTAATTTAATTTTTCTATTTCAATCATGTTTATTTTTTAGCTTTCTTATTTATTTTAATTTTTTTTTAAAAATAGGATCAAATTTAATTAAAAAAAAAAATGACTTTCTTAAAATTTTTGAGGTTATTGATAAAAAATATTTTATCCTACTGTTATTTGTTTTTACAGTATTAAAGGTTTATGTTTGGATTTTAAATAATGGTGTTGTTGATAAAGCAGAGTTCTCGAACATAAAGTTTAAGTTTTTTTTTGGTATTCAAATTTTTTTTTATATTCCTTTAATAATTTACTTAAATTCATATTTTTTTAAAAAAAATATTTCTAAAAATAAACTACTTTTGTTAATAATTTTTTATTTTATTGGAGGAATCATTTTCAGTTTATTATCAAATACTAGAACTTATTTTTATGAATTTTTTTTAATACTGGGAATATTTTTTTTATTAATTTCTATGTTCTCTAATTTTACAATAAAAAATAAAACTTCAGTATTTTTATTACTCATATTTCTAATTACTATAATAAATGCATTAAATAATATGATTATCTCAACAAGATATTTAAAAGAGGAATTAAAACCTTTAGAATTATTAAAATTTTCATTTAATAAAAGAAATGATGTCGATTATTTAAGTACTTGGGAAGGTGACGAACTTTATACCGGTAACATGACAATTGATAGATTTATTTTTCCAAAATTTGTTGATAAAAGTATTGACCTAACACGCAACTTTCATGAATTTCAAATAGAGCAATATGAAAAGTTTTTAATTGGCAAAATTATATATACATTACCTCAGAATATTATTCATATATTTGATAAGACTTTTTATAAAGAGCGATTTTCAATATCCAGTGGCTCTTTTCAGGAGAGGCTTAATGGTATTAAAAAAGGTAATTTTAGCCAAGGATCCAATATTGTTGATATCAAATTAATTTTTAAACAATACTCTTTTGCAATATTCATATCCTATTATGTATTTTTTTTTATTTTAATACAAATTTTTCAAAAAAATAAAGATGATAAAATTGAAATTTCATTTTTAATTCTACTATTAGCAATACCTATTACTAGAATAAGTGTTGATGATAGTGCTTCAGGATACATATCAAATCTTCGTATATTTATTGAAGTAATATTATTTAATTTTATATTAATTAAATTATTTAATTTATTAAAGAAGAGAAATTAATTTTAAAATGATTTTAACTATACTCGGTTATGGTGCTCATGGTGGAAGAGGTGGGATAGATTTATATGTTGCAAATGTATTAGAAAGTTTAATTAAAAATAAAAAAATTAAGCAAATAGATTTATATACAAAAAAAAAAGTTTATAAAAAAAATAGGAAAATATTCTTTTTTAATGAAGAAAATAATCTTATATTTGGGTTAAATATTTTTAAAAATATATTTAAAATTTTAAGATCTGATATAATTTTAATAACACATATTAATCTAATAATTTTTTTATTTATTCCAATTATTTTTAAAAAAAAAGTAATCATCTTCACATACGGTTTAGATATATGGGGTTCAAAAAAAAATATTATTTACAAATATTTGATCAGTAAAATAAATTACATAATTTCAATGAGAAAATATACAATGAATATTTTTAAAAAAAAGTATTCTAGTAAAGGTAAATTTTTTTTCTTATTGCCAAATTGTATTGAATATAAAAATTATAAACTTAATAAATATAAAAATAAAAATATAATTTCTGTTGCAAGACTAGATTCTTCAGAAAAATATAAAGGAATAGATGAAACTCTTGAAGCTCTTTCAAAACTTAAAGGAATAAATTTTAAGTATTTTGTAGTTGGAGACGGTGATGATACTCAAAGACTAAAAACAAAAAGTAAAAAATTATCTTTAGATAAAAAAGTATTTTTTTTAGGTAAATTATCAAATAGCAAAAGAGATAAAATATTCAAAAATTCACATATAATTTCAATGCCAGGATCAGCCAAAAATTTTGATACCTACCCTATGAGATTTGTTTTTTTGGAAGCAGCACAATATGGGTTAAAAATTTTAGCTTCGAGTCCAGTCAGCTATGATGAAAGAATTTTAGAAAATAAATATGTAAATTTAAATTTTGTTAATCCTAAAAAAATATCTGAAATTACACTTATGTTAAAGAAATTATTTGGCCAAAAAAAATATATAGATAAAAAATACCTGAATGATTTTTCTTTTAATATATTTCAAAAAAAAATTAATAATATAATTTTAAAAGTTTACAATATTTAAGTAATTGATTTATTTATTGTTTTACTATTTCTAAATAAAATATCTTCTTGAAAAAGTTTTTTTCTGTATAAACTTTTATTTAATCGTAAAGTTACTTTAAAAGATTTTTTTTTTAAATAATTAATAAGATTATTTGCTTTGACCTGCTTTTTATAAGCGTTTAAATAAGAAACTTCACATAAAATATAATCAACTTGAGCAAGTATATTTTTTGAACCTTTTAAGACCTCTAATTCATACCCTTGTGTATCAATTTTAAGAATAATTGGCTTTTTTATATTTTTTTTTTTTAAAATATTGTCTAGAGAGTTAATAAATATTTGTTTCACATTTATAATTTTATAACTTTGTAAATTTAAGTGTGGATGAAGTAAGGATGAACTATCTTTTCTTTTTGTAATAAAAAATTTTATTTTTTTATTTTTGTTACCTAGTGCATTATTGAAATATTTTATATTTTTCTTTCCTAAGTTTTTTTTTTGAATGTTCAATTGATCTAATTGAGGTTCAAATGAATATATTTTTAATTTGGGGAAATATAATCTAGCTAAAATAGAAAATTGACCTTTATTCGAACCAACATCAATTAAGGTTGATAATTTATTAATAAATTGAAATACATATCTTAACTCAAATAATGGAAAGGTTAACCTAATATACGATCTAAACAAATGAGGATTAAGAATACATAAAATTATTTTAAGTATTTTTTTCATATATTAAAAAATTAATTTAAACTTAAATATTTTTTTAAACTATACAAAGACCAATCTCTTATTGGGTTAGAATGTTTTTTTTTAACATTCAATTCATCTAAAAATGACTGATGTGGAATCATAAAACCAGTTTTTTTTCTTTTTCTTAATTTTTTTGTAACTTCATTTGGGAAATTATCAAGTAAATTAGATTTAGAAAATTGTTTGTTAAATTTTACGATTGGTAGAATTTTTTTAAAAAAATGCCAATCAACAAATGGGGTTCTAAGCTCGACAGAATGTGACATCGATGCCCAATCTGCATCACGCAATAGTTTTGAGCAAAGATAATATTTCATTTCTAAATACATGATTGCAATTCTTTGGTCTTTAATATCTGAAATTTCATCCATTGATATTTTCATAAGGTTAATGTCTTTATTTGCATCAATTAATTCTTTCTCGCTTAGAAACTCTCTTATTTCAAAAGGAAGAAAGACTGATCTCAATAACATAAAAGACGAATTCAAATCTCTTCCATAATCATAAATACCAGCTAGCTTTGTTCTAAATTTATTCTTTTTTAAAAAAAAATATAAATTATTCTTCATAAAATGATCTATCAGATTAATTTTTGGAATAAATTTCATAATTTGATTTAAACGAGGAATTGCTTTAAAACTAGGGTAACTTAAAAATAATTCATCTCCTCCAATTCCAGATATAATTACTTTAAAATTATATTTTTTAGACAAATATGATATTAAATATGTGTTAAAACCGTCATTTGTAGGTGAGTCCATATCTTTATAAAAATTTTCAATTAACTGTCTAAATTCCTCAGGATTTATTGTTTTAATTAAATGACTAACATTATTAATTTTTGAGTTTTCCTTGGCAATTTCTGTCTCATCATACTGTTTGGTGTAATTAAAGTCTAATGTTAGCGCTGAACAATTAAATTTATCTTTTTCTGACATTGCATTCAAAATTATATTTGAATCAATTCCAGAGGATAATAATAACGCCCTAGAGACATCTGAAATATTATGCAAACTAACAGTCTCTTCAATTGTTTCTTTTAGATATAAAATTTTGTCTTCTTTTTTTTTAAATTCAATTGTGTTTGTGTTGAGTATTTCATTTTTAAGATTTGCATAATTTACTTTATTTATATTCAATAAATTATCAATTACATAACATGTTCCTTTTTCTAAAGTTTTAATTTCTTTATACATTGTAAGTGGTTCTGGAAGATTTCCCCATAAATAGTAACTTAGCAAACCTGAGTTTGATATATTGAATTTAATATCTTTGATTAAAAGTAAACTTTTAATTTGTGATGCAAAATAAAAAACATTGTTTTGATTAATAAAATATAATGGTTTGATACCAAAAGGATCTCTTGCTAAAATAAGTTTTTGTTTTTTTTTATCCCAAATTGCAAAAGCAAACATTCCTCTTAATTTTTTTAAAAAATCCAAACCCCAAAATTTATATGCTTCAATAATTACTTCTGTATCACTATTACTTTTGAATTTGATTTGATGTGAAATTAATTGTTTTTTTAATTCATTAAAATTATAAATTTCACCATTATAAGTTACTACAAAATTTTGATCTAAAGAAATAAATGGTTGATCTCCTTTTTCAGATAATTCAATTATTGACAATCTATTATGGCCAAATATAACTTTTTTACATTCAGACTCCCAAATATTGCTACTATCCGGTCCTCTGCGGTTTTGAAATTTAACTATATTTTGGATAAGTATTTTCTGATTTATCGATTTTTTTTGTAAATTTAAAATACCACTGATTCCACACATAATTAAATTTTTTGACTTAATAATAATTTAGAAAGATCTTCGTTATTATGTGTGAGTTCAAAATTTTTATTAAAACATTTTATGGAATTTTGTGACATTCTTTTTATTTCTTTTTTATTTAGTTTCTCAAATTGCAGAAGTTTTTCACCAAAGCTTTTAGTTGTATTATCAGAAATTAAACCAGATTGTGACATTAAAATATCTCTGTAAATGTTAACTTTGTTGGTTATTATAACTGGACGACCAACACTAAGAGACTCGACAACTGATATTCCAAAATTTTCTCCATGTGAAGCTAAAAGCATAGCTTTACAGTTTGAAATTACTCCCCATTTTAATTCTCCAAATATAGCATCAGAAAAGAAAATTAATTTATCGAGTTTAAAATTTGAAACTAGTTTTTTTATATATATTTCATATTTATTATTATCAAAAGGACCAACAAATAAAATTGGAGTTTTAAATTTTTTTTTTAATTTATTTACTGAATTTATTATAATATCACACCCTTTTTTTTCATTAAATCTTCCAATATATAAGTAAAAATTTTTAGTTTTTAAATATGGATAATTTTTTAAGAATAATGATTTTATTTTTTTATAATTTAATTTTTTTTTATAAATACCATACTTAATAATTTTTTTATTTATTCCATTTGTTTTAACAAATGTTTTTTCTAATTTTTTTTTTTCACCTAAGGAAGTTAAAATTATAGAAATTGAGTTTCGTAAATTTGTATACTCTATCAAATACCAATATATTTTTTTTTTTAACGATTTGATAAAATTGTAACCAAAAAAAGGATCAAGTTGTCCATGAGTATAAACGTAAAATTTATTCTTTAAAAGTAATCTAGCTAAAAGTGATGGAAATTGCCATATACCATGTATTATAAAATAATTATATTTTTCTTTATTTTTTAATAACCAAAAAAATAAAGAAATACTAAATCTATAATTTTTTCCAAAATAATTTTTGAAATTAATAATTCTTAAATTTTTTAATTTTATTTGATTAAATTTTTTTTTATCTATTGTAATAATATCAACTTTAAATCCACTTTTTATAAGATTTTTGCTAGACTCTAAAACTCCAATTGAAGGGCCACCAAACTTAGGATCAAGGGTTGTTGTTATTCTTAATACCTTTTTTTTTATCATTTATTTAAAAAATTTTTTAATTTGTAAAAGGATTTTTTTGAATTAATGCCAATTACTAATTTAAAGCTAATATTTAAATCACTTAGATTTTGAATAATTTCATTTATAAAATCTAATTCAACATATTCACTACTTTTATAGACAGTATTTTTAAATAAACTATTGATATAAATTTTATTTTTATTATTTTTAATTTTATCTTTGAATAATTTATAAGAGTTAAACGAAATTTGCAAATTTATATCGGAAAATTCATCTTGTACCAAATTAAAAACTCTTATCTTGGGTGATGATATACCTAATCTTAAATTATTATTTATTAAATTATTTTGTAATTTGAATAAATAATCTCTAGTAATTAAATTATCAGGAGGATCATGCAAATATATTGTATTCAGGTTTGTCTTATGTAAATCTGATTGAAAAAATTTTATTTTTTTTAAAATGTTATTTATTTTCCAATATTCTTTATTTAACTTAATGTTTCTATTTACTTCAAGATATTGAAACGATTTTATGAAATTATTAAAACTACTGCACCTATAAACTCTTTTAAAAATTTCTTTAAAAGAATAATTGCAAGTATCTCCAAACTTAGTATCAATACTTAATTTTTTTTTATCACTTAATTCGTTTAAAATATGATGGGCATATCCAGAACCATAGTGTGGACCAGTGTCAAAATTTTCCAATCCAATATCAATTAACCAAGATCCTAAGTAAATTGCATCTTTATAACTAATTTTGGAACCCCATGCTGATGTTCCAATAATTATTTTTGAAAGATCCATCATTAATAATACCTAAATTGTACTGCAATCCTGTCATTTTTTGTTGGAATTCTTGCCCTATGATAGCAGGAAGTATCTTCTACAAATCCATATCCTGAATTTCCCTCAATTATTTTAAAATTATCTTTACCATAATATTCTACCAATCCATTCTCATTTTTTTTGGCTGATCCAATTAAATGTTTAAAAATATTTTTTTTAAGATGTGAACCAATAATTAATTCATGTGCGCCAGTATTTCTATCACAATCTGTTAAATAAAAAAAAATATATAAAAAATTTAGGTGATGTACATCATAATGATAAGTAACTGTTTGACCATTATTCTCTCTCCAATTATCATCTGCATTACAAAGAGGACTCCACTGAACTTTTGTGTCTATTTGATTTACTTTGCCTAAATAGTTTTTGACTATTTTTATCAGTTCCATATCTCTTGCAACATTGTATGCAAAATCTTGTAAATCATGACTAAATAAGTTTAATAACGTATAAGGTTTATCATTATTTTTATTAAAATTATTTACTTCATCAAAACTATTAAAGTTTTTATCATCTAGTGTGGTTATAATTTTTGCTTTATTACAAAGGTCCAAAAATCTATTCGTTGTTTTTTTATTTAAAAATAATCCTTCATGGTAACCTTTTGATTCAAGATTGTTAATTATTTTTTTTTCATTATCTATTTTTTTTAAGGGATTTGAATATGTGCAATTTATATTAGAAACTGTAGTTAATCTAAGATTTATAAATTTATATAATTTTCTTATTAATTTAAATCTTCCAAAGATATATAGAATAAATTGAAAACTAAAATATCTTTTAATTTTTTTTTTTTTTAACATTTAGTATTTGTTATTTTATATTTAATCCTGATAATTTTGAGATTATTTCTAGTTTTTCATTATAATTGTTTATATTTTTTATTTCATTCCTATATTCATAAACTTTACAATCAACCAAAAATCTATACCAGAATGCCTGAAGAAAATGATATATTAGACCTTTTTTTCCATCTAAAAAACCAAATAAAAAAAAATATCTGATTAAAAAATAAACAAATGATCTAATGCCTATTGGAAATTTATTATATATTTTTTCTTTTATAGTTCTTTTATATATTGCATTAAGTGAACTTTTATTTTTTAATAATTCATTCTTAACATTTTCTCTTTTTAATTCTGCTAAAATAATATCTAAAGCTTCTCTACTAGCATACCAATTGTGTTTATTTACAAAAAAACTTAAGTTTTTAAGATTATGATCACAAAAATTATTACTAAATGTAATTATTTCTCCTTTTTGTAAAATAATATGCTCATCCATCCACCTGTCTTCAATTTTTCCATGATTTCTTTTCCACATCCTAAGTAATGTTAAAGGATATCTTCCTCCATATTTAATCCATTTATTCATAAAAATATGTTTTCTTTTAAAATTTATTCCACTAATATTTTTGTTTAATTTTGGTAATTTTTCTTTAATTTCATTAATTAAAGCTTCTTCTAAATATTCATCGGCATCCAATCTTAATAACCATTCGGAATAACTATTTATATTTTCTAATGCCCAATTGAATTGTTTTGAGTAATTTTCGAATTCATTCTGTAATACATTAACATTTAAAGATTTTGCAATTTCTACTGTTTTGTCAGATGAATATGAGTCAATCACATATATATTTTCTGCATATTTCTTAGCTGATAAAATGCATCTCTTTATATGCAATTCTTCATTATGAGTTAAAATTATTACCGAAATTGATAAATTGTTACATTCCATTTGATAAATATTATTTTTTAATCTCCTTTAAATTTAAATACTGCATAAAATGTTTTAAAAATAATGTAAAAATCAAGGAAAATAGTCCAATTGTTAAGATACCATAGATCATAATCCATTCTTTGCTTCATAATCTCTGGAGTTGGTGTTGCTCCTCTTAATCCATTTACCTGAGCCCATCCTGTAAGACCAGGATTGCATTTATGCCTTTTTAAAAAATTTTTAAATAAAGAAGAATAATGAATATCATGTTCAACCATGTGTGGTCTAGGACCAACTATTGACATATCTCCATTTAAAACATTTAAAAATTGAGGAAGCTCATCTATGCTATATCTTCTAATTAATTTACCAATTTTTAAAAGTCTTTTATCATCTGTGGTAACTTGCTTAGTTCTATCAAAGTTTGTTTTACTAAGGGATCTTAATTTATAAATTTTAAATCTTCTTCCATCCCAACCAGTTCTATTTTGTGTAAATAAAATGGGAAAGCCATCCTCTATATAAATTAATAATGCTGATAATAATAATATTGGTGAAGCAATGAGTAAAAAAATTAATGATAATATTTTATCTATTAAAATTTTTAAAAATAAATTCACTCCATAAAATCTGGACATCTCATAGTATTCAAAATCATATTTATTAGCTAAAAGCTTTTTACCTTTAATATTCGGAACTTCCTCTAAGTT
>Ga0181607_10002812_pt1 | contig 15289 bp, 15 predicted proteins | sample 041ome_9_FD_132420 | JGI IMG/M metagenome (GOLD analysis project Ga0181607, IMG submission 132420) | Coastal salt marsh microbial communities from the Groves Creek Marsh, Skidaway Island, Georgia - 041413US metaG (megahit assembly) | ecosystem: Environmental > Aquatic > Marine > Intertidal zone...
AGTGGTTATGCAGCGGCCTGCAAAGCCGTTCACGCCGGTTCGATTCCGGCTTCAGCCTCCAATTTAGGATAAATATGGAATTACAAAATACAAATATCTCTACAGAATACGATGATGATTTCTCTATTCAGGACTTAATTGAAATTTTTAAAAGTTCAAAACGAATGCTTGTTAATTTTACAGCTATTTTTTTTGTTGTAGGATGTGTACACAGTTTTTTCTCCTCAAATGTCTACACCTCTGATAGTCTGCTTACTATTGTAGATGATAGTGAAGCTGGGGGCAGTGGATTTGAGGGCGTTGCTAACCGTTATGGTGGTCTTGCTTCTCTTGCTGGTGTTTCTCTAACACAAGGCAGTAACAGTAAATCTGATCTCATTATTGCAGTTATCAAATCAAGAGGTTTTTTTGAGCATATTGTTAGCTTGCCTGGTATATATCCATCTCTTATCGCTGCAGAATCATATGATCCTGTTACAAAAAAATTGCGCTTCGATAGTTCTATCTATGATCCATTAAAAGATGAATGGATTGGTGAAAAGCCATCAATCTTATCTACTCACTATGAGTATTTTCTAAAAAAAATGTCTATTTCAGCTGATAAAAAAACAGGTTTTATTAATCTTCAATTTACCCACGCTTCTCCAGAGGTTGCTTTTAGAATGGTTCAGATTATTATTCGTGAGGCGAATAATCTTACAAGAAAGCAGCACATTGAAGAGGCGGATAAGGCTCTCTTATATTTAAATTCAGAGCAAAAAAATACACTTGATATTAGTACTAAGGACTCTATCTCAACATTAATAAATGCTCAATTTAAAGTAAAAATGTTAGCTAATGTAAGAGAAGATTATGTTCTAAGAGCAATCGATGCCCCAGTTCAATCAGAATGGCCTTCTGCTCCAAATAGGAAAAGGATAATAATTATAACTACATTAGCTGGGTTAATTTTAGGTCTTTTTGTATCCCTATTTAAATATTATTTTCAGCAAAGTGGAAAAAAAGAAAGATAGCTTGAATATCTACTTCAGAACATTGTCTTCAATTAATTAAGTCAATGAAAAATAAAGATAATATTGGAGTAGTTGGCTTAGGCTATGTTGGTCTTCCCCTTGCAGTAGCATTCTCAAAAAAATTTAATGTAATTGGCTTTGATACTAAAATTTCAAGAATAGAACAGTTAAACAAAGATATTGATAAAACTCTTGAAGTAGATACCAAGGATTTAGAAAATAACAAAAACCTTTTATTTACATCTAACATTGAATTGCTTAGAAGTTGCAATTATATTGTTGTAACAGTTCCTACCCCAGTTACAGACTCCAATGAACCTGACCTGGAACCATTGATTACTGCCAGTGAAACTATCGCTAAGATATTGGAGCCAGGCACAACTGTTATTTATGAATCGACAGTCTTTCCTGGAGCAACTGAAGAAATTTGTATACCTATTCTAGAAAAGGAATCAGGTTTAGTATTTAATTCTGACTTTTTTGCTGGATATAGCCCTGAAAGGATAAATCCAGGCGATAAGGAGCACAGGATTGAAAGTATTATAAAAATAACCTCTGGCTCAACCCCTGAAATAGCAACAAAGATAGATAAACTATATAGTTCTATAATCTCTGCAGGCACTCATAAAGCATCATCTATAAAAGTAGCTGAGGCGGCTAAAGTCATAGAAAACACTCAACGAGATGTCAACATCGCACTAATTAATGAGCTATCTATTATTTTCCAGTCTATGAATATTGATACACAAGAAGTTCTAAATGCTGCTGGGACTAAGTGGAATTTTATACCTTTTTGGCCAGGGTTGGTCGGTGGACACTGTATAGGAGTCGACCCATATTATCTGACTTATAAATCAGAAGAAATGGGATACACTCCCCAAGTAATACTTGCTGGCAGAAAAATTAATGACAGAATGGGCGCATATATCGCGGATCAACTATTAAACAATCTGAAGACCATTTCTATTGAACCCGAGCAATCAAAAATTTTGGTAATGGGTCTTACCTTTAAAGAAAACTGTCCCGACATAAGAAATACTAAAGTTCTAGATCTTATATCTCATTTATTTGATCATGGTTGTGATGTTGAGTGTTTTGATCCTTGGGTCGATTTGCCTATTAATCTCTCATCAACTCAAATTAAACTAATAAATTATCCTAAAGAAAATTACTATGATGCGATTATCTTGGCAGTCTCGCATGATAAATTTATAGAAATGGGAGTTGAGACAATAAGAAAATTTGGTAAGGTTAAAAATATTTTATTCGACTTGAAATATCTTTTTTCAAAAGATGAAACTGATATGCGCCTATGAAAACTTATAATTCTTTGTTAAAGCACTTAAGTGTTAATCAATACTCCTGGCTAATTACTGGAGTTTCAGGTTTCATCGGATCAAATCTTCTTGAAAGATTATTGGAATTGAACCAAAAAGTAGTTGGGTTAGATAACTTTAGCACCGGTAAAAGTGAAAACCTTGATGAAGTTCAAGCAACTGTTTCAAATGAGCATTGGAAGAATTTTCATTTTATAGAAGGGGATATATGTGATATTGATTTGTGTAATTTAGCTACAGTGGATATTGACTTTACTCTTCATCAAGCTGCATTAGGTTCTGTTCCCCGATCCATAGAAGATCCCATTCAAACTAATGAAACTAACATCTCAGGATTTTTAAATATTTTATTAGCTGCAAAAAATAATAATGTTAAAAATTTTGTTTATGCTGCGAGCAGTTCAACTTATGGTGATCACGAACTACTTCCAAAAGTTGAAGATCAGATTGGAAAACCATTATCCCCTTATGCTGTTACAAAATACGTAAATGAGATTTATGCGGATGTTTTTAAAACAAACTATAACTTTAATTCAGTAGGCTTGAGGTATTTTAATGTTTTTGGTAGACGTCAAGACCCTAATGGTCCATATGCTGCGGTAATTCCTAAATGGATAGCTGCCATGATCATGGATGATGATGTTTACATCAATGGTGATGGGGAAACAACTAGAGATTTTTGTTATATCGAAAATGTAATTCAGGCAAATTTGCTAGCAGCCGCGGTTGGGATTATTAATCATGATGGTGTAGATAGATTAGACGCTGGCAATGAGATCTATAACATTGCAGTGGGCGGTAGAACTTCACTAAATGAGCTTTATAACATCTTGAGGAATGTCTTATCAAAAGACTTTAGCAGCTTAAAAAACGCATCACCTATATACAGAGACTTCAGGGTTGGTGACGTGCGACATTCCCAAGCGAACATTGACAAGGCTAAAACCAAACTAGGTTACGAGCCAAGCCATCAAGTTAAAGATGGCCTTGGTGAAGCATTGGATTGGTATATTAAAAATCTACAGTGAGCTCTTCCTCAAAAATCTCTATTTATTCCTTGCTGATTGAGTTAAAAAACTTTCTGCCAAGGCATTTTAGAGTTCGCCTCTTCTGGCTTATTTTTTTAATGGTATTTAGTGCATTTGCAGAAATTATTAGCATCGGCCTTGTCGTGCCTTTTTTAAGCGCAATAACAAATCCTAGTGTAATTTTTGAAAGTGATATGGTTCAGCCAGTTTTATCTTTTTTTTCAGTTGAATCTGATTATTCGTTAATTGTTTTTTTAACCTTCGCTTTCTGTATTGCAGCCATAACATCAGCTGGATTAAGGTTGGCTACACTATGGATGCAGACAAGTCTTTGTTACTCAATTGGGGCATATTTAAGTTCCCAGATATATAAAAATTCTTTATATCAATCATATTCTGTTCACTTATCTCGAAATAGCAGCGAGTTTATTTCAACAATTGTCAGCAAGACAAGCGCTAGCACAAGCTATGCTATTCTTCCTTCGCTCAATATCTTGAGTTCAAGCTTTGTATTACTTGCCATCATATTAACTTTAGTGTTAATTCATCCAGTCATTGCTTTAACTAGCTTTGTATTATTTACCTTTTTGTATGGAGGGGTAATTCTGTTAACTAGAAAAAAACTTGATTCTGATAGTGAAAAAATAAGCTATGAACAAGATCAGGTGATTAAGATCTTGCAAGAAGGTTTTGGCAGCATTCGTGATATTTTGGTCAGTAACACCCAAGAAGTTTACTTAGAAGCTTATAGCTTATCTTTCAACAGACTGCAAAGAGCTTGGTCTAATGTGGAGATTATTAAAGGCATCCCAAGATATGTGATTGAGGCACTAAGCGTCATTGTTATTTGCCTGCTAGCATTATTTTTCTACTCACAACCCAATGGAGTAATTGGAGCTATTCCTATCTTAGGAGCAATGGCTTTGGGTGCTCAAAGAATGCTACCAATTCTTCAGTTATTATATTCTAGCTTTTCCTCACTTAGAGCTGGATTTGCATCCCTTTCAGACGTACTAGAATTACTTGCAGAGCCTTCTAATGAAATTTTAATTAAGTCCTCTAACAAAGAGATATCTTTTAAAAATAAAATTAGAATTGAAAACTTACAGTTTAAATATTCACCTGATGGTCCAATGATATTAGATGGAATTGATTTAGAAATTCCTAAGGGAAGCATGATTGGTATTATTGGAACTACAGGAAGTGGAAAAAGCACTTTAATAGATATTGTGATGGGTTTGCTCCAGCCTAATGCTGGAAAATTTATTGTGGATGATGTAATCATTACTGAAACTAATAAGCTTGGATGGCAGTCTGTAATAGCGCATGTGCCTCAGGCAATTTTCTTGGCTGATATTTCAATTGCTGAAAATATTGCACTGGGGACTTCGGTAGATGAAATTGACTATGATTTGGTGGAGGATGCTGCAAGGCAAGCTCAAATTCACAAAAGTATTATGTCCTGGTCAGATGGGTATTCAACAATTGTAGGAGAAAGAGGAGCAAGAATTTCAGGCGGACAGCGTCAACGTATTGGTATTGCTAGAGCTCTATACAAAAAAGCATCTGTGATTATTTTAGACGAGGCGACAAGTGCTCTAGACTCTGAAACTGAGATTTCTGTCATGCAATCAATACTTAGTTCAAACGAAGATCTAACTTTTTTAATAGTTGCTCATAAGCTAAAAACTCTTCAGGGGTGTACAAAAATTATTGAACTATCTGAAGGAAAAATATCAAGACAAGGTTTATATAGTGAAATTATCAAATAACTTGCTTAAAATACTTAAAGGAATAAATCAATAATATGAAAGCAGTAATTTTAGCAGGCGGATTAGGCACACGTATTTCTGAGGAAACACACTTAAAGCCTAAGCCAATGATTGAGATAGGAGGAAAGCCTATCCTTTGGCATATTATGAAGACTTACTCTTCTCATGGCATAAATGAATTTATTATTTGTTGTGGATATAAAGGATATTTAATCAAAGAGTACTTTGCTAATTATTTTATACATATGTCGGATATTACTATTGATATGTCTGAAAATAATATTGAGGTTCACACAAAAAAAGCTGAGCCTTGGAAAGTGACTTTAGTAGAGACGGGAGAGCATACGTTAACTGGAGGGAGATTAAAAAGAGTCTCTGAATATTTAGATTCCACGGAATCATTTTGTTTTACTTATGGAGACGGTTTGAGTGATGTGAACATCACAAAAAGTATCGAATTTCATAAAAAGCATAAAAAGTTAGCGACAGTTACTGCCGTTCAGCCTCCTGGTAAATATGGAGCTATAGATTGTGAAGGAATTTTCGTAAAAGGTTTTATGGAAAAGCCAAGCAATGGGGGAATGATAAATGGTGGGTTTTTTGTTTTGGAGCCAAAAGCTTTAGATTTGATAGAGGGAGATAATACATCTTGGGAAGAAGCTCCCTTAAAAAGTTTAGCTGCTAAAAATGAAATGGTTGCATATACTCATGATGGCTTTTGGCAACCAATGGATACATTAAGAGAAAAACAATATTTAGAAGGTCTATGGGAGTCAAATAAAGCACCTTGGAAAACTTGGTAATGACACCAAGCCTAGCATCAACAAAATTCTGGAGCGGCAAGAGTGTGCTTGTTACTGGGCACACTGGTTTTAAGGGTTTCTGGTTATCTTTGTGGCTAAAAAGATTGGGCGCAAATGTCAGCGGCATTAGTTTACCCCCAAAGACTGATCCAAGTCTTTATGACTTATGTAACTTTGAAGGGTTTGATCAAAGTATTAATTGTGATATTAGAAATTTTGATACCCTTTCAAGTCATATGCATTCAATTAATCCAGAAATTATTTTTCATCTAGCTGCGCAACCTCTTGTAAGAGAGAGTTACAAAGCCCCGCTTGATACATTTTCTTCAAATGTGATGGGTACAGCCAATGTTTTAGAATCAATGAGAGGCTTATCAAGACTTAAGTCAGCTGTATTAATTACTACTGATAAAGTCTACAGAGAAACAGGATCTCAAGATTCGTTTGATGAGGATGATGCGTTAGGAGGTTACGATCCATATAGTGCTAGCAAAGCTGCATGTGAAATTGTGATTGATTCTTATAGAAAATCTTTTTTTTACGATGCAGGCATTCCAATTGCAAGTGCTAGAGCAGGAAATGTAATAGGTGGGGGGGACTGGTCCGATGATAGATTAATTCCAGATGCTATTCGAGCATGGCAAGATGATAAAGAACTTAATATAAGAAATCCCATGGCTACAAGGCCATGGCAACATGTTTTAGAGCCATTGAATGGCTATTTGATCCTGGCTCAAGAGATTGCCAAATTTCCTAATAAAGCACAAGCCTATAACTTTGGTCCTCAATCAGATTCCACTGCATCTGTAAAAGATGTCATTGAAATTGCAAAAAAATGCTTTGGGTCAGGGAAAGTACATTATACAAGAAATCATAATGGCCCTCATGAAGCTGAATGGCTCTCACTTAACACAGAAAAATCTGAAAGGGATTTAGGTTTTATGCCAAGGTGGGATTTACAAGAAACTGTCTTTCAGTCAATTTCTTGGTATGTGAGGTATTTTGCTGGAGAAAATCCTCTTCAATTATGCAATCAACAAATCGATTTATTTGAAAGCTCGATATGAGTCACTTTGTTATAAGTAATTTACCATTAGATGGTTTGAAGTTAATTCAGCGTACTCATATCTCGGATAATCGTGGGTTCTTTAGTAGATTATTTTGTTCGGATGAATTAAATGCAGCTGGTTGGAAAAAAAATATCCAGCAAATTAATTATACTCAGACTATTGCGAAAGGAACTATTAGAGGAATGCATTATCAGATAAATCCCTTTGCGGAGATGAAGATGGTAAGTTGCCTTAGGGGAGAGATTTATGATGTGGTAATTGACATAAGGCCTAATTCATCTTCTTTCCTTCAATGGCATGGAGAAGTGTTGTCATCATCAAATAAATCATCACTTATTATTCCTGAAGGTTTCGCACATGGGTTTCAAGCCCTATCGCCTGATTGTGAGCTAATATATTTTCATTCTGAAGCTTACAACTCAAAAAGTGAGGCTGGTATAAATTTTCAAGATCCTCTTCTCTCTATTAGTTGGCCCATTGAAATTACTGAGGTTTCTGAAAGAGATAGGTTGCATGAATTTATAGATAATGGTTTTAAAGGAGTTTAAGCGAATGAAATGTCGTCACTGTAATTCTGACCTTTCCAAACCTTTTTTAGATTTAGGTTTTGCTCCGCCATCAAATGCTTATTTAGAAATAAATGACCTTCAAACTCCAGAGAAGTATTTCCCATTAAAGGTTATGGTTTGCGAAGCCTGCTGGTTAGTGCAAACCCTTGATTACACCAATGCAGAAGACCTTTTTCAAAATGATTACGCATATTTTTCGAGTACGTCATCGAGCTTTCTGGATCATGCTGCTAAATATTGCGAACAGATGATACATAAGTTAGAACTTAGCAAAGACAGTTATGTAATTGAAGTGGCCTCTAATGATGGCTATCTACTCAAGAATTTTGTAAAAGCAAGTATTCCTTGCTTAGGTATTGAGCCAACTGATAGCACAGCTGATGCGGCTGAGAAAATTGGTATACCTGTCTTAAGAAATTTTTTTGGAGAAGAGATTGCTAATCAGCTTGCTTCAAACAATCAAAAGGCTGATCTTATAATTGGCAATAATGTTTTTGCTCACGTTCCAGATATAAATGATTTTACAAAAGGTTTAGCTTCTGCATTAAAACCATCTGGAACAATCACATTAGAGTTTCCTCATCTTATGCAGCTTTTAGAATTCAAACAATTTGATACTATTTATCACGAGCATTTTTCATACTTGTCATTACATGCTGTTAATAATATCTTTAAAGCAGGCAATCTAAGAGTTTATGATGTTGAAGAGCTTGCTACACATGGAGGAAGTATTCGTGTATTTGGTTGCCATGCTGATTCTAATATAAGAGAAAGTTCTTCAGTTCAGCGTCTGCTTGATCAAGAATCCTTGAAAGGTATCACAGCAATAAATTCCTACAGCTCGTTTCAAGAATCTGCCGAGAAAATCAAAGACACTTTCTTGCAATTTTTAATTGATGCATCTAAATCCAATAAAACTGTTGCTGGATATGGCGCAGCAGCCAAAGGAAATACCCTTCTAAATTTTGCTGGAGTTAAAACTGGTATTCAGTATGTAGCTGATGCAGCACAAGCTAAGCAAAATAAGTTTTTGCCTGGTTCTCATATTCCAATTTATCCACCAGAAAAAATGATCTTGGAGCCAGTAGACTATATTATTATTTTCCCTTGGAATATTGCAGATGAAATTAAGAATGACCTTAGGCAAAGAATTCATTATAAGACTCAATTTGTTACTTTTATTCCGGAGCTTCTAATAGAGAACATATAAATGTCAATTAAAGAAAAAAATTTAGCTTCAATGCCTGCAGTATTTTTAGACAGAGATGGAGTTATAAATAATGATATTGGATATTTTACAGATCCAAAAAAACTAGTCATACCATCTGAAACGATTAACGGATTATTAAAGCTTAATAATGCAGGCTTTATCTTAATAATAGTTACAAATCAGTCAGGTATTGCAAGAGGGTTAATTGAAGAAAAAGGTGTCAAATCTTTGCATAATATTTTGCATGCAATTTTAAGAGAATATAATATTACTATTAGTGGAATAATATATTGTCCCCATCATCCAACAGAAGGAAATGGTGTATATACCCAAAAATGTGAATGCAGAAAACCAAGCCCTGGAATGATAATCGAAGCTGGTAAAAAATTTAATATTGATTTAACTAACTCATACATCATTGGTGATAGATTCTCTGATATCAAAGCAGGAATAAACGCGGATTTAAAATCCACAATTTTAATAAAATCAAAACACAAGATCTCTGAAGAAGAAAAAAAATGTGCCTCTATCTTTTGTGCTGATGTTGATAAGGCAGCAGACTGGATTCTTGATTTAAATAACTAGCAAAATCACCTTTTGATAATTTTTAATGAACAAAACAACTGATTTTTTAATACTTGGTGGAGGAATCATCGGCATGAGCGTTGCCAGAGAGATCCAAAGAAGACACCAGGGTTGCTCTATCACAATACTGGAAAAAGAAAAAAATATTGGTGAGCATGCTAGTGGAAGAAATAGCGGTGTTTTGCACAGCGGGGTTTATTATCCTGAAGATTCACTGAAGGCTAAATTTACAAAAGATGGCAATAGTCTATGGCAAAACTATTGTGAAGAAAGAAATCTATATCTTGATAAATGTGGGAAATTAATCGTGGCAACCTCTGCAGAAGAGCTTGAAGGTTTGAATATCATAGAAAAAAGAGCATTTGATAATCAGGTTCCAATTGAGAGGTTGGATTCATTACAGGCTTTGGAAATTGAGCCAAGGGTAAAAATCTTTGAATCAGCATTATTTGTTCCTTCCACAGCAACAATTGACCCAAAACAAATTAACGAATCCATGTTAAAAGACTTTAACTCTCAAGGAGGAAACATTTTACTGGACTGTTCCTATTTAAAAAAATTGAAAGATAATACTGTTCTCACATCAAATGGAACTATAAGTGCTGGTTTTATAATTAATTGCGCTGGCCTTTATGCAGATAGATTGGCTCACGACTTTGATATGGGCCTAGAATATACAATGCTACCATTTAAAGGTCTTTATCTTTACTCATCTATCAAGGAGATTGCGCCGAGAGTTCATATTTACCCAGTTCCAGATTTAAACAATCCATTTTTAGGAGTGCATTTGACTAGAACTATTAATGGAAGCATAAAAGTTGGACCAACAGCTATGCCTGCATTGTGGAGGGAAAGTTACGCTGGAATGAAAAACTTTAATTTTCGTGATCTCTTTGAAATATCATCAAGAGAAGCTGCAATGTTTTTTTTAAATAAAAATAGTTTTCCTAAACTGGCCTATGATGAGTTAAAAAAACAAAGCAAACGAGTCCTTATCAGAGATGCATCAAGGTTAATTAATGGTATTGAAAGTATGCAATTTACATCTTGGGGAAAGCCAGGGATAAGAGCTCAACTAGTTTCCAAAAAATCAAATGAGTTAGTGATGGATTTTGTTATTGAGTATGACGATAAGAGCATGCACATTTTAAATGCTGTTTCCCCGGCATGGACTTGCGCACTTTCTTTCTCAAAATACGTTGTAGATAAGATATAAGTTCCCACAATTTTTTATAATCTTTTACAATGTACTAAGAATTAAATTAATATTTTTAGAAAATGAAAGAATTTTATGTTCCATATTTTGAAGACTATAAAAACCTTGCTTTTTCGGATGAAATATACGGTACATTAGATAGCTTTAAATCTTTAGCCCTGCAGGTGAAGAAAGTTGATGCAAAGTTAATTTTTGCAGGAAATGGTGCGAGTGCAGCAATTTCAGCCCATGCAGCCGTGGATTTTACAAAACAAGCTAAAGTGCGGGGTATAACTTTTAATGAAGCGGACTTGATAACATGTTACAGCAATGATTATGGTTATGAAAACTGGATGTCGGAGGCTATTAAATCTTTTGCCAAGGAATCAGATGCAGTTGTTTTAACAAGTGTTAGTGGGGAGTCTCCAAGTATTGTTAATGCAGCAATTACTTCAAAATCTCTTGGTTTAAAAGTGATTACATTTACTGGAAGAAATCAAAATAATTCTCTAAAATCTCATGGCGATATTAATTTCTGGGTTGATAGTCACGCATACAATATAGTTGAATGCATTCATATGATCTGGGTAACAACCGTCATAGATGCTATTGTTGGGAACTCAGTTTATGAAGTCTCATAAAATCCTAAATATATGCAAAAATACAATAACCTGTCGGCGTTATTATTAGCTGCTGGAGTTGGCTCAAGATTAAAACCGTTGACTAATTTTTGGCCAAAATGTCTTATGCCAATCGGGCAAAAGCCTCTATTAGAATATTGGTTGAATATGCTTAATGAATTAGATATAACAAAAACGCTAGTCAATCTTCATCATCATCATGAAATAGTTGAAGAGTTTTTGAGGAGGGATATATTTAAAAATTGGGTTTCTTATGCTTATGAGGAAAATCTTCTTGGAACAGCAGGCACTATTAGAAAAAATTATAATTTCTTTAAAAATAACACTCTTTTATTAATTCATGCTGATAATTGGTGTCAATGCGACTTTTCATCTTTCATAGATTTTCACTATAATCGTCGTCCTCAACACTGTGTAATTACCATGATGACATTTACCACTAATCAACCCTCTGAGTGTGGGGTCGTAGAGCTTGATAAACATAATGTTGTTACATCCTTTTATGAAAAAATAAGCAATCCTCCATCTAATATTGCAAATGCTGCAATTTACCTAATTGAACCTGAAGCTTTGTCATGGATTTATAAACAAGATGATATTTTAGATTTTAGTACCCAAGTTTTACCTAAGTTTATTGGAAGCATTGCCTCATGGCATAATAGTTATATTCATAGGGATATAGGGACAATAGCCAATCTTAGGATGGCCCAGTTAGATCCAAGACCAACTTCAAATGAAGATGCTCTAGATCAGTGGAGCAAGGATTTTTTAAGTAACCCTTTGCACAATGAATTAAGTTGATCAATAGAATTGGAGTTTAGGATGTCAAGATTTTTAGTAATAGGAAGCAATTCATTTTCAGGAGCATCATTCATTAAGCATTTGCTTGAAAATAATTATGATGTTATTGGTGTAAGTAGGTCCGAAGAATTAAATAAAGTTTATCTCCCATATTCTTGGGATGAGTCAATTTTTCAAAACTTTAAATTTGAGCAAATAGATATTAATCATGATTTAAAGAAATTAGAAATCCTTGTAAATGAATTTAAACCTGAATATATTGTAAATTTTGCTGCTCAAGGGATGGTTGCTGAGAGTTGGCTAACCCCAGAGGATTGGTATCAAACTAACGTGGTGGGCCAAGTTAAGTTACATGATTACCTCCGAAAACTTGACTGCATCAAAAGGTATGTTCATGTAAGTACTCCCGAGGCTTATGGAAGTACAGATGGTTGGATTAAAGAAAGCTATCATTTTGCTCCTAGCACGCCATATGCAGTTTCAAGGGCTGCATGTGATTTACACTTGCTTAGTTTCTTTCGTGCTTATAATTTTCCAGTTGTATTTACAAGGGCAGCAAATGTGTATGGTGAAGGTCAGCAACTCTATAGAATTATACCGAGAACTTTAATATATGCCCGTTTGGGAGAAAAACTTCAACTTCATGGCGGGGGCTACTCTGTAAGATCTTTTATTCATATTGAGGATGTGGCAGATGCTACCCTAAAAATCTCTCTTAATGGATCTAACGGAGACACTTATCATATTTCTACAAATGAAACAGTTTCAATTAGAGAATTAGTTAAGAAAATTTGTAACATTACTGACATCAAATTTAGTGACTTAGTAGAAGAGACAGAAGATAGGCTCGGTAAAGATCAATCTTATCTTTTGAATAGTAGAAAGTTAAGAGATGAATTAACCTGGTCTGACAAGATTTCTCTTGAGGAAGGCATTAAGAAAACTTTAACTTGGGTTGATGATAACTTATCATGTTTAAGTTCTTTACCCATGGATTATCAACACAAACCATAAAAAATGCATTCGGGAGTTTAATATCAATGAATATTTTAATCACAGGGGCTTGCGGCTATGTAGGCTCTTCTTTAACGCCATATTTGTTGGCTCAAGGGCATAGTATAACTGCCGTAGATACTGAATGGTTTGGCAATAATCTAGATCCTCATCCCAATTTACAATTTACAAATATAGATATTCGTGATTTAGATAGCTCCTTTTTTAATAATATAGAAGTCATTATCCACCTTGCGAATATTGCAAATGATCCAAGTGTAGAATTAAATCCAAACCTTTCTTGGGAGGTTAATGTTTTGGCCACTCAAAAATTGGCTGATAACGCAATCAGAGCAGGAGTCAAGCAATTAATATATGCTAGCTCGGGAAGCGTTTATGGCGTGAAAGACGAACCTGATGTAACTGAAGATTTAGAGTTAGTACCAATCTCTGTTTATAACAAAACAAAGATGGTTTCTGAAAGAGTTACTCTAAGTTATAAAGATAAGATTAAAATCCATAATATTCGCCCTGCAACTGTTTGTGGTTGGTCAAATAGAATGAGGCTAGATGTAAGTGTAAATATGTTAACTTTCCAGGCTCTAAAAAATAAAAAAATTACTGTATTTGGAGGCTCTCAAGTTCGTCCAAATATACATATGCAGGATATGATAAGGGTTTATAGTCATTTTATTGAAAAAAGAGATTTTATTGATTCTGGAAACTTCAACGCTGGTTTTGAAAATATATCAATTCTCGATATTGCAGAAATGATAGTTTCTAAAATACCCGCAGAAATTCTTGTTACAGAATCTAATGACCCACGATCATATCGTCAAAATTCAGATAAATTACTTGCAACAGGTTTTCTGCAAGAGTTTTCTGTCCAGCATGCTATCGATGAAGTGATTGAAAAATACAATTTAGGAGAGCTTGAAGAGCGAGATGAATACTTCACCGTAAAGACAATGAAAGCGCTAGACCTTCACTTATAACTATCAGATTTTGATGAAAAAAAAGCTATTTGAATCAATGTTAAGAATTAGGCTGGTTGAGGAATCAATAGCCGAGCGATATTCTGAACAAAAAATGAGATGCCCAACTCATCTTTCAATCGGTCAAGAAGCTATATCTGTTGGGGTTTGTGCAAATCTAACTTTGCAAGATCAAGTTCTTAGCACTCATAGAGCACATGCACACTATCTTGCAAAGGGAGGCTGTTTGAAAAGCATGATGGCTGAAATTTATGGTAAAGCATCCGGGTGTTCAAAAGGAATGGGTGGCTCAATGCATCTGATAGATACTTCCGTTGGTTTTATGGGCAGCACAGCAATTGTAGGCAATACAATTCCCGTTGCAGTTGGCCTTGCGCTAGAAAAAAAATTAACTAACAAAAAAAGTATTGCTTGCGTGTTCTTTGGAGATGGCGCCACCGAAGAAGGAGCATTTTATGAGTCTGTTAATTTTGCAATAATTCATTCTTTACCAATTTTATTTATCTGTGAAAACAACCTTTACTCAGTCTATTCTGGTTTAGAGGTCAGGCAGCCAATTAATAGAAAAATCTTCAAAATGGTCAGGGCTATGGGCATATCGGCTCAGCATGGGAATGGAAATGACGTTGAAGAGGTAGCAAGAAAAGTAAAGCATGCAAAAGCAATGATTCTGAAATCTGGAGGCCCTCAATTTTTAGAGTTTGATACTTACAGGTGGAGAGAGCATTGTGGACCTGACTTTGATAATAATATTGGATACCGAGAGGAATCTGAATTCTTGAAATGGAAAAAAAAGGACCCCCTAAAGGATTTCTATTCTAAAAACTCACAAACATACATAAATAGGAAAATAGATAAAATTTCTAAAGAGATAGATGATGCTCATCAATTTGCTGATGATTCCAAATTTCCAACTTTGCAAGACTATAATGCAGCGTTTCAAGGGACATAAATGAGAAAATTAAGTTTTGCGAATGCGATAAACGAGGCAATGTTTGTTGCTATGCAAAAGAGTAAAAATGTAATTACTTTCGGCTTAGGTGTCCCTGACCCAAAAGGTGTTTTCGGGACTACGATTGGTCTGCAGAAAGAATTTGGGCAAGATCGAGTTTTTGATATGCCAACTTCAGAAAATGCGATGACAGGAGTGGGAATTGGGGCTTCGTTAAATGGCCTTAGGCCTGTGATGGTTCATCAGCGAGTAGATTTTTTTCTTTTGGCATTAGATCAATTAATTAATAATGCTGCCAAATGGAGACTTATGTTTGGTGGTCAGA
>Ga0181607_10002826_pt1 | contig 15250 bp, 17 predicted proteins | sample 041ome_9_FD_132420 | JGI IMG/M metagenome (GOLD analysis project Ga0181607, IMG submission 132420) | Coastal salt marsh microbial communities from the Groves Creek Marsh, Skidaway Island, Georgia - 041413US metaG (megahit assembly) | ecosystem: Environmental > Aquatic > Marine > Intertidal zone...
GTTATAAAGATTTTCGCCATCCCAAATAGAATCATTTTTTATTATAAAATCCTTAGAATTTGAATTGATTGTCATTGTATCAGCTGTATAAGTCTGTAATTTAACAGCATCTGCTCCTGCTCTTTTTGCAGCTTTAATTGTTTCAATAGCAATTTTAATATCATTTCCATGATTTGCAGAAAGTTCAGCAACAATAAATACTTTTTTTAAATTAAAATCAAATTTCATGTAACTAATCTAATTATTTGAAAAGGCTCTGCATAATATTCTCCTACGGTATTTCCCCACATTTTAGCTCTATTAATGATAGCCTGAGAAGATCTTGGATGAGGGTAAGCTCTTTTTTCAAATTCATAACTTTCCATTGCTAAAATTTTTTTGTCTATTTCTTCTTTATTCAAGATAAAATAAAAGTTAGGATTAAATTTTCGTGGATCATTTGACGAAATCCACTCTGTTCCTGATAATGTTTCAAATGTGATAATTAATCTGATTTTATTTTTAGGCAAAGGTCTACAGGATGTATAAACTGCTTTAAAGGTAATTCTATGGTCTATATTTAGATCACCATTATGATGAGTAATTATTATTTCAGGATTAAATGTCTCTATTTCCTTTTCAATTATTTTAATTACATCTAATAATGGTATCGAATCAAATCTATTATCAGGTAAATTATGTATACTTATTTCATGGTAACCAATATGAGATTTTGCTTTGTAAATATTAGATCTATGAATTTCTAATTCTTTTTCAAATTTTTGCAAATCTCTCTTATCACTTCTTGAAGTCAGTCCCTCTCCTAAAATAACAACCTTTATTTTAGAATAATTAGACAATTGGATCAAAGTTCCACCTAAACCTAATACTTCATCATCAGGATGAGCAACTACTACTAAAATCCTTTTATCCTTTAGTAATTCTAACATTTGTAATTATTTGTTCATTTTCTATTAAGGCATTTTCAAACTCTAACTTGAATTCATTTATTTTAATAAAAGCTTTTGGGTAACCTTCACAGTCCAACATTCTGATATGATCATAAATTTCTAAAATATTATTGAAATTTTTCATTTCACTTTGATCTGGACCTCTTCTTTTAAAATAAGTAGGTCTTCCAATTTGTTTTTTCGGTTTTAATTTTTTTTTAATAATCTCAATAATCATTGACTCAATAATTTTTGACGCTCTCAAAAATATTTCTTTAGCAGATCCATTAAGCAATAATTTTTTCTTTAAGTAAATTGGTCCAGAATCAATTTTTTCAACTACTAATAAAGCAGTAACTTTAGTTTCACTAAATCCCATTTTTATCAGATTTTGCAGAGGGCTGCCTCCTCTTCCATAGGGGAGATCAGTCATATGAAATAAAACACAATCATAATTAGAAAATATTGCTTTTGGAATTAAATATGACCAATGTGGAATGAATATTTTGTAAGGTTTTATATTTTCTAAGTTCTTTGAATTAAATTTATTTTTGTTGTCAATTAGAATAAAATCATAATCAGGCAATTTACGTTTACAATTTTCAAATAACTCAAGGTGCCAGGTTTTTTCTGATAGAATCACAATTTTTTTCATATTAACTAATTTTCAAATTGAATATTGTCAAATTTTCTGAAGCATTTATCTTTTTTTTAAATAATAGGTTTTCAAAAACTTTCAATGAGGCCTTGTTTTGATTTTTTACTATTCCTTCGATCATTTCCCCTTTTGAAAACCTCTCTAATCCTAATTGTAAAAGCAATGTTCCATATCCTTTACCTCTGAATCTTGGATCAATAAAATAATCAACACCCCAAGTCTTTTTTTTAAAATCAAACCTTATTTGCCCCAAATTATTTTTTCCTTCTCTTAATAAATAAAATTTTGTGCTTTCTGAGTTTATTTTATTCTGAAACCATAAATTATGTTCACTCCAAGTTATTGGATTATTATTAAATGAATATTTTAATCTTATTTTATCATTAGCCCATATAAATAATTGGTTTTTATCATTCTTATCAACTTCTTTTAAAATAATTTTTTTTTTGTTTATCTTATAGTGTATAAGTAAGTCTATTTGTTCTGAATCAATCTTTGTGTTATTTAAAATTATTTTCTCCAGTCTAAACTTATTTTTTTTTAATGAAACATATAATTTAGGTCTAAGAGGATACGAACATGTATATATTTTATTGAATTTTAATTCATCAAATGCAATTACCTCTATTATTTTCAAAAAATTATCCCAATACTTATTGAAATTTTTTTTTTCATGTAGAGAATTCATAACAAATGATATTTCTCCATTTCTTTTTTCCCAATTCAAATGGACTAAACCACCATATCCTATAAAGCTGTTTTTTCGGAAAAATGAAAATAGTAATTGATCAGGTTCATTTTCTGAAAATATCTTTTGTATTACATTTTTAAAATAATCATCTTGCTCTGTTTTTTCTAATCTACTATTTTGTCTTAAGTGATATAGTTGGTCATTTCTCCAATTCATAATATCAATCCTATCTTCATATCGAATCGGAATAACATGATACTCACCAAAAGAAAAATAGTTTTTCTTTAGGACTTTATAATTATTTGGAAATTTCATTAAAAAGCTTTAGAATCTATTTTCGTGTAATTAAATCTAACTGGCAAACCAATTTCTTTCATTTTTCTTTTTACATCATTAGGCGTAAACTGGGAGTAATAAAATAAACTAGATATACCAATATCACCATCGTATCCTGTTTTATATAAATCCTCAACATCCTCAATTTTACCTGCACCTCCAACAAAAACAATTGGGCTATGAATTTTATCCAAAATAAATTCTGCTAGTATAAGGTTAAATCCTTTCATAGTTCCATCATTTTCAACCGAATTCAAAATAATTTCGCCTACTTTAAGCTCGTTTAAATAAATTAAAAATTCGGAAGCTTTAATTTTTTTATTAAAATTATTCCTAATGTAGAATTCTTCATTAATTATTTCAATATCAATGGATGCTGAAATGCATTGGCTTCCAAAATATTTTATTGCATTTCTTACAAATTCTTCATTTTGTATAAATGCATTATTTAATACAATTTTATCTGCACCTATATTCAAAAGGTTCTTAATATCATCAATATTACTAATACCTCCACCTATAGTTACTGGCATAAAACATTCATCTATAACAAACTTTACTAAATCAAGATTAATTTTTCTTTTTTCATATGTAGCAGTAATGTCAATAAATACTAGCTCATCAACATTCCTAGCGTTGAATACTCTTGCTGATTGTATGGGATTTCCAATTGTTCTAGGATTTGAGAAACATTTTGTTTTAATTAAACTGCTACCATTAAAAGTCAGTATTGGAATTACTCTTTTCTTTAACATTTCTAAAAAAATTTGTCAATAATTCTAAGCCAGCTTTTTGACTTTTCTCAGGATGAAATTGTGTTCCAAAAATATTTTCCCTTTTAATAGATGATACTATATCTATTCCATTATAAACATAAGAAGTGATAATACTTTTATCATCAGGAACAACATGATAACTATGAACGAAATAATAATTTCTTTGCAAATCATCAATATATTTTTCCTCATTATTCATTCTAATATTATTCCACCCCATGTGAGGCACTTTATGTCCTGATTCTATTTTAATTACATCCCCTTTCAGCCAACCGAGCCCATAATTTAGCCCATTTTCGAAACTTTTTTCAAACATTAACTGAAATCCTAAACAAATACCAAAAAAAAATTTCTTTCTTACTAAAACTTCATTGCTTAAAAATTCAATCAAATCTAAGTTTTCTAGATTTGACATTCCTTGATCAAAGGAACCTACACCGGGTAAAATAATAGCGTCAGATTCCATAATTTCACATTTATCATTTGTGATAATAGATTTTACATTAATAAAATCTAAAGCCTTTTTTACGGATTTTAAATTTCCAAGACCATAATCAATAATTGAAACCATTTAATTAAAATTAAAAGTTGGGATTAAATTGAAATTTTTATCTCTTAGAAATTCTCCATTATTGTTCTTTTTAAATAATAATGGATTAGTAAAGCTATCAATAATATCATCTATTTGATTTTTTTTTAAACCAGAATAAATAATAAAATCATTTATTCCTTTATGGGGATATTTGCCATCATATTTTAAAACAAGCTCTTTTGCTTCTTCTCTTTTTAATCTACCATTTCTTATATCAATATTAGCATGATCTGTAGCTCTTCCAAATCCATATTTTACATACTTAAGATAATCATGTAAACTATGTGTCTTTTCATCAAGATTTTCATAATTAGTAAAAGTTCCTTCAACAGGTCCATCCTCTTTAACCTTAAAACCTTTTTTTCTAATTATTTCAAGTTGTTTTCTTGCATCCCAAAAAAAATAGCTTCCTAAAAAAACTCCTTCTAATCCAACATTTTCTATTTCAGCCTCAGAGGGATAGATATAAGGCGTTAAATCCTTTTTCGTAATACCATCTAATCCAATCATATCTTCAACCCTATATCCTAAAAGACCACCAAATTCTTCAAGCCATTTTCTGTCTAGAATATTTGATTTTGAAGATTCTTCATTTGGAGCACCATATTCTAATTGAGAATTCTCTCCCCAAATTATTAATGGTATTTTAAATTTTACTGCAAAATTTACTGGAACTGTGAAAATACCTAAATGGTTAGGCCACATCTCATCACCTACTCTTTTAAATCCCTCAATGACCATTGATTTATATACTTTAAAATTCTTTTTAAATTTGATTAAATCAACTCCCATCTTAGATATATTATCAAGATTTAATCTGCCTAATTCAGTTTCATAAGTTGTTTCAAAACAAATGCATAAGGGATTCAAACCATAAACTTCTTTCATAAAGTAGGTTTGATATGTACTATCTTTTCCACCACTAACTGGGATAATACAATCATATCCATAACTACTTTTATTTAAATGTCTATCAATTATTTTTTCAAACTCTTTTTTTCTTAATTCCCAGTCAATTCGATTTGCTTTATATTCTGCGTTTATACACGCACTACAAACACCTTCAACATTAAAAGAAAGATCCGGTTTAGTATTTGGAAATAAACATTTTTTACAAAATTTCATAATTTATTTTTTAATAGTGAATATTTAATTTCTGCTAAATTCCAATCAATTTCATTATCTATATCTTGTGCTTCTAGTTCAGATAAAATTATTGCCCCAGAATTTTTTGAAAATATTTTTCTTTCTTTCAAAAATAATTTAGTATTAAGCCAATAAAATTGTCCTGCATCATAATAATATTCATCTAAATCTTGTGATCTTTTATTTAGATATTTTTTGTTTTTGATTTTTATATTATCGCCTTCAAATTTTAAAGCTCTTTCTATTGGGGTCCTATAACTTACAACTGGAAAAACTGATGTTAATTTATTTTCCTTAATTTTTTTATATGCTTGCAATATTTTTTCAAAATTAATTAATGGAGCAGCTGGATAAATACAGCATATATATTCAAATTCTTTTCCAATTTGATAGTAGTCATTTAATACTTCTAAAATCACATCTGATGTTGTAGAAAAGTCATCTGAATTTTTTTTACTCCTTATAAACGGGACATTTGCTCCTAAGTTTATTGAAATATCTTTTATTTCAATATCATCAGTAGAAACCATAATTTCATCAAATAATTGAGTACTCTTTGCCGCATCAATACTATATTTAATGACAGGATTTTTTATAAAATCCTTTATATTTTTTCTTAGTATTCTTTTACTTCCACCTCTTGCAGGGATTATTGCTAAACAATTATTCATAGAATTCTTTAATTGAGTTTATTACAAAAAATTGTTCTTCATCAGACAAAGAAGGGTAAATGGGAAGGCTTAAACAAGTCTTATAATAATTCTCCATATTTTCTAAAAATTGTTTTCCATATTTGGCTATATAATAAGGCTGTTTGTAAATGGGTATATAATGAATCTGGCAGTTTATTTTTCTTTCCCTCAAAAACTCATATAACTCTTTTCTTTTTATAACATTAATAACAAATAGGTGATAGGCATGGCCTTTGGAGAATTCTTGCATTTTTATTTCATCTGAATATGGTAAGAAAGCTTGATGATACCTATTTGCTATTTGCTTTCTTTTTTTTAGATATTTTGGTGCTTTTTTAAGTTGAGATATCCCCAATGCACACAATATATCAGGTATTCTGTAATTAAATCCCAAAGATTTCATTTCATAAAACCAGCTACCTTCGCATTCAATCTTTTTTTTGTCTCTAATAATTCCATGAGATTTAAGAGATTGAATTTTATTATACAATCTTTTAGAATTAGTTGTAATCATCCCCCCTTCGCCTGTTGTAATGTGCTTGACGGGGTGGAATGAGAAAATTGATAAATCAGAGAAATATCCATTTCCACAATTTTGCTTTTTTCCTTTTTTATCAAAAAAATATCCTCCTGGAGAATGACAAGAATCCTCTAATATCCATAAACCATACTCATTTGCAAGCTCTCTTAAAAGTTCCATGTTAACTGGAAATCCACCAAAATTTACTGGAATTATTCCTTGATAAGTTTTTTTGGGAGAATTTTGTAAAATTTTTTTAAGCTTATCAATATCAATGCAAAATGAATTTGGGTCAATATCACAAAATTCAACTTCGCCTTCACAGTATTCAATACAATTTGAAGTAGCTAAAAAAGAATTTGGAGTGGTAATTACTTTAGATCCTTTCTTAACAGATAAAGCAATTGCTGATAAATGGAGTGCAGCCGTCCCATTAGATACTGCAATGGCATATTTTGAACCAATATATTTGGCAAATTCAATTTCAAATTCTTCAACTACAGGGCCTTGTGTTAGAAAATCACTTTCAAGTGTCTTAATTACCTGATTAATATCGTCTTCATCAACAAAATGACGCCCATAAGAAATAATTTTTTTACTCATTTTCTAGCTTTGAACCAAATTGGTCATAAATTAGTTTCTTTAAATTCATTATTGAAATAAAGTTTTCATTTTGACCCGAGTTATATGAGAAATTATCAGGGACTTTTATGGCATTAAAATTTGAAATATATTTCTTAATATTCCAGCTCGGATTCGAAGGAAGTATTGCAAAATATTTCCCTAAATCATATGTGAAAAATGAATCTGAACTAGTGATCATTTCTTCGTGAATCTTTTCACCAGGTCGTAATCCAATAATTTTGTGCTTATTAGTAGGCGAAATGGCTTTTGCTAAATCTGTAATTCTGTAAGATGGTATTTTAGGAACATAAATTTCACCTCCCCATCCATGTTTTAAAGTATATAAAACAAGATCTACACCTTCATCAATCAAAATATTAAACCTAGTCATTTTGGGATCAGTTATTGGAAACTCGCCTTTATCCTTTATAGATATGAAATACGGTATTACAGAACCATTTGAACCCATTACATTTCCATAACGAACTACTGAGAATTTAATATCGTTCGTTCCTTTAATATTATTTGCAGCAATAAATAATTTATCAGAAGTTAGTTTAGTAGCACCATACAAGTTTATCGGAGCTGCCGCTTTATCTGTTGAAAGTGCTACAACTTTTTTTATATTTTTAGAAAAACAAGCATTTATTAAATTCTCTGCTCCCAAGACATTAGTCTTTATGCATTCCATGGGATTATACTCTGCAATAGGAACATGCTTCATTGCTGCTGTATGTATTACATAATCAATATTATTTAGAGCTCGTTTTAATCTTGAATAATCTCGTATATCACCAATAAAATATCTAATATTAGGGTATTTTGATTCAGGAAATTCTTTACTCATAAAGAATTGTTTTTGCTCATCTCTTGAATATATAACAAGCCTTTTAACTTTTGGATAATTTGCTAGTATTTTTCTTGTTAAAGCCTTCCCAAGAGTACCCGTTCCTCCAGTTATTAAAATTGAACTATTATCTAACATTTCTCTATAAATAATTTTTTATTTTTTAATTTATATATGAAATCACAATCTTGCAATAATTCATGTTGATGTGTTACAAAAATTATAGTGATTTGATTTCTCAATTTTTTGATTGATTTCATAAATTCTGATGTAGTTTCTGGGTCTAAGGAAGAAGTAGCTTCATCTAAAATTAATAAACTTGGTTCTCTATATAATGCTCTTGCAATACCTATTCTTTGTCTTTGACCACCAGAAATTTTAACAGCTCTTTCTCCAACATTAGTATCTAAACCATATTTTAAAGAGTTTATGAATTCATTTAGCTGAGTATCTTTCAAGATTTTATTAATTTTTTTATAATTAATTTTCTCTTGACCAAATACGATATTATTTAAAATAGTGTCATTTAATAGAATAACTTCTTGACTTACATATCCAATGTTACTTTTCCAGGCTAATAAGTTTTTTGACATATCAATTTCGTCAATAACTATACTCCCTGAACTAGGTTGAATCAAACCGCAAATTAGATTTAGAAATGTTGTTTTGCCAGAACCAGATTTTCCATGAATTCCAATAAAGGTGCCTTTTTTTATTTTTAAATTTAAACTTTCAAATATTTTTTGTCCATCAAAATATTTAAATTCTACGTTTTTAAATTCTAAAATTTGTTTAAAATTAAAATTTTTATTTGGCTCAATATTTATATCGGATTCAAAATTAAAATTTTCAAATTCAGAAATAATTATTTCAATACTTGGGCTATAATATTTCAGATTTTGAATTGCTCCAATTATTCTATTTACAGAAGGAATAATTCTGAATACAGAGGCTACACAAACACCAATAAGAGGCAACAAATCTGAAAAACTATAATTCAATCTTAAGTAAATTATTATAAAAAAACCCATTCCTAAAATTGAAATTACTTCTAGAAAAAATCTTGGCGACTGCGAAATAGTATTGAAATTTGAGCTATACGGTATAATTTGATTTTGATGTTTACTATAGAGTTTTATGAAATGGCTTTCCATATTGAAGATTTTTAACTCTTTTATAGCATTCAAACTCTCTAATAATAAGTTTGAATTTAAAGTTGAAATATCTCTTCTTTCAGTACCCCAAACACTTAACTTAGTTCTGGTTAATCCAAGATAGAATAATGATAAAACAGTAAAAATAATACCAATAGTAAAGGATCCTATTGGAGCTATATAAAAAAGTGTGAAAAGTATAGATAATGACAATGAAATCTCAATAATTAATTGAATGAAAGAATTACATACAACTATAAAATGATTTAATTCTACTTGTAAATTTTTTACTATTTCCCCTATATCTCTTTCAATATGAAAACTATACGGTTTCCTAATGTAAATTGAATAAAGTTTTGAGTTGATTGAGGCACTAAAATTAGCTAAGAAACTGTTTTGATAATATGTCAAAAAAATTAAATAACTATTTTTTAAAGTATAAATGATAATAAGTGATATAAGAACAAATAATATTAGATTTTCATTATTTAATGATAAAAAATTCATGACACTTATTACAATATCATATTGATCCGATGAAGAATTATTTGAAATTAAATCAACACTCAAAAAAACCGCTGAAATTGAAAAAATCTCTAAAAACATTCCAACTGATAATAACGTAGCTAGAACAATAAATTTATTTTTTTCTCTAACAGATAATAAATGTTTTATTCTTTTAACTAGTAATAACATTTCTATTTAGCTACAGTTTTTTTTTTGAAAAAGTCTATATCAGAAATGGCTTTGTCGTCTATTAATAAGTCATAATCTGGTTTTTCACCTACACTTAAATTGTGATACTTAACGTCCCACTTTTTCAATTGATTTTTTGTCAAACTATAATGATCTTTTTTAGTTACAGTTCCACGTGCGGTATATATAGTTATTTCATTACCTTGATCATATAATTCATTTATTTTATTTATTCTTGATTGTATGGGCTTAGAGGTTTTATAATCAATACCATTTGTAATACAAAGAGTATTATCTAAATCAACATATATTTTCATTTTAAATTACCTTTTAATGTTATCGTTTTTTAGTTTTTCAATAAAAGGAGCTTCAGATTCAAATATTTTTTTTTCAGGTTTCCCTAAGGCCTCGATTGAGGAAAATATTCTTTTTCTTAGCATGTTCATTGCATGAATTTCTAGACTAGCTTTATGATCAGAACCCCACATATTATGATCCAGTGTAACATGTCTTTCTATGACTTTCGCCCCTAAAATTGAAGCAATAACTGATGGTTCTAGATCAACCTCATGTCCACTATAACCTACAACACATTTATATCGTTCTATAAAAAAAGGAATGATCGACAAGTTAAGTTGATCGTTGGGTGCTGGATATGAACTATTAGTATGCATAATACAAAAATCACTAGAATGTTTGAAAAGTAAATTAACTATATGATCACATTGTTTAATATCTGACATCCCCAAACTAATTAGTATAGGGAGACCTGTTTTACATGAATCAATTAAAAAATCATAGGATCCATTAACAGCACTGGGAATTTTTAAAAATTTAATATTAGAAAAGTTTCTTGTTAAAAAATCTAAGCTATCATAATCCCATATACTTGCTGTCCAGTCAATAGCCTTTTGTTTACACAACTCATCTATTTGTTTATATTCATTTATTCCAAATTCAATTCTGTGTTTGTAATCAATATATTTCATCCTGCCCCATGGAGTGTCTCTCATAACATCCTTTTGATTTTCTGGAACACAAATATCAGGATTTCGCTTTTGGAATTTTGCACAGTTCCAACTTGTGGCATTAGTAGCATCAATTAATTTTTTTGCAATATTTAAATTGCCGTTATGATTTATTCCTATTTCAGAAATTAGATATGGGTCTTTTAATTTGTTAAACATATTTACAGCATTTTAATTAATGATTTTACTTTTTCTCTGGTCAATATTTTTTTCCAATTATCTCCTAAAGCATTTTCAAGTGGTCTTTCCATTTTTAGAGTCATGTCTATCATTTTTTCTAATTTAGAATCTGTAAATGATAATGATAGGTTTTTAGGCAACTCAATTTTATGAATTTTTAAAATTTCTTTGAATTTATTAATGTGATCTCCATAATATTCCTCAAGTTGATTAAATACAATTGTATTGGCATAACCATGCCTATAATTATACTCTAATGATAATCCATAAGATAGGGCATGACAAATTCCTACTTCAGAATTTACAATTGAAACCCCACCTAAATAGGATGCAGTTAATAATTTTGAATAGTTAATTTTATCATTTAATAATGCCTCACTGCACAATTCAAGAGCTTTTGATGCAATTGATTCAGAAAGCTCATTTTTAAACGTACCTTGTAAACTTTCTACACAGTGGACAAAACAGTCCATTGCAGAAAAAACAAATGTTTCATTAGGAACTGTCTTTAATAAATTTTCATCAAGAATTATTGCGTCAAACATTGAATAATCACTATTTATTCCCATTTTCTTAGTGCCAGATGTTAGTACAGCAGTTCTACTTGCTTCAGAACCAGACCCTGCTATGGTAGGTACTCCTATTTTATAAACTGCTTTCTCTTTTACAAGATCCCATCCCTGAAAATCACTAGCGATTCCTTCATTAGTAAACACAATAGAAAGTGATTTTGCAACATCCATTGCAGAACCTCCTCCTATTCCTACTATGACTTTTGGGATTATGTTTGATCTTTTTTTTAGAATTTCATTTCTAAAAAGATCTATATGTTCTGTTTTTGGTTCTCCTTTTTTTGAGTCAAAAAAAATAATTTCTCTATCAAAATTCTCTAATACTTTTGGTAAATTTTTTTTGAAAAAAACATCAAAAACTAATAAGATATATTCATTTTCAATTTTAAAAGGAATTAATTCTTCAATTCTATTTAATGAATCAGGTCCAAATATCAATTTTGGAACTTGTTTGAACGGTCTAAATTTATACATTATATTCTTTGGTTAATATTTCTAAAATTTTGAAATCAATCAAATCGTCAATTTCATAAGTAAATTGTTTTTCATTTATATAACAATATGGATTTTCACCAACCCATTGAGACGAACTTATGAGTTTATTGGTTGTAACATAAACACTCCCGTCATCATAAAAAAAACCTTCAAAATCTTGTCTTCTTAAGTTATTGTGTGTGCCATATTCAATGTTTTTACACATATAACCGGTAGCTAGATTTGAATAATTTTGGTTTTCCATAATGTTAATACAGTTATCAATTAAGCTTTTTGGTCTTAATGGAGAAGTAGGTTGCAAAATCACAATATTATCATATAGACTTAAGTAGTTTTTATGAAATTTTAAAACATCAATCGTTTTAGCCGTATCATTTGCAAGGTACTTAGGACGATTTAAAACCTCTACGTCAAATTTAATTGCAATATTTTCAATTTCTTGTGAATCGGTAGAAACTATAATTTTATCTATATTTCGTGCTTCTCGAGCAGATTTAATTGACCAATAAATTAAAGGCATACCATTAAATAATTTAATGTTTTTATTCGGAAGACCCTTGCTTCCGCCTCTAGCTGGTATAAAAGCCAAATTCATGATTTTTTCAATTTTCTAAAATTTCAATAGATTCTTTAATTGATTGAATTAAATAATCTACTTGTTCTTCGGAAAGTATAATAGAAAAGGGAAATGAAATCATATTATCAAAAAAAGAGTCTGTCTCTATAAGCTTAATATCATTCTGACATGTTTTTTTAAACAAATCATATCTATTTAAAGGATAGTATTGAACTACACATTTTACTTTAAATTTATCATGCAATAATTTTATCAGGTCATCTCTTTTCCATTTTTCAGAAATACATCTAGCTGGAAGAAGGTGATGGCTATGAGATGATTCAATATCAAATTTTTGAAAAACTAAACTTTTACAACTATTCAATTTTTTTCTAATATACCCTGACAATTTTCTTCTTCTAATTGTAAACTCTTCTAGTCTATCTAACAAGCTACATCCTATTGCACCTTGTATTTCTGACATTGTAGATTTAAAGGGAATTTGATTTTTATCAATTAGTTTAACATCAACCATCGCTGGTAGCCAATATTCAGATTGATTAGAAAATGGTTCGTGACCATTATGTCTTAGGTTTTTAATTTTATGTACATAATCAATATCCTCTACAGAAATCATACCTCCTTCACCAAGTGTAGTAATATTTTTTTGTGAATGAAAACTAAAACACGAAATATCACCAAAACTTCCACAATGTTTTTCCCCAATTTTAGCACCTAATGATTGAGCACAATCTTCAATTAATTTTATATTTTGAGATTTTGCAAATTTAGAGATTTCTTCGATTTCGGGGCAAATTAATCCATAGAGATGGACAACTACTATAGCTTTAGTGTTTTTAGTAACTAAATCTTTTATGCTTTTAAGAGAAATAGTAAAAGAATCCTTATCAATATCTGCCCACCTTATCTTTGCACCTTTTCTAATGAAAGCTAATGCACTTGCACAATAGGTGTGAGCTGGAATTATAATTTCATCATTTTTATTTGTGTCTATCAGACTAGCTGCAATATCCAATGAATGCGCACCACTCATTGTAGTTAATGAGTATTTCCCTATCAGGTCAGAAAATTTTTTTTCAAACTCTTCAACTTTTTTACCCTTAGAAAGAGATATTTTATCATCATTCATTATTGATCTTATAATATTAAAATCATCTTCATTAAAATTATGCCCTCTTGATGGCCAATCAATTTTTAATTCCATATTTAATTAATTTTTATAAATGTAATTTTGATAATCTTTGAATTTTTTTAATAAATAATATTTTTACAATTTTGAGGGAATTCATTAGTATTAAAAACTTTTTCATGCCAAATACATGACCCTTTTGAAAAAAATGCCCCCCAAAAACTAAATGATGAATAAGAACCTATTAAATATTTAGAACTACTTAATTTCAAAATATCTTCAACAGGATTAGAAGATGTTTCGTTTTTTATGTTTTTTAATTCTAAAAGTTCTTTAAGTTCAGTATCATTGCCATCAGAAAACAAAAATACTTTTAAGTCTTTATCTTCTTTTCTTATTTGTTTAATTACATCTACATACCATTTAATTGGTATTCTTGTATTATTTTTAAATTCTTCGTTTATACTCTTTTTAAAATCTCCAAGTCTTATATGGCAACATATAGAATTTTGGTATTTTTTCATCAAAATCAACTCTAGTCAAGCTTTTAAATTTTTCTTTCAAAAAATCTTCGTAACCATAAAGACTATTGAAACCATCACCAAAACTTTTAAATGTTAATATTTCATTTGAAAATATTAAAAGCCATAATTTTCTAATACCTATTATTAACTCCTTAAAAGTATATTTATAATTCCTTTTTTGGGATTCCATTCTTAAGTATGGTCCAATTTTGATTGATGGAAAAGTAGGCGATATTATTTCTAAATTCTCTTTTTTCGCATAGACAAGAGCTCTAAAAAATGGATATAATAAATTTCCCAATCCAGGACCTCCTAGCCTAAAAAAGAAAAAATTAATACCATCAAATTTTGGATAAACATACTTCATTAACTCCCTATGCTATATGTCGCTTTATGTTTAGAAATTAATCTTCTTCCATCAAAAATTGGCAGAACTCCGTAATCAAAATTTTTGTAATCGTTTGATTCCGTTAAAATTACAGCACAATTAAAACTAGAAGATTTAAAATTTGAAAGAATATCGATTTCAAGTCTATTAAAGTCGACAGGATTATTAATGATCCAATTTTCATTTATGTCCTTTTCTATTTGAATCTCATTAACCAATGGATCATAAACTTTAATTTTTGCTCCTGCTTTATATAATTTTTCAGTTACATAAATTGCTGCTGACTCTCTAGTATCATTTGTATTAGCCTTAAACGCCCATCCCAAAACACAAATAGTCTTCCCAGTTAAGTCTCCACCAAAATGATCAATAATTTTCTGGGCAAAACGATTTTTTTGGTAATCATTTATTTTAACTACCTGGTGCCAGTACTCAGCAACCTCATTAAGACCGTAATACTTACATAGGTAAACAAGATTTAGGATATCTTTTTGAAAACAGCTCCCTCCAAAACCTACAGAGGCTTTTAAAAAGTGAGGGCCAATTCGGTGGTCCATTCCGATGGCTTTGGAAAGCTCATCAATATTAGCCCCTGTTTTTTCACAAAGCGCTGAAAGACTATTTATGGAAGAAATCCGCTGGGCTAGCATGGCATTTGAGGCGAGTTTAGCAAGCTCTGAAGACCAAACATTGGTA
>Ga0181607_10002829_pt1 | contig 15233 bp, 9 predicted proteins | sample 041ome_9_FD_132420 | JGI IMG/M metagenome (GOLD analysis project Ga0181607, IMG submission 132420) | Coastal salt marsh microbial communities from the Groves Creek Marsh, Skidaway Island, Georgia - 041413US metaG (megahit assembly) | ecosystem: Environmental > Aquatic > Marine > Intertidal zone...
ATCATGCGAGCCCCGAGTGCGTAGGCAAAAAGGACCGCCCACGACCATCCCCCGACATTGAACACGGTCAGCGGGGGCAGCTTTCCGACCGTCAACACTGCCAGCCCGACGATCGCAGTGAGCCCGATTGAGAGCGTGCCCGAAAGAGCGTGTGAGGCCGCCTGCCGCGAGAGCATGCCTCCTCGGGATCGCACGGCCAGATCGAGGACCGCGAGAATCAACAGATTCATCAGACTGCTGCCGAGGAGGTCGCCCACTGCCAAGTCGGCCAGCCCCCGTCGAACCGCCGAGACGTCGACAGAAAGTTCGGGAAGCGACGTGGCGGCAGCCAACAGCAGGCTTCCGATCAGCAGGCGACCAAGCTGCGTGATCTCCGCGATTCGATCCGCGGCGAGAGCGAGCACCGTGCCGGCAGCCGCGACGACGAGTGAGAGCCCCAGAAACTCAAGCACCAGCTCGGTCATCGCACCTGCTCAGCTGTGTTTGACCTGGCTGGGAGAGAGAAACGTGCGGTGCGAGCAGCGACCACGCGTCTTACCCTTTGGCCGAGGCCACACCCGGAAAACGGTCTTGGATCGCCTGCACTGACAGTGGCATTTCCCGCTGTGCTTCCATTGCCCGCACCACCGCCTCAGCAGCAGGCAGGGTCGTGATACAGGGCACCCCATGCATCACACTCGCAGCACGGATACGCCCTTCATCCGTCCGGGCTCCCTTGCCTCGCGGCGTGTTCATGATCAGCTGCACGCGACCGTCGATAAGGAAATCAATCAGGTTGGGATGCCCCTCCTGGAGTTTCTTCACAACGCCAACAGTGATCCCTGCAGCAGAGAGGGTGCGGGCAGTCCCAGAGGTGGCGATCAAGTCAAACCCGAGCGTCTGCAAGCGGCGAGCGATGTCAACCATCGCCTCCTTCGCCTGCTCTCGCGCCACGCTGAGGAAGATGGTGCCCGACTCAGGGAGTGTTGTTCCCGCTGCCAGCTGCCCCTTGGCAAAGGCCATGCTGAAGTTGTCTGAAACACCCATCACCTCGCCGGTGCTTCGCATTTCAGGCCCGAGCACGATGTCAACGCCAGCGAACTTCACAAATGGGAAGACGCTCTCTTTGACACTTACATGTGCGGGCTGAGGATCGGCCGTGACGCCCTGCTCTGCCAGCGTGAGCCCCGCCATCGCTTTGACGGCCACCTTGGCAACGGGCAGCCCCGTGGCCTTGGCCACAAAGGGCACTGTCCGGCTCGCTCGCGGGTTGGCCTCGATCACATAGATCTGAGGCTCGCCGTCTTCCTTCTTCACGGCAAACTGTACATTCATCAGTCCGACCACACCGAGGCTCTTGGCCATCGCGGAGGCGGCTTTTTTGATCTCTGCCACCAGCTCCGGTGAGAGCGAGTGTGGAGGAATCGCACAGGCGGAATCACCGGAGTGAACGCCTGCTTCCTCGATGTGCTCCATCACACCCGCGATGATCACCTGCTCACCGTCGCAGATGCAGTCCACATCACACTCGATCGCATCTTCAAGAAAGCGGTCGATGAGCACCGGCTGTCCCTGCGCGACCGCGAAGGCCTCCGCGACATACCGTTCAAACTGAGCCTGGTCGTAGCAGATCTCCATAGCCCGCCCACCGAGCACAAAACTCGGCCTCACCAGACTCGGGTAGCCGATGCGGGCAACTTCACGGCGGGCCTGCTCCAGCGTCTTGGCGATACCACTGGCTGGCTGCTTCAGCGAAAGCCGGTCGAGCAGATCGCGGAACTTCTCGCGATCTTCCGCCATCTCAATCGTGTCGACGGTCGTGCCGATGATCGGCAGGCCCGCCGAGGCGAGGGCTCGCGCAAGATTCAGGGGCGTCTGCCCACCCAGTTGCACGATCACGCCATCTGGCTTCACCCGATCAGCGATGTTGAGCACATCTTCACAGGTCAGTGGCTCAAAGAAGAGCAGGTCGCTGGTGTCGTAGTCGGTACTGACGGTCTCCGGGTTGGAGTTGACCATCACGCTCTCGATACCCATCTCGCGGAGGGCAAAACTGGCATGGCAGCAGCAGTAGTCAAACTCGATGCCCTGGCCGATCCGATTGGGGCCACCACCGAGGATCATCACCCGCTTCTTGCCTGGCGCCTTCGCGGGCACCTCATCCTCGCTCTCCCAGGTGGAGTAGAAGTAGGGGGTCTCCGCCTCAAACTCCGCCGCGCAGGTGTCGACAGCCTTGTAGGTGGCCACCACTCCCAGACGCAGGCGTGTTTCCCGCACGTCAAGTTCTGAGACCGAGAGCATCGTTGCCAGCTGGCGGTCGGAGAAGCCTGCCTGCTTTGCCTTCCGCAGCAATGGCTCTCCCAGCCCAGCGAGCGTGCCAACCGCACGGACCTGCTCTTCGATTTCCACAATCTGAGCAAGCTGGTCGAGGAACCAGCGATCGATCTGAGTGATCTCGTAGAGCTCGTCCATCGAGAGCCCAGCCTTGAGGGCATACCGCAGATACCAGACCCGGTCTGGGTCAGCGACCGCCACCCGAGCCTTGATCTCATCAAGCGAAGGCTGATGGGGAGTGCCCCAGAGATCCTTGCCGTCGCTTCCAAAGCCGAAAGCACCTACCTCGAGGCCTCGCAGAGCCTTCTGGAACGCCTCCTTGAAGGTCCGGCCGATGGCCATCGTCTCGCCCACACTCTTCATCTGAGTAGTCAGCCGGCTATCTGCTTCGGGAAACTTTTCAAAGGCAAACCGCGGAACCTTGACCACGACATAGTCGATGGATGGTTCAAAGCAGGCTTTTGTCTTCTGCGTGATGTCATTGGGCAGCTCATGCAGACGCCAGCCGACGGCCAGCTTGGCTGCGATCTTGGCAATCGGAAAGCCGGTCGCCTTGCTGGCGAGTGCCGATGAGCGGCTGACTCGCGGATTCATCTCGATCACGATCATGCGACCGGTTTCGGGATGCACCGCGAACTGGATATTCGAGCCCCCGGTTTCCACGCCGATTGCGCGGATCACCGCAAAGCTCGCATCCCGCATCCGCTGGTACTGGCGGTCTGTGAGCGTCATCGCTGGAGCGATGGTGATCGAGTCGCCAGTGTGAATGCCACAGGGATCGAAGTTTTCGATAGCGCAGATGATGACGGTGTTGTCGTCAGCATCCCGCATCACCTCCATCTCGTACTCTTTCCAGCCGAGAATCGACTCCTCAACAAGCACTTCACCCACGGGTGAGAGATCAAGACCTCGCTGCACCTTGGCGTCGAAGTCACCCTTGTTGAAGGCCACGCCGGAGCCGGAACCACCGAGTGTGAAACTCGGCCGGATCACCGCCGGCAGGCCGATCTCTGCGAGCACTTCGCGTGCCTCGGCGAGGCTCTTCACGGTACGACCACGGCAGGTCTCGAGGCCACACTTCTCCATCGTGGCCTTGAAGAGTTCCCGCTCTTCAGCACGGGCGATCACCTCAGCGTTGGCGCCAATCATCTCAACGCCGTGCTTCTCGAGAATACCGCGACGGGCGAGATCCATCGCCAGATTCAGCCCCGTTTGTCCGCCCAAAGTGGGCAGAATGGCATCGGGCTTCTCGACCTCGATCACCTTTTCGAGAGCCTGCCAGGTGAGCGGCTCAATGTAGGTGCGGTCGGCAGTGCCAGGATCCGTCATGATCGTGGCAGGATTGGAGTTCACCAACACCACCCGATAGCCATCCTCACGGAGGGCCTTACACGCTTGGGTGCCGGAATAGTCGAACTCACAGGCCTGACCGATAACAATCGGGCCCGACCCAATAAGCAATATCGTGTGAAGGTCATCGCGGCGTGGCATGAGTTGAGAAACTACCATCCGGCCTCGGCCCGCTTCAACGAACCGCTACAATCCTCGTACGAAACGACGTTCCGATGATTTTTACTCGTGCGAGAGCCCACGAATGCCAGCCACGCCAGCCCTCGACTCCCTGCGAGAAACACTCCCTGCTGACCTCAAAGACCTGAGGCTCAACCTCTCGAGTGTCTTTGCGGGCGAACACCTCACGACCGAGCAGGCGTTGGGCGTGGGAATCGCTGCGGCGCGGTTCGATCGCTGTCCGCAGCTCGCCGCAGCCCTCGAGGCAGATCTCACCGCCGCCTGCCCTGAGTCCGCTGCAGCGGTTCTGTCAGACGCGATCGCTGCCGCCGGACTGATGGGCATGAACACCGTCTACTACCGGTTTCGCCACATGATCGGCAAAGAGAGCTACAGCTCGCGGCCCGCACGCCTTCGTATGACCCGCATCGCCCAGCCTGCTACGGACAAGGCAACCTTCGAGCTGATGAGCCTGGCGTGTGCCGCGCAGGCCGGCTGCGAGGCCTGCATACAGAATCATGAAGGCAGCCTGGTCAAACTGGGGGTCAGTGAAGATGCCTGCCACGACGCTGTCCGGATTGCAGCGGTTGTGCGTGGAGCAATCGTCGGCCTGTAGACCAGCAGGTACGCTGTTGCCTTGCCGCTCTGACACGACCTCGTGTCTTCCGCGGCCTGAGCGACGAGGCGGTTCCGCCGGAGTGGCTCTTGCCTGAGCATGACGCGCCCGCCTACGTTCCGGCGACTTTCCGCACACACCACGAGCAGATCACACCTCTATGTCTGAGATCCTCACCTCTCCACGACGAGCCCGCTTCGGGAAGGCGATCGGATTTCGACTAGCAGGTATTGGCAGCTGTGTGCCTGACAATGTGGTCACGAACGCCGACCTCGCCAGGCTCGGCTGTGACGCAGAGTGGATCGAAACCCGCTCGGGAATTCGAGAACGTCGCCATGCTCCCCCAGGCATCGCCACGAGTGATCTCGCTGCCTCTGCAGCGGAGGCGGCGATTGCGATGGCGGGGATCGACCGCAGCACCATCGATCTGCTGGTGCTGGGCACCTTCACTCCCGACATGCTCCTGCCTTCAACTGCCTGCATGGTGCAAGAGCGGCTGGGGCTTGAGTGCCCCGCAATGGACCTGACCGCAGCCTGCGCAGGGTTTGTCTACAGCCTGGTGACCGCCGGACAGTTTCTCTGCGCGGGCTCACACCAGCGGGCACTCGTGATCGGAGCCGACACGAACAGCCGCGTGGTTGACCCAAACGACATCAAGACCTGGCCGCTCTTCGGGGATGCTGCTGGCGCCGTCATCCTTGAACGGCTCGACGCCCCTGCTGTCGACCAGCCAGAGGGACTGCTGGCCTATGCCCTCGGCTCCGACGGCCGTGGTGCCGAACTTCTGATCTGCCCAATGAGCGGTTCGAAAGAACCGGTCTCTGTCGAAGGAGCCTCTGCCGGACGACAGTTCATGCAGATGGACGGACGGGCGGTCTTCAAATGGGCCATCCGACTGGCTGAGCAGAGCATCCGAGAAACGGTCGAGAAGTCGGGCGTTCCGCTCGAGGCGATCGACCTGTTCGTGCTGCACCAGGCCAATGCCCGCATCCTCGAAGGGGCTCGTATCGCCCTCGATCTCCCGGCCGAGAAGGTGTTCATGAATCTCGACCGCTACGGCAACACCTCCAGCGGCTCAATCCCCCTGGCAATGGATGAGGCGTGGAGATCCGGTCGTATCGGCCCAGGAAGCACCGTCGCAGTCTGTGGCTTTGGTGGCGGCCTCGCCTGGGGCACAGCAGTCTGGCGTCTCTAGCCTCACGCCCGCCTCGCCCAGATTTGCCCACCGCGGCACCGCACACGCAGGTCACAGCACACACAGTTCACCCGGTTCGTATCGCAGGAGAGAAGACCATGGCCGCAGCCGACGCCCCTCGCCCAAAAACGCTGCCATCCCGTACCGATGTGGCCCCCGCCGACACCTGGGATCTCACTAGCCTGTTTGCCAGCGACGCCGACTTTGAAACAGCTCTTGCGGCCTGGGAGGCACGCATACCCGAGTTCACGGCCTTCGCCGGCACACTCAGCACCTCAGCCACGCGACTTGCCGAAGCGATTGCGTTCGATCTCGAGTTCGACCGCGAAGGCGATCGGCTCGGCACATACGCCTTTCTCCGCGCCGCTGAAGACCAGCAGGGCCAGACGGCACAACGGATGGTCGGCCGATTTCAGCATGTGTCCACTCAAGCCAGCGAACGAGCAAGCTACCTGCGGCCAGAAATCCTGGCGATTCCCGCCGACACGCTCGACGGCTGGCTAGCGACAGACACGCTCGCTCCCTATCGACTGATGCTCGAGCGGCTCATCCGCGTCCGCCCGCATGTGCTCAGCGAACCGGAAGAGAAAATCCTGGCGATGCAGGGCACCTTCGCGGGCACTGCCTCCAAGGTCTTCCGTCAGCTGACCGACGCGGACATGACGTTTGGCAGCCTGACCAACGGCAAGGGAGAAGACGTTCAGCTCTCCCATGCGAGCTTCATGACACTCCTGCACGACAGCGTGCCGGAAGTCCGCAAGCGTGCCTTTCAGCAGTACTACGATGTGTTTGAAGCCCACGACCACACACTCGCAGCCACGCTCTCAGGCTCCATGGAGCGGGACGTCTTTTCTGCCAAGGTGCGGCACTACCCCTCGGCAGTCGAAGCGGCCCTGTTTACCGACAACGTTCCCCTGTCGGTCTACGACAGCCTGATCGCCGCTGTCCACGAAAACCTGCCGGCCCTTCATCGGTACTACGCCCTCCGCAAACGGGTGCTCGGCCTCGACGAGATCCACCACTACGACACCTACGTTCCGTTGGTGCCAGACCTCGACAAGCGACACACCTGGGACGAAGCGGTGAGCCTGATCATCGAGGCGCTCCAGCCGCTCGGCAGCGACTACTGCAGCCGGCTCGAGCACGGCCTTCGCGGCCGCTGGTGTGACCGCTACCCCAACGCTGGCAAACAGTCCGGAGCATTTAGCAGCGGCACCTTCGACTCCGATCCCTACATCCTGATGAACTTCGAGGAAGAGGTGATCGAACATGTCTTCACCCTCGCCCACGAAGCTGGGCACTCGATGCACACCCGCTACTCCGCCGACGCCCAGCCCTACCAATACTCCGGCTACACAATCTTCGTCGCCGAAGTCGCCAGCACATTCAACGAGCAGCTGCTCTCCAAGCTGCTCCTCGAGCGTGCCAGCACGGATCGAGAACGGGCAGCGATTCTTGTCCGCGAGATCGACGCCATCCGTGGCACAATCGTGCGTCAGACGATGTTTGCTGAGTTTGAGAAACTCGCCCATGCATCGGTCGAGGCTGGTGAACCGCTCACCCTCGACCGCATCCGCTCTCTCTACCGGGGCCTGCTCGACGCCTACTTTGGCCCCGACTTCGCGATCGACAGCCAACTCGAACTCGAAGCCCTTCGCATCCCGCACTTCTACAGCGCGTTCTACGTCTACAAGTACGCGACCGGTCTCTCTGCAGCGATCACGCTCTCACGGCGTGTGCTCGAGGGGGGCCAAGCAGAACTCGACGACTACCTCGGCTTCCTCCGAGGCGGCGGCTCCAAGTGGCCACTCGACCTGCTGCGAGACGCCGGCGTCGATCTCGAGAAGCCCGAGCCTGTCGCCACGGCCCTCGACCACTTCGGCAGCCTCGTTGGCCAACTCGAGCATCTGCTCTGAGAAAACGCTTCGACCCGGAGGCTGCATCGCGGAACGCTCCGGCCCGGAGGCGGCAAAGGTCTCGTCGCAGAACTTTTTCTCCACCAACGAAGACTGCCGGTCAGGAATCGGCAAAGGGAGAAAAACTTCAAACGCTCCTCGAGCATTCGCCGACCACCGAGCCTCCGCTTGCGAACGTGAGCCTGCTGATGAAGGAACGTTTATCGGAACCGCCGTCAGGTGTTCTCTTCCGGGTGGCCACGCACAAGTTCCACGAGCGACCGCACCATCACGCCCGTGCCACCGCCGTCGCTCCATGGCTTGGGCTTGTCGGCGAAGGCTGGTCCGGCGATGTCGATGTGCGTCCAAGGCGTGTCGCCCACGAACCGCTCGAGAAACTTCGCCGCCGTGATCGCGCCGCCCCAGCGGCCGTCACCGACGTTCTTAATGTCCGCCACATCACTCTCGACCTGGCTGTCGTAATGCCGAAACATCGGCATCTGCCAAACAGGCTCACCGGCAGACTGGGCCGCCGTCACCAGCTGATCACAGCTGGCCTGATCATTGGTAAAGAGACCGGCCACATCGTGCCCGAGAGCCACCATGCATGCACCAGTGAGCGTCGCGGCATCAATGATGCGAGCAGGCTCAAGGCCACGGACAACGTCGAGCGTGTCAGCAAGCACGAGCCGACCTTCGGCGTCCGTGTTGTGGACCTCGATCGTGACACCGTTGCGGGCCGTGAGCACGTCTCCCACCTTGTAGGCGGCAGGGCCAGTCATGTTCTCCACGAGCCCCATCGCTGCCACTACATCAACAGGGAGTTTGAGGGCAGCAATCGTTGCGATCGTACCGAGCATGGTGGCAGCGCCTGCCATGTCACACTTCATGCCCATCATCGAATCGGCTGGCTTCAGCGAGAGTCCACCGGAGTCAAACGTGACTCCCTTTCCCACGAAGGCGATCTCTGGCTTACCGTCACGACGCCCAGGACCGCGATACCGCATCATCACCAGGCGTGGTGGCCGGCTACTGCCCCGCGAAACGGCGAGCAAGGCGCCACAGTTTTCCTTCGCCAGTCGTGTCTCGTCCCAGACCTCGATGTCGATGCCGAGATGCCCCGCAACTGCGGAGGCCTCCTCGGCAAACGCCTGGGGATACATGTCTTCGGGAGCAAGGTTGACCAGCCGTCTGGTGAGGTTGATGCCATCACCGAGGTGGCAGCCACGCTCCACCGCATCGGCTGGAGCTGCAAGCCAGATCGTGGTCCCAAAGGCGGTCCGCTTCTTCTCTTTGCGGTACAGATCCTGTCCCACCATGCCGACGGTCGCCCCAGCCACGGCATGTTCAATCTGCCGCGTACTCCACGAACCATCGGAGAGGAAGGCCACCGTCCCACGTTTGCGGGCTGCAAGTGTCTTGGCCGCCGTGGCAGCCGCTCTGTAGAGCACGCCCTGATCGAGTTCTTCACGCTTGCCGAGTCCAACCACCAGCAGTTGCCCCGCAGCGATCCCCGCAGGCGCGAGAATCGACACACACTCGCAGGCCTTGCCACTGATCTCTCCGGCAGCCGCCAGCCGCGCAATTACACCACCGACCGCCGCATCAACCTGTGCTACCGCACCGGCGCCAATGCCACCTTCGGTGGCAAACACTACCAGAGCTTCCGCTTCGACGCTCTCTGGCTGCAGCGACGGCTCAGCGACGATCCGGCTGGTTTTGGCTTGGCTTGCAAACTCACTCATCGTCGGCCTCATTCCTGTCTGGTGCATTGGCCCTGCCTGGCGCATTGGCTGGCCTGTTGTGGTCAGGGTGTTCACAGCATAGCCATTTGACAATCTCGTCACTCGCTCTCCGCAAGCACTCACCCAACGAATCCTGACCCCTCACATCTGGAAGACGCGGCCAACTTCGCTACCATACGCCCTAGGCGGATCCTTCTGGAGATATTTTTATGCGTTCAGAGCGAACGTGGCGGTCTGCGTGCGCCGACGCCCTTCCCACACTGCGGCGTCCACTTGGCGGTCGCGCTCACCGGCTGACTGCAGCGGCGGCTCTTGGACTTCTGCCTGCCTCGCTGGCGTTTGGCGAAGAAACAACTGCGAGCCTCAATACCGGCGACACCGCCTGGATGATCGTGGCGACCGCCCTGGTACTGTTCATGACACTGCCTGGCCTCTCGCTGTTCTACGGCGGCCTCGTCCGCAGCAAGAACGTGCTGTCCGTACTCGTGCAGTGCCTGGCTATGGCGGGCGTGATGAGTCTCCTCTGGGTGGCCTACGGCTACAGCCTTGCCTTCGGCAATGGTGGTGGGCTGCAGTCGGTCATCGGGGGCACCGAGCGGCTCTTCCTCAGCGGCATCACCGTCGACTCGCTCTCCGGCACGATTCCTGAGCCACTGTTTGTCGCCTTCCAGATGACCTTCGCGATCATCACTCCCGCATTGATCGTGGGAGCCTTCGCTGAACGCATGCGGTTTAGCGGCATGCTGATCTTCTCGGCGATCTGGTTCACCTTCTCCTACCTCCCGATCTGCCACATGGCCTGGGGAGGCGAAGGCTCACTCTTTCACGGCTGGGGCGTGATCGACTTTGCGGGCGGCACGGTCGTGCACGTCAACGCGGGCATCGCGGGCCTTGTGACCTGCTTGATGGTCGGCGCTCGCCGCGGCTTTCCGCGGGAGCCGATGCGTCCCCACAACCTGCCTCTGGCAGTGATGGGCACTGGCATGCTCTGGGTTGGCTGGTTCGGCTTCAATGCCGGGAGTGCTCTTGCCGCCAACGGACAGGCAGCCATGGCCCTGCTGGTAACACACCTGGCCGCGGCTGCTGCTGCCACGACCTGGATGCTGATCGAACTCTGCACCCATAAGAAGGCATCGGCGCTCGGCGTGGCCACAGGAGTTGTCGCCGGCCTCGTGGCGATCACGCCTGCCAGCGGCAACGCCGGCCCACTCGGTGCGATTGGGCTTGGATGTGTGTCCGCAGTCGTCTGCTACTGGTCAGCCACGTCCCTCAAGCACCGCTTTCACTACGACGACAGCCTCGATGTGTTTGGTGTGCATGGAGTGGGGGGCATCGTGGGGGCCGTGCTGACTGGCGTCGTCGCCTCGCCTGCCCTCGGTGGCTCAGGCATGTCGCACGAATCGATGCTGACCCAGGTCTGGTGGCAGACGGCAAGCGTCCTGGTGACCGTGGTCTGGAGCGGTGTCGTGTCGGTCGTGGCCTTTGGGATCGCTCAACGAATCGCCGGCATGCGAGTGCTGCCTGAGGTTGAGCAGATGGGCCTTGACCTCTCCGAACACCAGGAGCAGGCCTACGAGATCGTCTGATTCTCGTCTCGCGGAAGTGACGTTGAATCCCGCACCAGTGAGAGGAGCACCGGCAGCACCACGAGGTTGCCAACGAGGCCACCAGCCAGCGTGAGGCACGAGAGGGTGCCGAACGACACCGTCGGCAGAAAGCCACTGGTGCGGAGAGCAAGAAACCCGATCACCAGGGCGAGCGTGGAGAACACAATCGCCCGCCCGGCAGTCTGATGGGCCACGCCTAAAGCCGCCTCAATCGGGTGCCCTTCATCACGCCGGCGGCGATACGCCGTCACATAGTGGATGGAGCTATCCACCGACAGGCCCATAGAGACTGCCGCAATCATGGCGGTGCCCATATTGATCGGCTGTCCAACCCACCCCAGGATGCCGAGCACGAGGAAGATCGGGAGTGCATTGGGGACCAGGGCAAGCCCGCCGAGGAGCGGACTCCGAAAAGCAACCGAAAGCATCGTAAAGATGCCGACCGCCGCCAGCGAGAACGTCAGCCACTGGTCTGTGATCATCCGCTCAACCAGCTGCGCAAGCAGCACGAAGAAGCCAGTCACCTCGCCTCCTCTGCCGGCCTCATCTCGCGGAAATGCTTCGGTGGCAAGCGTCCGCACCTGCTCAATCATCGCCCGTTTCGCTTCTGCTGACTGCCGCTCTCGGGCCCTCAGCATCACCCGCAGCCAGGTCGATCCATCACTCGGGTCTGTCCCGATCAGCGCGGAGGCCAGCTGCGGGAGCTGGCCTTTGAGTCCGCCAATCGCCTGCTCCAACAGCCAGCTGCCGGCTGAGGAGGCTGCCAGTTGACGTGACGGAATGGGAGAGACTGCGTCAATCACATCGACGAGGCTGAGCACCTTCGTCAAGGCTGGCCTCGGCCCATCCGGACCGGCAACGGTGAGCTCACGCAGCTGGTCTTCAAACTCACTCAGGGCTGTCAGGCTCGCCCCGTCCACGCCAGCCGGCACAGGAATCAACACATCCCACACCCCCGCACCACCGAGCTTGGCCTCAACCACGTCGTATGCCGACACGATCGGACTTTCAGCGCGAAAGTTCTTCGTGAAATCTGTCTCCACGGTCAGCCGGCTCATTCCAGCAATCGCCACTGCCACAACGATTCCTGTGACGCTGAGGATTGTCCTCGGCTTGGCGACAATCCGCTGCACGAGTCGATCCAGCGTGTGCTCCAAGGCCCCCTCACCAATCGCTCGCTTGGGATCACTGTCAAACCGTCCTGCCAGCGCCAAAAAAGGCACGGTGCATAACACCGCCACCAGCACGAGCCCAGCTCCCAAGGCCGTCATGACGCCAAAGTCGTGCACAGGCCCCACGCGGCTGGCCATTAGCGAGCCAAAGCCGATCATGTCGGTGGCAATCGCGCCAGCCACAGGCCAGAGCAGACGCGCAAGCGTTTCTTGCAACGCCACGGTTGGCTCACACCCCAGTTCCCGTTGACGGCGATACTCCACAATCAGATGCGTGACCGTCGCAATCCCCACCACGGTGATCATCGCTGAGAGCATTGTTGAAACCATCGTCAGCTTGACGCCGGCAAGCGACAGCACACCTCGTGTGGTCCACAACGCCATCAGCACAACGGCCAGCGGCACCACGACCCAGCGAAGACTGCGAAACAGCAACAGCAGCACGCTGCCGGCGAGCAGGCCTGCCGCGGTCCCGAGTAGATTGCCGTCACGGCGGAGCATGGCGAAGCCGTCATGCAGCATCACCGGCTCACCAGCTACCATGCCGCCTGGCAGTTGCCGCATCACCTCGCGAATGCCTTGGATAGCCCTGGCTCGCACCGCCGCAGGATCACTCTCGCTACCGCCGGGAGCAGCCAGCAGGCAGGCAATGCCGGCGGTACGACGGTCTGCCCCCACCACGTAGCCTTCCATCAGATCGACAACGCCCGCAGCCATCGGTATCGTGTCGACCTGAATGATCCGCTGGCCAAGAGGCGTGTCTGCAAGGCTCATCACCGACGTGACGCCTGGAATCTCCTCAATTTGGCGAGCAACGCCCTCGAGCGAGGCAATCCCTGTCGGCGTGAAGAGTTCGGCATCGTCGTAGACAGCCAGCACCACCTCGTTCGCGCCAAAGGCACGTGCTAGCCGATGATACGGAGGCAGGGCAGGATCCAAGCGATCGAACATGGTTTCGATCGACTGTGAAAACTCAAGTCGGCGAGCCTGATCAACCGCCGCCACGGTGAGCACCACCGCGACCACAGCCAGGTACAGCCGCCACCGCACAAGCCAGACAGCGAGCCACCGAGCGCCGACGGGAACGCGATCCGTGGCTTCTCTCTCGGGCACACCAGGCGACTGCGACATCCGTTTCGCTCGTACTCAGCACGCGTGTTTACGGGCAGGCTTCATGACAAACGCCCGAAAGAGACGCCGCAGCCTACCTAGCACGCTGCCCATCCTACCTGATTTCGCGTTTGGAGCGGCCGGCAACGATTCCGCACCGCCCCATGCGCAAGTCACTGAAAAAACTTGACTTACGACGAAAGCACAGCCGCCGGTGCACCCTTGACCGGCCCATGGCAGCACACCTATAGTCCCGCGCGTTTTTGCCTTTGGTCCGCAGGCAGCGTTCTGCCCAAGGACCTGACGTGTCTCGTACCAACGCGTGAACTCCATCCTCCACCTCACCCGACCTCCGTTACCGCCTCGTGAGTCTACGAGCGGTCGGTTGCTGCGCACGCAGGCTGTGCTGGCGGTCGTGGTCACGCTGTTGGCATGCAACGCGGCAGCAGTGCCGCGGGAAGTTCGTGGTGACGAAGCCCTCCCACCACCGAGTTCACCGGCCGGCGTTCTGGCAACGCTGCCCACTCGAGGGCTGGCGGCCGCGATTGCCGAGGCGGGCCAGATCGAAGTGCCCGGCGTCGATCCCGCTGAGCAGCTTTCAGTTCGTGCGGGCCAGGCCTCCCGCTGGACTGAGGGTTCCTACGACGTCTGGCATCTGACCGGCGGTGTCACCATCGCGCAGGGGCCCACAACCGCCTCAGCGCATGAGGCGGTGATCTGGATTGAGCAGCAGCCTGCAGTTCTTGACGACACAGTCGTTGATACGCCCACCGCACCACCTGTGCGGAGCGTGCTTGTGCGGATGGCAGGAAACGTGGAGGTTGACGCTGGCGATGCGACAGCAGCGGTGATCCGTGGGCCCAGCTGGGCCGGCCGGTTCTGGACGTACCGTGATCCGGACCTCGATTTCACGAGCGTTGTCCCGCCAGCAGGCACTCCTGTGCAGTACGACGGCGCGCTGGTCGGCAACGCCTTTGCGGGAGACACACAGCAGCCAGGTGCTCCCAGTGAGGTCATGCTCACCTCGGGCGAAGAACTCAGCAGCGAGGCCGACACGGTCGAGTTTCTCCCTCCACTGGCCGATGGCGATGACACGGTTGATCAGGCGCAGTTCAGCGAGTTTGCCCCGAGCAGCGGCCCCCAGGTGACGGCCACCGAATCGGCACGACGACTGCGGGCATTCCCACGATCAAGCATGCCACTGAACGTCCGCTGGTATCCCAGTCCAGGCGGCGGGGAGTGGGTGGCCGTGATCACCTCTGGGGTGAACCTTGTCATCGATGGTGTTGACCCGGCTGGCCCTCTCGACATCTCCGCCGACCGGCTGGTGATCTGGACACAGGCCGCCGAGCAGCCCTCGCTCGATGGCAGCAGCAGCCAGGCCTCCAACGTCCCCATGGAAATCTACATGGAGGGCAACGTCATCTTCCGCCAGGCCCAACGGGTGGTCGAGGCGGTCAGCATGTACTACGACGTGCCGCGGAGCTCCGGTGTGATCACCGGCGCAACCGTCCTGACGCCCGTCAACAACTACTCTGGGATGGTCCGCCTGCGAGCCGACGTGATGCGGCAGGTGAATCGCAGCGAGTTTGTCGCTCAGCGGGCTGGGCTGACCTCAAGTCGACTGGGCATGCCCACCTGGGAGTTCCGCGCTCGAGAGATGACCTTCACTGACGAACAGGTTCCACTCCCAGGCCCTTTCGGCCAGACGCTGATCGATCCAGCGACAGGTGAACCTGCTGTCGAACACCAGCAGTTCATCACCAGTCGCGGCAACACCGTGGAACTGCTCGGGCTGCCGGTGCTCTGGTGGCCTGTGCTTGCCACCAACGCCAAGAAGCCAACCTTCTATATCAACAATGCACAGATCAAAAACGACCAGATCTACGGCACGCAGCTGCTCACCAGCTGGGACGCGTTTCAGGTGTTCGGCTGGAAGCGAGCCCCTGACGGCGTCGACTGGGACTTTGACGTGGACTACCTCAGCCTGCGTGGGCCGGCTGCAGGCACCTCGCTCCTCTACGATCGTCCAGAGTTTTTTGGGCTCGGCACACCCGCCAACGGCGTCCTC
>Ga0181607_10002834_pt1 | contig 15220 bp, 9 predicted proteins | sample 041ome_9_FD_132420 | JGI IMG/M metagenome (GOLD analysis project Ga0181607, IMG submission 132420) | Coastal salt marsh microbial communities from the Groves Creek Marsh, Skidaway Island, Georgia - 041413US metaG (megahit assembly) | ecosystem: Environmental > Aquatic > Marine > Intertidal zone...
CCGTAAGCACAAATAGCGGTTACCCAAAAATGGAAGTAGCCTAAATTTTTATTCATCATCCGCCCGTACATTTTAGGGAACCAGTGATATACTCCTGCAAACAGACCGTATAAAGCAGAAATACCCATCACTAAGTGGAAGTGTGCCACAACAAAATAAGTATCATGTACATTAATGTCCAGGGTACTATCCCCAAGGATAATTCCTGTTAAACCTCCTGTAATGAAAGTAGAAACCAAACCAATAGAAAACAGCATCGCAGGATTCAATTGAAGATTACCTTTCCACAAGGTAGTGATGTAGTTAAATGCTTTCACTGCTGAAGGAATTGCAATCAGTAAGGTTGTAAAGGTAAATACGGAACCTAAGAAAGGATTCATTCCTGAAATAAACATGTGATGTCCCCATACGATGGTAGACAAAAATGCAATCGCCAAAATAGATGCAACCATCGCTCGGTATCCGAAAATAGGTTTACGTGCATTTGTCGCAATAATTTCAGAAGTAATTCCTAAAGCTGGAAGCAATACAATATAAACCTCAGGGTGCCCTAAGAACCAAAATAAATGCTCATATAATACTGGGGATCCCCCTTGATAATGCAAAACCTCTCCCTGTATAAATATATCTGAAAGGAAGAATGAAGTACCAAAACTTCTGTCCATAATCAAAAGTAAAGCTGCAGACAATAAAACTGGGAAGGAAACCACACCAATAATTGCTGTTACAAAAAATGCCCAAATGGTTAGAGGTAAACGAGTCATACTCATTCCCTTCGTTCTAAGATTGATTACCGTTACAATATAATTCAATGAACCCAATAAAGAAGAGGCAATAAAAATAGCCATAGAAACAAGCCATAACGTCATACCAGTTCCCGAACCAGGCTGGGCTTGAGGCAAGGCGCTAAGGGGTGGATAAATGGTCCATCCTGCAGCTGCAGGTCCAGCCTCAACAAAAAGAGAAATAACCATAATCACACTAGACAAAAAGAACATCCAATAGGAGATCATATTTAAAAGCCCTGATGCCATATCTCGTGCTCCAATTTGTAATGGAATAAGTAAGTTACTAAAAGTACCACTCAGACCAGCAGTCAAAACAAAGAACACCATGATAGTACCGTGAATAGTAACCAAAGCCAAATAAACATTAGGGTCCATAACCCCGTCAGGAGCCCATTTACCTAAAAGAACTTCAAAAATACCAAAAGGTTGTTCAGGCCAAGCCAATTGTAATCGGAATAAAAGGGACATTGCAATTCCAATAATTCCCATGAACAAACCTGTAATCAAATATTGCTTTGAGATCATTTTATGATCTTGGCTAAAAATATATTTTGTTACAAAGGTTTCTTTATGATGATGCCCGTGATCCTCTTCGTGTTCTTGCGCTGCTACTGTTGACATATCTGTAATTTTAAATTTAATCTATTGAATAACTTCTGCAAAGGTTTGTTGCTCAGTCATCCATTTTTCATAATCTTTTTCTGATTCTACTATAATTTTCATCTGCATGTTATAGTGTGATGCTCCACATATTTTATTACAAAGTAAAAGGTAATCAAACTCATAAGGATCCAATGCAGAATCACCACTCGCGATCAATTCTTGACTTTTCTGAGATCTAATCTTATTAATTTTCTTAACCTTGGCAATCATATCTGGATTTTGACGCATTTCTTCAGTAGTTGTTTTGGGAGTGAATGCAAATTCAGTAATCATACCCGGAACACAATTCATCTGTGCCCTAAAGTGAGGCATATAGGCAGAGTGAAGAACATCCTGAGAACGCATTTTAAATATCACTTCTCTACCAACTGGCAAATGCAATTCTTGAACAACTACATCATCAAATCCATTTGGATCAGTAGCATCAATACCAACCAAGTTTTTTCCGTCAAAATCTTGTAAAAAACGAACATTAGCATCACCTAAAACACCATCTTCACCAGCATAACGAGCTTTCCAATTAAATTGCTGTGCATACAACTCAACAACTAGTGCCTCGTCGTTTTCTTCAACGGTCATAATATCTGTCCAGGTATAAAGACCATACAAAATAAGTCCTGCTAAAGTAATCACAGGAATGATGGTCCAAATCATTTCTAGTTTATCATTATCAGCGTAGAATAATGCTTTCTTTCCTTTCTCACCACGGTATTTATAAGAAAAATAATGCAGTAAGGCCTGAGTTATTGTTTGTACAAAAAAGATAAGTGCAAAAGAAATCCACATTAATTGATCGTAATCACCACCGTGTTCTGAGGCTGCTTCAGGTAATAAAACATCACTATACGCCCAAAATGAGTAGAGTGTTAAAACATAAATGAAGATTAAGAAAGCAAACATCAGCTTTCCATTCAAGTCGTTATCCTTGTCATTTGCCACTTGTGTATTTACTTTCTTTTCTTGAGAAAGCTCAAATATCTTTGTGATTTGCCATAGCGCAATAGCGATTAAAACAAGAACAGAAAATATCAATAAAACATTCATTTATCTTTTCGATTAAATTTTTTAATAATGAAAACGTTCACTTTCACCCATGTAAGGATCACCCTTAGCTAACAATGGTGCTTTTGTTAATTCTTTAAATACTACAAATATGAAGAGTCCAAGGAAGAATAAAAACCCTCCTATTTCAGCGGCTCCAATAAACCATTGATCACCAACAGCTGAGGGCATAATCATATTAAATACATCCATATAATGACCCAAAATGATTACAATTCCTGCCATTACAATAAAATAATTGATTCGTTTATAATCACTATTCATTAAGATCAAAAGTGGGAAAATGAAATTCATCACCACCATACCGAAAAAAGGTAGGTTATAGTCCTCAATACGTGTCATGAAATAGGTAACTTCCTCAGGAATATTAGAATACCAGATGAGCATGAATTGTGAAAACCATAAATAAGTCCAAAAAACACTAATCCCAAACATAAACTTACCTAAATCGTGAATATGAGAATCATTTACAAATTCTAAATATCCTTTTGATTTAAGATAAATGGTAACTAAGGCAATAGCTGTAATCCCTGACACAAACATGCTAGCAAATACATACCATCCAAACAATGTACTAAACCAATGAGGGTCAATGGACATAATCCAATCCCAGGACATGATCGATTCAGTTACGATATAGAAAACTAAAAAAGCAGCTGAAATTCTAAAATTCTTTTTATGATTTGATATGTCATTTGCTTCATCTTGAGCCAATGAAAATTTTCTTGAAAAATAACGATATAAAGACCATCCTGTTAAAAAGAAAACAGCACGAGACAAGAAAAAAGGAAGGTTTAAAAATCCTGTTTTTCCAGCAATTAATTTATCGTGTGCAACAACCTCTGGATCCATCCATATAAACAAGTGGTTGAAGTGCATTCCAGACAAGGCTAAAATTACAATTACTATGATACCTCCAGGAAGAAGATATCCTGTGATCCCTTCCATAACTCTATAAAGTACTGGCGACCAACCTGCTTGAGCCGCACGTTGAATTCCATAAAAAGCCAACACGCCTAGCGAAATCATAAAGAAGAAGAAAGCAGCTACATAAAGCGCAGCCCATGGTTTATTACTCAGCTGATGAAAAAGATGCTCGTCGTGACTTGTGTCGTGACCCTCTTCGTGTGAAGTGGTTCCATGCTCTTCTGAAGATGTCTCGTGGCTCTCTGAAATTGCATGCGAAGTTTCCTCCCCATGACTATCAGCTGGAGCAGCATCATGTGATTCTCCATGCCCATCTCCATGACTTGAAGCAACCATAGCTTTTGCTTCTTCAATAGTAGATGGAGCTGTTATAAAACCATATGCAAGACCTAGGAAACCAATCACCATAAAAGCGATTGCTAAATTTCTAAGTTTATTTGGAAAGGTATACATCATTCGATTTCCTTAATATTATTTAACAAGCTTACTTCTTAATTCCATTACATGCTGAGCAATTTCCCAACGCTCTTCTGCATTGACTTGACCCGCATGTGATCCCATAGCATTTTTACCATACATCAATACGTGGTAAATACTACCTGGGGTAATTTCTCTGTCTGCATAACTAGGAACTCCTAAAAACTTTTCTCTGGTCATCAGAATTCCTTGTCCATCACCTTTATTGCCGTGACAAACCGCACAATAAATACCATACAGCTCTTTCCCATTCGCTTTATGAGCTTCAGAATTTTCAATAGAAGAATTTAAATTTGCTTTTGCATCTTCATATCCTTCGTTTGTGTCAGGGTAATCATAAGGTTCCCAACCTCTTGCAATAGATCCCTCTACAGGAACCTGTGCTTCAATACCATTCGCAAATGCATCTGAATCTGCGTAGGTTTCATAACCAATAGGCTCGTACATATTAGGAAAATATTGGTAATTCGGACGTGAATTGTCTGAACACGATTGGATTCCAAATACAAGAATCAGTAACGCGATAAGGCCTTTATAATTCATCTATTCTGGCTTTTCTATAATTGATACATCTATTGCACCTGACTTTTTCAAAAGGGCTGTAAGCGCTTTCTCATTGTCATGAAGTTCAATTTCTACTAAAAATTTATCATCCGTTGTTAACGGGTTAGGGTTTTCTGCCTTTTTGAAGGGCCATAATTTACTTCTCATATAAAAAGTAATCACCATTAAATGAGCTGCAAAAAACACAGTCAATTCAAACATAATAGGAACAAAAGCAGGCATGTTTTCCAAATAAGAAAAACTGGGCTTACCTCCAATATTTTGTGGCCAATCATCGATCATGATGAAATTCATCATAGCTACAGCAACACACAAGCCAATACACCCATAAATAAATGCCATAATAGCAATTCGGGTATCCTCAAGACCAAGTGCCTTGTCTAGACCGTGAACAGGAAAAGGAGTATATACCTCTTCTATATGATGTTTTTCTGAACGAATGGTTTTGACGGCGCTTAAAAGCACATCGTCGTCATCGTAAAGTGCGTAGACTACTTTATTACTCATGATTACCGTCTCTTAATTTTTTATACTTCTCTCCAGAAGATTTCAATATTGTTTTTACCTCTGCCTGAGCAATTACAGGGAAGGTTCTTGCATATAACAAAAATAACACGAAGAAAAATCCAATCGTACCGATGAATATTCCAATATCCACAAAAGTGGGCGAGAACATAGTCCATGATGAGGGAAGATAATCTCTGTGAAGTGATGTTACAATAATTACAAAACGTTCAAACCACATTCCAATGTTTACAACAATAGATATTATGAAAGAGAACATAATACTGGTTCGTAGTTTTTTAAACCACATAAACTGTGGCGAAAATACATTACAAGTCATCATCGACCAGTAGGCCCACCAGTAGGGACCAGTTGCTCTATTTAAAAAGGCATATTGTTCGTATTCTACTCCAGAATACCAGGCTATGAATAGTTCGGTTATATAAGCCACACCCACAATAGAACCTGTAATCATGATTACAATATTCATCAATTCAATATGTTGAACGGTGATGTAGTTTTCTAAATTTGATACTTTTCGCATGATAATCAAAAGCGTATTTACCATGGCAAATCCAGAGAAAATAGCCCCTGCTACAAAGTAAGGAGGGAAAATGGTAGTATGCCATCCTGGAATTACTGAGGTTGCGAAATCAAAAGAGACAATGGTATGTACGGATAGTACTAAAGGGGTAGCCAAACCGGCTAACACCAAAGAAACTTCCTCAAAACGTTGCCAATCTTTCGCACGTCCTGTCCACCCAAAACTTAATAAGCTATATATTTTCTTTTGAAAAGGCATTACAGCACGGTCACGGATCATAGCGAAATCAGGTAACAATCCAGTCCACCAAAAAACTAACGAAACCGATAGATAAGTTGATATTGCGAAAACATCCCACAACAAAGGTGAATTAAAGTTTACCCATAAAGATCCAAATCCATTTGGAATAGGTAATACCCAATAAGCCAACCAGGGTCTACCCATGTGAATAATCGGGAACAGTCCTGCTTGGATCACAGAAAAGATAGTCATGGCCTCCGCAGAACGGTTGATGGCCATACGCCATTTTTGTCTAAATAAAAGAAGAACCGCAGAAATAAGTGTTCCTGCATGTCCAATTCCTACCCACCATACAAAGTTGGTAATATCCCAAGCCCAACCTACAGTCTTGTTCAATCCCCAAGTTCCAATCCCAGTTGAGATGGTGTAAATAATACAACCCACTCCCCAAAGAAAAGCAGTAAGTGCAATTCCAAAAACAATCCACCACTGCTTGTTTGCTGTTCCTTCAACAGGAGCTGCTACGTCCACAGTTACATCATGGTAAGACTTATCTCCCGTGACGAGTGGTTTTCTAATGGGTGCTTCGTAATGCGATGCCATACGGTCTATTTTTCTGTACTAATTATACCTCGTCGGTATTTCTAACTTTAACATGATACATTACATTGGGTTTTGTACCCACGCTCTCTAACAAATGATACATACGATCATCCTCGTGTAATGCTGCTACTTTACTTTCTTTATCATTGATATCACCAAAAACCATTGCACCAGTAGTACATGCATTCGAACAAGCGGTTTGGAATGTACCATCTTTAATTTCTTCTCCTTTTAGTTTGGCGTCAAGAATCGTCTTTTGTGTCATTTGAATACACATAGAGCATTTTTCCATAACTCCACGTGAACGAACTACTACATCAGGATTCAATACCATTCGCCCTAAGTCATTATTCATGTGATAATCAAACTCATCATTTTTATTGTACAAGAACCAGTTGAAACGACGTACTTTATAAGGACAGTTATTTGCACAGTAACGGGTTCCAACACATCGGTTGTAAGCCATATGATTTTGACCTTGTCTTCCATGTGATGATGCCGCAACAGGACAAACAGTTTCACAAGGGGCATGGTTACAATGCTGACACATAACTGGTTGGAAAGCAATCTGCGGATTTGCAGAGGCTTGCTCCATTTCACCAAAAGTACTCAAAGAGTCCCCAATTCCAGAAATTGCATCTTTCGTTTGGTTATCTCCTTCAAAACTTGTTGCAGAAGAATAGTACCGATCAATACGCAACCAGTGCATATCGCGTGACTTACGTACCTCCGCTTTTCCAACAACAGGAACGTTATTTTCAGCATGACATGCAACAACACAAGCGCCACATCCCGTACATGAATTCAAATCAATTGACAAGTTGAAATGATGACCAATACTTCGATCAAACTCTTGCCACATATCAACTTCAGGTGAAGTGACATCAAATTCAATATGGTTTTTTGAAACCTGAGGGGTTGCATTCCAATACTTTTTGTCTTTTGTGTTAAATACCTCAAGAGTAGTTTCTTTTACAATGTCTCCACGTCCCATTAGGGTATTGTGTAACTGAACACATGCGAACTCATGTTCTCCACTTGCAACTTGAATTTGAACTGCTTGAGTTTTTTGAGAACCTTCATATAATCCAAAGGCATTTACTCCGGTTTGCATTTCGGGTTTTAGCCCCATACGTTCACCATATCCAAAAGATAAGCCAACGGTTCCCTTTGCTTGACCTGGCTGAACAATAACAGGAACTTTAATCGTTTTTGAACCTACAGTAACATTAGCATAACTTCCGTTCAATGCACCATTAGCAGTATTTGTGTTTACTAAACCTAATCTGTTGGCATCAGCCATAGAAATGGTTAAATAATTATCCCAACTCACGCGTGTGATAGGGTCTGGAAATTCTTGTAGCCAAGGATTATTTGCTTGTTGCCCGTCTCCCATACCTGTCTTGGTATATAAAACCAGACTCATTTCTGGGGAGGTTGCGCTACGAAGAGAGGCTGTATTCAATCCTGAAAAATCAGCTGTAATATTTTCTATAGATGAGTCAGTAGAGAAGTAACCATCATGTAAGGCTTTACTCCAAGAACTTGAACCTAAAATTGATTCGTTCCAGTGCGCCTTGATTACATCATAGTACTTTGTGTTCTGACCCGACAATTTCAACAAGACATCTTGAAATTGTTGTGTGTCAAATAAAGGTCGAATGGTGGGTTGTGCAAGTGCAAAATGTCCCGCTTTCATTTCATAATCTCCCCATGACTCAAGGTAATGTGGAGTCGCCGCAACAAATTGAGAAGCGGCAGCAGTTTCATCTTTTTTAGAAGCAAAAGCTAAAGAAAATTCTAATTTTTTTATTCCTTCTGCCAAAGCTTCACCATTTGCTGTCGTAAAAATTGGATTCACTCCAATGGTAATTAAACCTTTAACTGCACCACTTTGAATATCAGCAAAAGCTTTATGAGCTGCAACCGTATTTCCTTGACGAATTAGCTTAGGGCTTTCCGGCTGGAAAGCATTACTTTTTAGCAGTGTATTGATCGCTAAAACTATACTCTGAGCCGTTTCATCTTCAATTCCAGTTATAATTACTCCATCAGGACCAGCAGCCTTAAGCTCACTTACAGCTTTATCTGCAGCTTCTTTCAACGTAGCGGATAAAGTACCACTAGACGAAGAACCTATTAGACTATCATATATATAGGCTAAAATATTTTTTTGCTCTCCTGGTGAACAAGGAACTCGATGATCTGCATTTGCCCCTGATAAGGACATGTTTGATTCAAACTGAGCATGCCAAAGCATTTCCGCTTTGCCATGATGTTTATGTGGAACCTTTGAAGCAGCATAGCCTTTAGCATAGCCACCTCCTTGCCAGTCACCCAGAAAATCTGCGTCAATAGCAATCAAGGTTTTAGCTTTAGAAAAATCATAGTCCGCTAGACCTCTAATTCCATAATGTTTTTCATAAGCATTGAGCGCATCATCTGATGAGATAGCATCATATATTACATGCTTTACATTTGGAAAAGCAGTAACAAAATCACCTATAATTTTGTGTGAAGTTGGACTTGCTAATGTTGGAGTTATTAAAACAACTTCTTTATTTGTAGCTGCTAACGCTTTCAACATAGCGCCTGTCTGTAAGTAGAAATTATCCCAACTTACTTCATCGCCATTTGCTTCAGGTCCTTGAAGACGCATCGTGTCATAAAGTGATAAAACAGAAGCATGAATACGTGCATTTGCGATACCTAATGTAGGAGCCTCTGAATTACTCTCTACTTTAATTGGTCTTCCTTCTCTTGTTTTAATTAAAATACTTCCAAAGTCAAAACCGTCTGCAATTGTTGTTGCATAATAATTTGCTATACCTGGCCTTATCTGTTCGGGCTGAACAACATAAGGAACGGACTTAATGACAGGTCCTTCACAGGCTGCAAGTGTAGCAGCTGCTGTACTAAACCCAACATATTTCAAAAAATCACGTCGTGAGGTACTACTTTCTTCTAGCGTTTTTTCATCGCTTAAAAAATCTTCTGGAAGTTTAGAAACAAACTCATTTTGTTCCAACTTTTTAACTGCTACATTCTCAGGGTCGAGTTGATCAATGTTTTTCCAGTATGTCTTATTTGATGCCATAAATCTTTCTTGATCGCCTTTTAATAGTGACATTTTCCACATTCTAAGCCACCCATCTGAGCAACTGTTAATTTTTCTACTCCGTATTTCTTCGAAAGAGACTCATGAATTTTAGCATAATATTCATTGCTTTCAACTTTCACATTTGTTTCTCTATGGCAGTTAATACACCATCCCATAGTCAACGGTGAATATTGGTACATAATCTCCATTTCCTCAACAGGTCCATGGCATTTTTGACATGCAATTTCTCCAACTTCTACATGCTGCGCATGGTTGAAATAAACGAAATCGGGTAAGTTGTGAATGCGTACCCATTTTACTGGCTGTGTTTCTCCTGTATAAGCTTGATTGGTTTCATCCCAACCTACAGCGGCATATAACTTTTTAATTTCTTTGGTATAAAAGTCTTTTGTGTAACCATTTTCTAAATCTTCCTCACCATCGTATTCTGCGATGTTCCTGTGACAGTTCATACATACATTCAGAGAAGGTATCCCCGAATGTTTGGAAACACGCGCTGAGGAATGACAATACTTACATTCTATTTGATTTGCTCCAGCATGGATCTTGTGAGAGTAATGAATCGGTTGAACAGGCATATAACCTTGATCAACTCCAACTTGCATAAAAAATCCATATACGAAATAAGCACTACTCAAAAGAAGTAGAATAACGCTAATCATAACCAAAAATTGATTTTGAACAAATGCTAACCAGATAGGTGTTCTTTTAGGTTTAGCTGGAGGCGTTATGTCAACTCCACTGGCAGCTGCAATACGAATTAAGGTTTTTTGAACCAAAAACAACATCACAACAAGAACTAAAAAAACTAGTGATAAAGCTGCTAGAATAAGGGTGTTGCTTATTCCAGAGGAAGCTTGTACAGGTTGAGCAGACGCTCCTGCTGCTGCAACAGGTGCAGGTGGGGTGTAATCCGTGTACGCTATAATGTTATCAATGTCAGTAGTAGATAACTGAGGGAAGGAGGTCATCACAGAACCATTGTATTCTTCATAAATAGCAACAGCTTGTGCATCACCTGATTTAACCATAGCAGTGCTATTTTTAATCCAGCTGTACAACCACTCTTTATCGTATTTTGCAGAAACCCCTTTTAATGCAGGCCCTACAGCACGCTTATTGATTTTGTGACAGGCGGCACAATTTGCATTAAATAGTTTTTTTCCCGCTTGAATTGCTGCATCATCTTGTGCAACAGTGTTAAAAGAGGTCAAAAGACTTAATAAAAACAATAAAGGGAAAACGAAGGATTTATTACATCTATTGATGCTAATCCTAATTGCAGTAATTGTATTGTGCTCCAAAATTTTTTTCTAAAATCCACGACAAAAATAAGTCATAGAGTCCTTTTTTAATACTTTAGAAAATAAGATTTTTATAATTTATAATTATTCTAAATAAGGATTTAGATTTGTTAAATTATAGTGTTCTAAAAATAATTTTTTGTTTTTTTGTGTTATGAAAAAAGTAGCTTGTAAATCCCTTTATTTATTGTTTTTTCTTGTGATTGGTTTTTTATCTCATGCACAAAAAGGAGAAATCAACATTAAACAAGATCCTAAAATAGACAGCTTGTTAAACAAAAAAATTGAATTGGATCGGGAGCGCTATTCTAAAGAGTATTATACGCTACAATTGTATTATGGAAATTTAGATCAAGCGAATGAAATTCTAAAAATTTCAAAAGAAAAATTTCCAAATATATCGGCTGAATTAAGTTTTGAAACCCCTAACTATAAAATACATGCAGGGCGTTTCAAAGACAAAATTAAAGGTTTAAAAACCCTTGACACACTTAAGCGAACTTTTCCTGCCGCTTTTCTTTTAGTAAAGAGAATGCCTTAGAGAGACTTTTTAACCGCTATTTCTTGGAATCCTTCAATCACATCATCAATCTTGATGTCGTTGTAATTTTTGATTTGAAGACCACAGTCATACCCTTTAGCAACTTCTTTAGCATCATCCTTAAATCGTTTCAATGAAATAAGCGAGCCTGTATGAATAACTACTCCTTCTCTAATGATTCGAATTCCAGAATTCCTTAGAATTTTACCAGTAGTAACCATACAGCCAGCAATGGTTCCAATTTTAGAAATCTTGAAAGTTTCACGTATTTGAGCAGTACCTGTAATTTCTTCACGCATTTCTGGAGAGAGCATTCCTTCCATTGCGTCTTTAATATCATTGATCGCATCATAAATAATAGAGTATGACCGAATATCGATTTCTTCTTTATCGGCTATGGTTCTTGCATTACCCATTGGGCGAACATTAAACCCAATAACGATGGCATCTGAGGCCGAAGCTAAAAGAACATCGGATTCCGTAATTGCTCCCACTCCTTTATGGATAATATTTATTTCGATTTCGCTAGTAGAAAGTTTTTGCAAAGAATCGGTCAAAGCTTCAACAGATCCGTCTACATCTCCTTTTAGGATTATGTTTAATTCTTTGAAATCACCAAGTGCAATCCTCCTACCGATTTCATCAAGTGTAATATGTCGCTGAGTTCTAACGCTTTGCTCACGAATCAATTGAGTTCGTTTTGCAGCGATTTGTTTTGCTTCTTTTTCGTCTTCTAAAATCATGAAGGTATCCCCTGCTTGTGGGGCTCCATCTAATCCTAAAACAGAAACTGGAGTTGCAGGAGTTGCTTCCGTAAGGCTTACACCTCGTTCGTTAACAATCGCTTTTACCTTACCGCTGTGTTTACCAGCAAGCATGTAGTCTCCCGTTTTAAGGGTTCCATTTTGAACTAATACAGTTGAAACATATCCACGCCCCTTATCTAAAAACGCTTCAACTACTGTTCCTCGTGACTTTCTTGAAGGATTTGCTTTTAACTCGAGGAGCTCTGCTTCTAACAATACTTTTTCCAGAAGCTCATTGACTCCCGTTCCTTTGAGTGCAGAAACATCGTGAGATTGAATTTTACCTCCCCATTCTTCTACCATCAAATTCATACCCGCGAGGGCTTCTTTAATTTTTTCAGGATTAGCATCAGGTTTGTCTATCTTATTTATAGCAAAAATGATAGGAACACCTGCTGCTTGTGCATGGCTAATAGCTTCTTTTGTTTGCGGCATAATATCATCATCAGCTGCTACAACAATAATTGCAATATCCGTTACTTGAGCCCCACGAGCACGCATGGCTGTAAAGGCTTCGTGTCCAGGAGTATCTAAAAAAGTGATTTTCTGACCCTTTTCTAATGTTACTCCATATGCGCCAATGTGCTGTGTTATTCCACCAGATTCTCCAGCAATTACATTTTCTTCTCTAATATAATCAAGCAAGGATGTTTTTCCATGATCTACGTGACCCATTACGGTAACAATAGGTGCACGAGGCATTAGATCTTCTTCAGAATCAACCTCATCAATAATATTATCCTCTAAATCTGCTTTCTCGAAAGAAACATCATAGCCGAATTCATCCGCCACAATACTAAGAGTTTCTGCATCTAAACGTTGGTTCATGGTTACCATGATTCCAAGACTCATACAGGCTGAAATGATTTCAGTAGAACTAATGTCCATCATCGTTGCGACTTCGCCAACAGTAATAAACTCAGTTACTTTAAGCAGCTTACTGTCTGCCTCCATCTGTGCCATTTCCTCTTCAGACTTCTGACGGTGTTGTACACGTTTATCTCGGCGGTATTTGGCTCCTTTAGATTTATTAGACTTGCCTTGAAGTTTTTCAAGAGTCTCTCTAATTTGTTTTTGAACTTCTTCCTCTGAAGGCTCTTCTTTTTTAACAACTTCTTGCCTTGGACCTCTATTATTATTTCGCTTTCCGGCGTTATTTCTATTTGTGGCATTATTTCCACCACCTGGATTTGGAGATGGCTTTACATCTTTACTTATGCGTTTTCGCTTTCTTTTACGGGCATCCTCAACCGTTTTCTCTTTCTTATTTACTTCGTCCAAATTAATAGTCTGACCTGTTTTCTTGGGGCCTGACAATTTTTGGTACTGTGTCTTAAGTGTCTCATTTTCTGGCTCACCTTCTACAGTTGGAGGAATAGTAACTTCTGGAGCCGCTACTTTTTCCGGAACTTCAACCACTGCAGGAGAAACAACTACTGGAGTATCCTCCTGCTCTGTAGTAGTTTCCAGAGGGATATCCTCTTTCACCTCAGTTACGATTGCTTCCGTTTTAACTTCAGCTACAACAGGGGGTTCTGCCTCTTTTGGTGTTTCTTTTTTAACATCTTTTTTCTTACCACTTACCAAGTCAAGATCAATCTTACCAAGTGTTTTTGGTTTTTCAACAGCTACACGATTCGACTTTAAGATTTCTCTTTTAGCGATTTGCTCTAAACGGTCTTGTTCTTTTTTCTCTTGAATAACACGCAAGTCTTCTTTCTCTTTACGCTTTTCTTCACTCACCTCATGAGATGCATCTTTTTTAGATTTGTCCGTTACGAATTCATCCAAAAGAGTGTCATACACTTCTGTGGTGATTTTTGTGGTTGGACGTGCTTCAACATCCATACCTTTTTGAGCTAGAAATTCGACAGCACGATCTAAGGAAATATTTAATTCCCTTAAAACTTTGTTAAGTCGAATACTCGGTTGGTCAGCCATATATTAATTTCTATTTGCAAAAATAACAATTATTTTTGCAGTCTATTCTTCAAATTCTTCTTTAAGGATTTTAAGGACATCATCAACAGTCTCTTCTTCAAGGTCTGTTCGCTTAATTAAATCTGCCTTTTCTAATTCCAAAATGCTTTTGGCGGTATCTAAACCTACCTTTTTAAACTCCTCAATGATCCATCCTTCTATCTCATCGCTGAATTCTTTCAATTCAATATCTTCCTCTACTCCTTCTCTGAAGACATCTATTTCATAGCCGGTTAGTTTACCTGCCAATCGAATATTTGCCCCTCCTTTACCAATTGCTTTGGATACCTCTTCAGGGTTTAAGAAAACTTCAACTCTTTTAGTTTCTTCGTTAATTTTTAAAGAATTTACTTTTGCCGGACTCAGTGCACGTGCAATAAACAATTGTAAATTATTGGTGTAATTGATAACATCAATGTTTTCATTCCCCAGTTCTCTAACAATTCCATGAATTCGAGAACCTTTCATTCCAACACAAGCTCCTACGGGATCGATTCTATCGTCATAAGAGTCTACGGCAACTTTGGCTTTTTCGCCAGGAATTCTCACTGCTTTCTTTATGGTAATTAGTCCGTCAAAAACCTCTGGAATTTCTTGTTCAAATAATTTTTCTAAGAAAATCGGTGATGTCCTTGAAAGGATAATTCTTGGCTTATTTCCTCTTAACTCGACAGTTTCAATAATTCCTCTTATGTTATCTCCTTTTCTAAAAAAGTCGCTTGGAATTTGTCTGTCTTTGGGTAAAATAATTTCATTTCCATCATCATCAAGTAGAATAATCTCTCTACTCCTAATGTGATGAACTTCTGCTGTATACAGCTCCCCTTCTCGGTCTTTAAATTGCTTAAAAATAGTTGTACTATCGTGTTCGAAAATTTTAGCTACGAGATTTTGTCTTAGATATTGAATAGTTCTTCTACCCAAATCAACCAATTTGACTTCTTCGGAAACATCCTCACCTACTTCAAAATCAGGCTCAATCAAACGTGCCTCTTTAAGAGCAATCTCTTGATTAGGATCTTCTACCATACCATCTTCAACAACAACCCTGTTTCTCCAAATCTCTAAATCTCCTTTGTCTGGGTTAATAATGATA
>Ga0181607_10002837_pt1 | contig 15214 bp, 11 predicted proteins | sample 041ome_9_FD_132420 | JGI IMG/M metagenome (GOLD analysis project Ga0181607, IMG submission 132420) | Coastal salt marsh microbial communities from the Groves Creek Marsh, Skidaway Island, Georgia - 041413US metaG (megahit assembly) | ecosystem: Environmental > Aquatic > Marine > Intertidal zone...
AGGGCTTTTACGAACCTACAAGGACTGAGCCTCGGAGGCGCCTTGGTCTCCGCTTGGCGATTCGGAGACCGCGGACTGACTAATCGTATAGAGCAAGACTTGTAATTCTGCATTGCGTACAGCAAGTTCAATGCTCGACAATTCTGAGACGACACCAATGAGTGGCACATGGTGAAAGTGATATATTGCCCAATCTACTTTTTCACCATCAATTTCATATGTGGAATCCTGTTTAATGGGAAACAAATTAGAAATTGCTTTCTGCATATTAGATGGATACATTTCTAACATTTGGATTTCAAATTGACTTACTAATTCGCCCAACTCATAAATATTGAGGACCTCATCGGTAGTCGACTTATCAAACAAAACATGGGTGGGAATATCAAATGACCATCGACTATTAACAAAGCGCATCTCAATTTTTTGAGCTTGATCTAGACTGATTCCTTCAGATTGAGCAATTAGAGTAGTCTTAAGCTTCTCGATCTCTGTAACAATCTGACTTACCCTTTTCCTAAGTGAAACCAATTTGTCTGACTCATCTGCTTGATTGTATAATTCATCCAAATTCTGAAAATTGGCATTGCTTGAGGCCAATTGATCTGAGACCAGTGCGAGACCTCGGTTCATTTCTGAGCTTGATCTAACACTCATCAAGCCAAATACTAAAATCAAGCATGTCATTGCTACTAAACCTGTTGATAGTGTGATTGACTTATTGGCCGAAGTCTTGTACTTCTTGAAGTAAAAAAGCGGAACATACAACGCAGCAAGAATTCCCATTCCAGACATCAAGGTAACGGAAGCACCTGGCCAGTGCATGATTTTAAACAAGACACCAATGGTTGTGAGTGTCAAACCAACAAAGCCAGAGATATGCATCAGCGATTCATCGCTCGGTGATTCCTTCAGTTTGTGCCAGAGCAACAAGGGTAAATACACGAATGCCAGCGAACCTGCACCCAATACAATTAAGACAGCGGCACCGGGCCAATGCATCAGTTTAAAAATCGTCCCCGCCAAGAGAAGAATAGTCGAAGTCAGTCCGAAAGAAAATGCTACTTTTTTCATGTTTTCATTCATTTCGGTTAATAATTCAAAAGTTTGTTGTTGAACCTGTTTTAAGCCCCCAGGTCCGAAGAGCTTTATTGTTTGCTCGAAGGCCGCTTCAAAAGATTTGCCTTCATCCATTTGATTTTCTATAGACGTGCACACATGATCAAGTAGGTCATCGTGCAATTCATTTTGTGCTATTCCGTACTGCTTGATGTATGCACTGATCAATGCAACTTGTTGTTCGTTCAATTCAGACATTGTAGCTAGGTTTAAGTGAGAAATTGTTGAGTAATCGATTCATCGTTTGTGAAAACTCATGAAACTCTGCCGCCAATGATGTGGCTTGATTGTTTCCATTCTCTGTTAATCGGTAGTATTTCCTCACGCGTTTTCCGATGTTTTCCTTCTCAGTTTCAAGCAAGCCATCAGCCTCTAAGCGATGCAATAAAGGGTACAACGCACCTTCAGTTAATTGAATTTTTCCATCGGTTTCTTCTTTCACGTGCTGGGTGATTTCATAACCATACATCCTGCCCTTTTTGACTAATAAGCTCAAAACAATCGTTTTAAGCGTTCCTTTAATGAGTTCATTTGAATACATAAGGCAAATATACATCAGTTTCTTATGCATAAGAGTCTAAATAACTGATAATCTGAGAGAAAATTTTTTCCATCGAACTTCACAGCCCAACACAAAGGATTGTTGTAAGCGCTATATTTGACGCCTAAAGCAATCAACATGAAGGTTTTTCTTAAAGGCATTATCCTAATCCTACTTGCCGGATCGGCCATGACCTCTTGCATCAAGTATCAAATCAACAACCAGTGTTGTGAAGATGAATACGAGATCATCAACACCAATTACATCTTACCTGATTCGTTTGCCCTCTACATTCCGCAAGCGTTTACTCCGAATAATGACGGTATAAACGATATCTTTCTGCCAAAGGGACGAATGTTTGATTTAGAAGAACTTGTCATCAAGAAAGGATCAAAAACAGTCTATCAGTCCAAGAATCGTTTGGAAGCATTTTGGGATGGAGGAGATGAGAAAGATGGCCGCTATAAATATGAAATGCGCATCCGTTTATCCAACAACGATCATTTAGACATCAAAGGAAACGTATGTGTGATGACCATAGGTGCTATCGGAAGCAATCTGCATGATACACAACGTGAAAAGATTTGTGAATGCGTGATGGGCGACATGCTCAACGAAAGAGATGGTGTCATTCGAGAAACGGCAGAATGCCCGTCTAACCAATAGGCATGCTTTCTGAACTTTCAGAAATTTTTGTTCGCGACTTAGATCGACTTCGTGATGAAATAAAATCATTTGAATCGGAAGAAGATCTTTGGCTTAGAAAGGAAGGTATAAGCAACTCAGCCGGAAATTTGGCCATGCACATTACTGGAAATTTGCAACATTTCATCGGTCATGTACTCGGCAACAGTGGCTACCAACGAAATCGTGATGCAGAGTTTAATAGTCGAGTATCCCGCTCGGTGTTGCTCTCTGAAATAGATTTAACCAAATCAAGCGTGGCTACTACCCTTCAAAATTTGAGCTCAGAAGATATCCAAGCCGAATTCCCAATTCAAGTTATTGGTCGTACGATGTCCACGAAATTCTTTCTTATGCACCTCAGTGGCCACCTCAACTACCACCTCGGACAAATCAATTATTACCGAAGATTGAAATGATTCATCTTTTGAACTTTTAGCCCAAACGAGCATTCTATATTTGAAGCCAAATTTGAATGCCCTAAGATGATTACACGATCTAAGTCTGACGCCTTATACGAAGAGGCAAAACAATATTTACCTGGCGGAGTAAACTCTCCTGTGCGTGCTTTTCGTTCTGTAAATGGTTCGCCAATCTACTTTGAAAAAGGAAAAGGCAGCCATACATGGGATGCTGACGGAAACCAATATATTGACTTTTGCTGTTCTTGGGGGCCGCTCATTTTAGGTCATGCCGATGAGGGTGTTTTGGCAAAAGTGAGTTCAGTAATGGCAAACGGAACATCGTTTGGAGCACCGAATAAATACGAGACAGAACTTGCAAAGTTGATTGTTGACAACCATCGCTACATTGAAAAAATCAGGTTTGTCAATTCTGGTACTGAAGCTGCGATGAGCGCAATCAGGCTAGCAAGAGGTTACACTGGAAAAAACAAGGTGGTAAAATTTGAAGGTTGTTATCACGGCCATGTAGATAGCTTGATGGTGAAGGCCGGCTCTGGATTGGCCACCTTAGGTACAAGCACATCTGCGGGCATTCCTGAAAGCTTTGTGAAAGAAACGATTGTTCTTCCACTCAATAATAAAGAAGCAGTCAATAAAGCCATTGAAGAATTTGGTGATGATATCGCATGCATCGCCATCGAACCTATACCTGCAAACAATGGATTGTTGCTTCAAGACAAGGAGTTTCTTCAATTCTTGAGACAACGATGCAATGAAACGGGCATTCTCCTATTCTTTGACGAAGTTATTTCTGGCTTCAGGGTTTCCTTTGAAGGAGCGAGTGGATACTACGGTATCAAACCAGACATGGTGGCCTTTGGTAAAATCATTGGAGGTGGATTTCCTGTAGGTGCTTATGGCGCATCTTCAAAAGTGATGGATCACGTTGCACCTGACGGACCAGTGTATCAAGCAGGGACATTAAGCGGAAACCCAGTGGCCATGGCAGCGGGAATTGCGCAATTAGAACAATGTTTAAAGCCCGGTTTTTACGAGGCTCTTGCAGCCAAAGCGCAATCGTTGGTTAAGGATGTGCAGTCATTTGCCGATGAAAAAGGTTATCCCTTCCACATGTTTCATGTAGGATCTATTTTCTGGATGTCATTCAGCAATAAAAATCGCGTGCAAAGTGCTGATGAAATCGACCCAAAAAGTGCTGAGCGCTTTAAAGTCTTCTTTGACGAATTGCTTGAAAATGGAGTATATGTAGGCCCTTCAAGCTATGAAGTTGGATTCATCTCTGCAGCGCACACTTCCGATGACCTGGCTAAGGCTGCCAGTGCAATGAAATCAGCGCTAGCGAAGGCCTATGCCTAGCAGCACGAGTATTGGGAAAGGCTTTGATCGGCTGGCTTCAATATACGATCTGGTGGTTTGGTTAGTCTTCGGAAATAAGATTTCAAACCTCAAAAAATCATTTCTTGAACCACTTGTAAAAGCAGATAGTGCCTTGATCATTGGAGGTGGATCGGGTAAAATTTTGAAATACGCTCTTGAATCTGACATTGCTACCAACTTCGTATACGCTGAACTTTCAGAGCGCATGATCGAAAAAACGAAGTCGAGGATTTCTGCGAATGACATTCCACGCATAGAATTCTGCCATGATTTCGAACCAAAGCTTCAAGACAAAAAGTTCGACTACATCGTACTCCCTTTCATCTTAGATTGCTATCGAAACAGGGACGTGAAAGGCATGCTCAGCAAATTTTCAGACGCCTTGACAGAAAACGGAAGCATCGTATTCTTCGATTTTAATTTGAGCGCAGAAGACGGGTTTGAACCAAGGAAATGGAAAATAGCCTTCATCAAATTGCTTTACATCTTTTTTCGCTTGACCACATCCATTCCTGCGAAAAAACTACCCTCATTTGGCCGTCACTTCAATGAGGCTGGATTTTACAAAGAGCGCACTGAGCTAATTTCAAAAGGTTGGATTCAAGCCATTGAATGGAAACGAGAAAACAAAATGAAAGCCAACGCATAAAGCAAAATCAGGCCTTCAAAAATTAGGGTGTATTTCAGTTCTTTCCATTCCTCTTTCATTAAGGCATAAGCCAAAATTACCAAAGCAAAGAGGCTAGCAAAAATGAAAAGCATGGAAATTGAACCTTCCATTTGACAACTCAAATAGGAGGCCTGGATAAACCAAATCACAGCAATAAGCAGCCCAAATTGTCGCCCCCGTTGAAACCCGAATTCCGTTGCCAATGTATTAATCCCGGCATGCTTATCATTCGAGATGTCTCTTAAATCAAATGGAATGGTAACCGCCAGCAGAAAAAGCAGCCGTTCTACAAAAAGAGGAAACATAGATTTCGTCAAAAACCCTTGCATGCCCCATTGTTCAAAAACAGGAAAGCCAAATGTTAGATAGCTCGCCACTAGTGAAATTATCAATGGCTTCGCCAATGGAATATCTCTAAATCGTTGCCAGCCGCTTGATGTAGGTAACAAAGGGATGGTATATCCTGCAGATACAACACCCGCTGGAATTACCCAGACGATTGCATCGGCATCGAAACTGGGTAAAATCAACATTTGAATAAAAACTGCGAAGCTCATCGCATATTTTAAAGGCTTGGCATATTTCAGCACCCATACATGCCTTTCGGCCAGCTGATTTTTGGGAATAAAATCAATCTTATACAATCGATGAAACGTATACAACACGAAAGACCCTAGAAAAATACTCATTGGCACATACCAATGATTCTCTAGTGAATCAACGATGGCGTAGCTGCTTACTGTTAAGCTCGTGAGTAAAAAAGCAACGAATAAATTAGAATATACAACTGAACGGATCAGCTGCATCATCACTTAATTAAATCCTGACCAAGGGTGAAACCGATTGCTGTCCCTACTAAACCAGTGAATAAAGATTTAAACAACCGCTTATTTCTTACAGTGCGTTCATAACCTAAAACATAGGCCGGTTCAGTAATCAAATGAGAGGACGGAATTTTTTCTTTATCAATCTTATAAGCTGGAATTCCTGTAGCAACCAAATAGACGAAGGGCACCGCGAAAGAAAACACAGTACCAGAAAGCACATAACCCAAACCAGCCGTCACTGGCAATCCTGCGGCAATCGTCCAATTGGCACGGTAATATTTAGAGGCATCTTGCTCGCCTTGAATGTAAAAACGCATTTCATCCACAGTGAAGTAATTGCCGACAACCGTATTCATGTAGTAGATCACCTTCTCTTCTCCCTCAGGACCATTAATAGAAAAAACACGCTCTAAATCAAGCTTCTTCGCTTTTGTTTTACCACTGCTTTTTACCAGATCATAATACAGATAAATGGTGTCCTGACCGGTTACATTTCCTTCAATTTCCTTGCCTGTCATCAACAGAATAGTTTGCGCAGTCTGAGCAAAAATGAAAGACGAAAAGAGCACGAAAGCCAATAAAATTGTGAGCCTTTTTCTCATTTTACAAACTTGAAGAAATAATTCGCATAGTTTGTGGAAACTTAAAGACAGATATCATGTTATTGGATGCTAATAATCAGACCTGCGAAAAGTATATTTGCAGCCCTTTATAAAACAATATGACAAGACACGATTCTTTCCAATTGAGACACATCGGCCCTCGCAGAGAGGAAATTGATAGTATGCTTGAAGCTATTGGTGTTTCATCCATTGATCAGCTCATCGATGAAACGGTTCCAAAATCGATCCGGTTGAAAGCACCTATGAAGCTTCCTGAAGGAGTAACCGAATTTGAGTTCTTGGAATACACGAAGGAAACAGGAGCAAAAAACAAGCTCTTCAATAATTTCATCGGTCAAGGTTATTACGGCACGATCACTCCTTCCGTAATCAAAAGAAATATATTAGAAAACCCAAGTTGGTATACGGCATACACACCTTACCAAGCCGAAATTTCTCAGGGAAGATTAGAAGGCCTTTTGAATTTTCAAACCGTTGTTTCGGATTTAACAGGACTAGAAATCGCCAATGCAAGTTTACTTGACGAAGGAACTGCTGCTGCAGAGGCAGTGATGATGCTTTTTCATTCGCGTTCAAAAACGCAAGAAAAGGCAAACGTAAATAAGCTTTTTATAGATGAGTTGTGCTTTGACCAAACCATAGCGGTGGTGAAAGCCAAGGTGGAAGCCGTTGGGGTAGAAGTAGTGATTTCCAGCGTCAACGATATAAAGCTTGATGGTGGATTTTTTGGAGCGTTGATTCAATCTCCAAACAAGAAAGGCGTGATCAGCGACTATTCTCCATTGATGACTCAAGCGAAAGAACTTGAAATCAAAACTGTTGTTGCAAGCGACTTACTTGCGCTTTGCTTGATGACACCTCCGGGAGAATGGGGGGCTGATGTGGTTGTAGGTAGCTCACAACGCTTCGGTGTGCCGATGGGTTATGGTGGTCCACACGCTGGGTTTTTCGCCACGAAAGACGATTATAAACGACACATTCCAGGAAGAATAATTGGTGTTTCCGTAGATCGAGATAACAAACCTGCTTTACGCATGGCATTGCAAACTCGCGAACAACACATTAGGAGAGACAAGGCCACTAGTAACATTTGTACGGCTCAGGCACTATTGGCGATCATGGCATCCATGTATGCTGTGTATCATGGACCGATTCGATTGAAGGAAATCGCTTCGGAAACAGCTCAAAAAGCAAAACGATTGGCTAAATCACTATCAAAGTTGGGTGTTGAAGTGGTGCATGAAGCATACTTTGATACAATTTGCTTAAAAGTAAAAGACACGGAAGCAGTACAAAAAACTGCTTTGTCAATGAACACCAATTTCTGGTATCATCAAAACGGTCTGATCAGCATCACCGTTGACGAGACTACCAATGAAAAAAGCTTAAACCTCATCCTTTCGATTTTTGCAAAAGCCTTAGGCAAGGAAGATGCTTCCTTAGCCGAAGCCAATGGAGAGGTAGCCATTCCTGTGCATCTACAACGCTCATCGGCCTTCCTAGAACATCCTATCTTCAATGCGTTTCAAAGTGAAACAGACATGATGCGCTACATCAAGCAATTGGAGAATAAGGACATCTCGCTTACACGCAGCATGATTTCCTTAGGGAGTTGCACGATGAAATTGAATGCTGCTACGGAGCTTTATCCAATTTCTGATCCCCAGTTTGCCAATATGCATCCATTCGTTCCTGCGAACCAAGCCAAGGGATATGAAATAATCATCCAAGAGTTGCATGACGCCCTGTGTGAAATCACCGGCTTTGACCGAATGTCATTCCAGCCTAACTCTGGAGCTCAGGGCGAGTATGCTGGCCTTATGGTCATCAAAGCATACCATGAAGCAAACGGAAATCCAAATAGAAACATTGTACTCATTCCCTCTTCTGCTCACGGCACAAATCCGGCCAGTGCCGTAATTGCAGGAATGCAAGTGGTAGTGGTGAAATGTGATGAATCAGGAAATATTGACATCGAGGACCTAAAAGCAAAAGCAGCAGCGCACTCGAATGAACTGGGAGCACTGATGGTAACCTATCCTTCTACACATGGTGTATTTGAAGAAGGCATTAAGGAGATCACCAAGATTGTGCATGATCATGGTGGTCAAGTGTATATGGATGGTGCAAACATGAATGCTCAAGTAGGTCTAACCAGCCCAGGAAATATCGGAGCAGACGTATGCCACCTGAATTTGCATAAAACCTTTGCCATTCCTCATGGTGGTGGTGGTCCTGGAGTTGGTCCAATCGGTGTAGCAAAGCACCTGTCGCCATTTTTACCTTCACACCCCTTTCATAAAACAGGTGGTGAAAAAGGCATCGGCCCAGTATCAAGTGCTCCATATGGAAGCGCATCAATATTACTTATTTCCTTCGCCTACATCAAAATGTTAGGCTCTGAGGGACTTACAAATGCAACCAAGTTTGCTATTTTGAATGCCAATTATCTTAAGGCTAGGCTTCAAGACAGTTTCCCAGTGCTCTACACAGGTTCGAATAACCGTGTTGCCCACGAGATGATTTTGGACTGCAGACCATTTAAAAAATCGGCCCAAATTGAAGTATCAGACATCGCCAAACGATTGATCGATTATGGCTATCACGCTCCAACTGTATCATTCCCAGTGGCTGGCACGCTCATGATTGAGCCCACTGAGAGCGAATCGAAAAAAGAATTAGATCGTTTCGCAGATGCATTGGTTGAAATCAGAAATGAAATTCGATTCATCGAAAACGGAGACAACCTCGCTGAAACAAGTGTATTGAGAAATGCACCGCATACGGCTGAAGTGGTAACCGCTGATGAGTGGCCATTCATCTACAGCCGACAAAGGGCGGCATTTCCGCTACCTTGGATTGCTCAAAACAAATACTGGGTACCTGTTTCTAGAATTTCAGATGCCTTTGGTGATCGGAACTTGATATGCACGTGTCCGCCATTGGAAGATTATGAGCATCATCCGGCTATGACGATGGAAGAATAGTAATGAGATAATTTTTACGATTTATCATCGTTACTTTTGGGCCTATTCAAGCCTATGAAGCATTTATTACTTTTCGGTGCAGTTCTGATTTCACATTGGGTAATTGGCCAACGTGTGGTAACCACCCAAACCTCTGACAGTGAGCGGTTTCAAAACTCATTACCCGAAAATGTAATTTATTACGAAGGCTTCGAAAATTCTGAGCGCCCGAATATTCCTGCAGGTTGGAGCACCCAAACATTAGGCAGCGTAGGTTTTGTAACAGGCACCTCTGGCTCAGCAGCAGGTCAGGCAAATGAAAATGGTTTTTGGGCTGTCCCGAATCATGGCATTTTTGCAATGTCTAATGACGATGTATGCAACTGCGATAAATCCAAGGATCGTCTTACCTCAAAAACCTTCGATGCTTCATCGTTCAATGCTTTGACGATTGAGTTCTCAGCCTTTCAAAATGGAAGTGGAGGTCAAACTGCGAATATCGAGATCAAGTGTGATGGTAGGCCTTGGAGCCAGCTTGGGGAAATCACCAGCAGTCTTGCGTGGAAGGTTCACGGCTATCAAGTGCCAAAACACTTCCTAAAGTCAGGATTTCAATTCAGGTTCATCTATGATGATGCGGGCAACTATGCTTCTGGTTTGGCTATCGATGATGTTTACCTGATATTGGGGGAATCAGAAAATATTTCTTTTGATAAATTCTTTGCCATCAATGGCAACGAACCAGGGTCTGGACAACTTTTTGAAAGCATTCCCTTATCGCAAGCGAGAGAGGCAAAGTTTCAGTTTGGCGCCCAAGTCAACAACTCAGCTATCAAAAGAAAAAATGCCAGGCTTCATGTTACGACTTCAGGGCCAATTGCATACGACCAATCATCCTCTGATTGGATGCTCAGCAGGGAGAGTAACAAAACCATTTTTATCCAATCTGCAGATGCATTCACTCCTTACGAGAAAGGTACCTACTCACTTGTGGCCACATTAGAAACCGACTCAACAGATTCTGATCTTTCGGATAATTCAATCAGCACATCATTCAACGTTGTGGATAGTGTATATAGCCATGTTTCGCACACTGCAGAAAACTCTACTGGAGTTTGGCTGCAAGGATCTGGAGATCATTATGGAAGTGTGTTCTTCTTCCATCAACATGACTCCATTAAAGCAATAAAGGTGCGTATTCATCCCTCATCTGAAATAGGAGCAAAATTTAAGGTTGAAATTTTTGAGTTTGATTCAATCAATCATCAGCCATTATATACATCCACAATTCTTGAAGTCAAAGAACACGATCTGGGTTTTGACATGCGTATTCCTCTGAATATTGAAATTCAAAAAGGGAAGCACCTGATATCCTTTCGAAAAGAGCCCGGGCCCAAGCGGCTGATAATTGGGGTCAATAAAACCAAAGAAGCATTAGACAGCAATGTTTTGTATCGCATGGAGAATGAACAGTGGAAACAGCTTCCTTACTTTCCAAAATCTAGCCTCATTTTCAAAATGCTAGACACCAATTGTTTAGGCACAATACAATACACTCTCAACAATGAATCTTGTGTAGGTAGCACCGATGGAAGCGTATCGTTGAACCCTGTTGGTATGAACACGCCTGTTTCTTACTCTTGGTCAAACTTTGCTGGAAACACCTCAACAGTGACGGGGCTAAACCCGGGCACCTATATCGTTACCGTTTCAGATGCAAGTCCATGCATTTACACAAAGACCTTTATTATTAATGCCGCCACTTCCCTTCAGGTGAATCCGGTTTCCTCTCCCGATAGCTGCGGTAAACAAATTGGAAGCGTTGATCTGAATATTTCATCAGGTACGGCACCTTACACTGTTACTTGGAATTCAGATACTCTAAGTGAAACGGAATCAGGATTGACCCTTGGACAGTACAACGTGCTTATAACAGATGCTAAGAATTGCACCCTCGACACCATTATCGAAGTGCCCGGTTCTGAAGCCATTGACCTCGACTTTATCATTACTGAACCCAATTGCTCTGCCAACGATGGTGAAGTGAGCGCTACAATAACTGGCACAGCCCCATTCAGCTTGATTTGGGAAAATGGATCAACCTCAAATACGCGCCAAAATATTTGGGCCGGAGTATATACCTTACAGGTAACTGATTCTTTGGGGTGTACGATCTCTGAGAATGCTGTTGTGAAAAATGCAAACGCACCCTCATTGGTGGTCTCTGAAGCCAATGGACCATTGTGTGGTAATGCCTCTTCAGGAAACATCATTCTTACAGTATTCGGTGGAACAGCGTCTTACAATTTCGAGTGGTCCAACGGTTCATTGGATCAAAATTTAAGCAACCTTCCTTCGGGAAACTATCAAGTTACTGTGAGTGATATTGTTGATTGCTTAAACTTCGTTGAAGTAAATTTAGCAGATCAATCGACTCCAATATCAGCCAGCTTTAACGCAAAAGGTGTCTATTGCAATGATGATAGTTCCGGGGCAGCTGATGTGGTCGCAATTGGAGGCACTATGCCATACAGTTACAACTGGTCGAATGGAAATCAAGTCAGAACCATAGAAAACATAACATCTGGAGAATACAAAGTGACTATCACAGATACCAATGGCTGCCTTCATGTGGATAGCCTGCAAATTTCTGGAGGAAAGCCATTCTTTATCACCTTCGACTCTGTAGTTAGAGATACCGCAGTGAGCATTCTTCCCGGAAATGACGTTTTTATTTCAACCTATGGAGGCACCGAACCATACCGCTACCATTGGAATGACAGCATTTTCACAGAAGACCTCCTTAATGTTCCTTTGGATACCTATTTGCTCACATTGACCGACCAACTAGGATGTGAAATAACTTTTGAATACCTGTTAGAAAATGGTCCTGCTGCACTACCCGAATTGACGCAAGAGAATTCAATCACGGTCTATCCAAACCCTTCCTTCTCAAATGATTTAATCACTATAAAAAGTCTTGAGCCAATTGATAAAATTTTAATCCGTGATATCAACGGAAAGCACGTAACTGAAGGTAAAGCTTCCAAAAAAACGCAGGCTACAATTGCGCTCAGTGGCATTTCATCGGGCCTATATTTGATTGAAATTCATTCCGATGTTCGGATAAGCACCACTGTATTAATCATCAATTGATGTTAAAAATGACCTTATTCTTAATGAATAGCTATCTTCTAACTTAATTATTACGTCCTTTCCTTAATATTGCAATCTAATTTTAAAATTACATAATGAAAAGAATATTATACTCATTGGTGGGATTGTTTCTCTTTTCTTCAGCAGCATCTGCTCAAAGCGAAGTGCCTCAAATTCACATGAAAGACTTCAAGAAAAGCAATTTTGGAGACGATCAGGTTTTCAAATACAACAATGGAAATCAACGTTTATCAAACTATGACGACACCATTTGGTTTGACAGTTTTGATTCAACATTTTTTTGGAATATCGACAACCAAGCTACTGGTGGCGGATGGCAAATTGCTTCCAATTTAGGAACATGGTACTTCCCAGCGAACCAAGATATAAATTCAACCACTGGTGGTAATTATGCGGTTATGGTGCCACAAGATCCAAACAATGCAAATTCTACATTACACAGAATCACATTGGCTAACCCAATTGACATTTCAGCATATTCAAATCAGAATTTGGTATTGTCATATGAAAAATTCGGTGCTAGATTCTATGATACACTGAAAGTTGAAGTGAGCAATAATGGTCTGAATTGGACTACATTAGACAACAACACAGACTTCCCTCTTTTGTCTACTGCTGGTGGAAGCGTTCTTGCAAATCCAACTTCAAGAGACCTTTTCATTCCAATCAGTATTGTAAATGGCAGTGACCTTTACATTCGTTTTACTTGGGATGCGGACAGAGCAGGTGTTGAAGGTATTGGATATGGATGGTACGTTGATGATGTTGCATTGTTCAATGTTCCTGCTAATGACCTAGCAATTGAAAAAACAGCTTTCTTCGAAACAGTAGGTATCAGTTATGAGTGGTATTACGGAGCGATTCCTGCACGTCAAGCGGCTGCTGATGAAATGACTTTTTCAGCTGTTTATTCAAACAAAGGATCTGTTGATCAGACCAATACTAGACTTGACCTTATTGTTTCTGGACAGGATAATCAAACTTTCTCTTCTTCTGCAACCAGCGTTTTATTATCTGGCGAAACTGCTGATACAGCAAGAACTACCACTGTTTATGGTCCAGACAATGGAGTAGGAACATACACATTCACTTGGAATGTTGTCGGAGATCAAGTTGATGACATTCCTGCCAACAACATGTATTCTGTGGATATGGAAGTTACCGAAAACGAATACTCAATGGCTCCATTACCTATTTCTAGCGCCAATGTTTTAGGAAAAGGTGGAACTGATGAACCATACGTTATTACTCAAGGGTATTTCTTCAATACAGATGATACGCTTACATCAATGGGTATTGCTTTAGATGAAGAGTGGACTGTATCAGGCGCAAGCTTCCAGTTGTCAGTAATTGACGAGAATGAGACTCCAGTAGCGCAAACAAGCATTTACGTAACTGACAATTCTATGATTACAGGGGACATGGTTTACTTCCCATTGCCAGAAACTGTTATTCCTGCCGGTTTCTACGAAGCAAGAATTGAAGTCTTTGCTGAGTCATTATTCTTAGTTTCCAGCCAAGATCCTTCTCACCTTCAAGCTGCACCAGGTGGTGGTTTCTTCACAAGAACTTTTCTCTCTTTCGGTGGTCAAACATTTATCGAAGATCAAGTTTATATGACCATCAGAACAAAGACAGAGCCTATCTGTAATCCAAATGCGGAGGTTATTGGAGCAGTATTTGACGTAAGCACTTCTGAGCCTTACGAAGCTTCAATCGAGATATCTAACGTAACCGGTTTGACAGGGTCAATTTTCACTTATAGCTGGTCTGGTCCCTCTGGCTTCACTTCAGGTTCTATGAATATTGACGAATTAGCTGTAAAAGGAGATTACACCCTTGTAGTAACTGATGCTGACGGATGTACTGCTGAAGGTGTATTTACGGTTGATGGTAACGTTAGTGTAGGTGAACTTAAAAACGAGACTGTTATCATGGTATTCCCTAACCCATCAAACGGTAACTTCAATGTGAGCCTAGACAACGCATCTGGTTCATACGAGATTAACGTTACGAATGCTTTAGGTCAAGTAGCTGCATCAAGAATCGTGAATTCAAATGGATCAAATCAAATCGTTGAGTTCAGCGGATTGAGCCTTCCAACTGGTGTTTACAATGTTTCTGTAGCAAACACTGAAAACACAAATTCTCCTAGCATTTTTAAAGTTGTGGTTGAATAATCACTTTCTTTTCATAATACAAAAAGCCCCGACCACATGGTCGGGGCTTTTTTTTGTGCCGTACTTTCCTTTAATTTAAAACAATGGTGAACCCGTCATTTCACTAGGAGCTGCTACTCCGATCAATTTCAAGATGGTTGGTGCCACATCAGCTAATATCCCATCAGATAATGACGATACTTCATCACTGGCAACAATGCAAGGAACCAAATTGGTAGTATGCGCTGTGTGCGGAGTGCCATTTGGCAAGAAAGCAATATCCGCATTGCCATGGTCAGCAATAATTATAAATGAATAACCATGAGCTCTTCCTTCTGAAAACACTTCACCTAAGCAGGTATCTACTGTTTCTGCTGCCTCAATAATAGCTGGATACACTCCTGTATGACCTACCATATCAGGATTAGCGAAATTCAAACAGATGAAATCGGGTTGCTCAGTTCTCATGGACGCAATTACCCGTTCAGTGACTTCGTGGGCACTCATCTCGGGTTTTAAATCATACGTTGCAACTTTTGGCGATGGCACTACTATGCGCTTTTCACCCGAAAAGACCTCTTCACGGCCTCCTGAAAAGAAGAATGTAACATGCGGATACTTTTCTGTCTCAGCAATTCGCAGCTGC
>Ga0181607_10002851_pt1 | contig 15174 bp, 12 predicted proteins | sample 041ome_9_FD_132420 | JGI IMG/M metagenome (GOLD analysis project Ga0181607, IMG submission 132420) | Coastal salt marsh microbial communities from the Groves Creek Marsh, Skidaway Island, Georgia - 041413US metaG (megahit assembly) | ecosystem: Environmental > Aquatic > Marine > Intertidal zone...
CAAGATATTCAAGGGAATAAAATTCTAATTTTCATAATTTAAATATCAAGATTAAGAAAATAATTTCTGTTAATAGAAAATATTAGTATTAATATACATAATTATTGATATTTTAGTATAAAATTTGCTATAACTAAAAATAATGAAATATTATTCTCAAAAAATTAACTAAAATCATTTAAATGTTTACATGGAAAAAAATACAATAAGAAGAAACCGATTATTAGTTAAATTAACTTGCTTATTATTTTGAAAATGTTGATATAAAAGCAATCATCCTTAATTAATAATCCAATATGGAAAAACGATAATGTTGCTTGAAAATGCAAAAATTGCAATTATTGGTCTTGGGTACGTTGGGCTGCCTTTGGCTGTTGAATTTGGGAAAAAAAGAGAAACTCTTGGGTTTGAAATTAACCAATCACGCGTTGATGAACTTCAAAGTGGTGAAGATTCAACCTTAGAATGTTCCCCAGAAGAACTAAAGGAAGCCACTCATCTCTCATATACAACGGATACTGAGCAATTAAAGAATTGCAATGTTTTCATCGTTACTGTGCCAACACCAATTAATGAACATAAGCAACCAGACCTTACCCCTCTTGAAAAAGCATCAGAAATGCTTGGTGGTGTTATCAATCAAGGGGACATTGTAATATACGAATCAACTGTATATCCAGGATGCAGTGAAGAGGTCTGTGTTCCCATTTTGGAAAAGGTTTCCGGCCTTACTTTTAATAAAGATTTCTATATCGGGTATAGTCCAGAAAGAATTAACCCAGGTGATAAGGAGCATAGACTACCAACCATTCAAAAAGTCACTTCTGGCTCCACTCCTGAATGTGCAAAATTTGTAAATGAACTATACCAAGATATTATCACAGCTGGTACTCACCTTGCCCCAAGTATTAAAGTGGCCGAAGCCGCTAAAGTCATTGAAAACACCCAGCGCGATGTCAATATTTCTTTGATTAATGAGTTGGCAAAAATATTTAATATGCTTGATATTGATACATTGGATGTTCTGGAAGCCGCTGGAACCAAATGGAACTTCTTACCATTTCGTCCTGGCCTTGTTGGCGGTCACTGCATTGGAGTAGACCCTTATTATCTGACCTATAAGGCTCAATCTATCGGCTATAATCCTGAAGTCATCCTTTCCGGGCGACGTATCAATGACGGTATGGGAGAATATGTTGTTTCACAATTAATCAAAAGAATGATTAAAAATAAACAGCAAGTTGATGGTTCAAAAGTGCTGCTAATGGGGCTCACGTTTAAAGAAAACTGTCCCGATTTACGCAATACTAAAGTTGTAGATATTATATCCGAACTCGAAGAATATAATATCAATATAGATATTTATGATCCTTGGGTTTCTAAAGAAGAAGCCATGGAAGAATATGGCCTCAATTTAGTTAATGAGCCCTCTAAAGATTATGAAGCCGTTATTGTTGCCGTTGCACATAATGAATTTATTGAACTTGGCGCAGATGGTGTCAGAAATCTATTAAAAAAAGATGGACTACTATACGACCTAAAATCCCTTTTCGATAAGAATAAGTCAGATATTAGGCTGTAACCTCACAGCAAGCTCCATTATTTTGAGAAATAAATAATATACATATTAACATTTTTCTTACAGTCTTGATTGTCCTGCGTTAAAGTACGATCAAAATGAAAGAAAAAGAATGTCATTGAATCATCTGCAGAAGCTGGAAGCAGAAAGCATCCATATATTTAGAGAAGTTGTTGCCACTTCTCAGAATCCTGTAATGCTTTATAGTATAGGGAAAGATAGTGAAGTTATGCTTCATCTAGCCCTAAAAGCATTTGCGCCTGGTTCTCTTCCTTTTCCGCTTCTTCATGTTGATACGACTTGGAAATTTAAAGAAATGATTTCATTTCGTGATAAAATTGCGAAAGAGCATAACTTAAATTTACTAGTCCATATTAATCAGGATGGCGTTGAAAAAGGTATTAGTCCTTTTACACATGGGTCAGCGACACACACAGACATAATGAAAACGGTAGCGCTTAAACAGGCTTTGAATGAAAATCGTTTTGATGTTGCATTTGGCGGTGCACGGCGTGATGAAGAGAAATCCCGCGCTAAAGAAAGAATTTTTTCTTTTCGATCTGAAACACACCGTTGGAACCCTAAAAACCAACGACCAGAACTGTGGAATATTTATAATACTAAGATCAACAAAGATGAAAGTGTACGTGTTTTCCCTTTATCAAATTGGACAGAATTAGACATTTGGCAATACATCCATATAGAAAAAATCCCCATAGTTCCTCTTTACTTGGCTGCGAAACGACCTGTCGTTAAACGTGATGGTCAATTAATTATGGTTGATGATGATAGAATCCCAATTCATGAGAATGAGCAAATTAAACAGAAAATGGTTAGGTTTCGCACACTTGGCTGTTATCCATTGACGGGCGCCGTCGAGAGCAAAGCGGCGACAATAGAAGAAATTATCCAAGAAATGCTTTTAACCAGAACATCTGAAAGACACGGGCGTATAATAGATCAAGATATGGGTGCTTCTATGGAACAGAAAAAGCAAGAGGGATACTTCTAATGTCGCATCAATCTGAACTCATTGAAGGTGATATTTCATCCTATCTCAAGTCTCAAGCAGAGAAAGAATTTCTGCGTTTTATAACTTGTGGGTCAGTAGATGACGGTAAATCTACTCTTATCGGACGTCTTTTATACGATAGTAAGATGATTTTTGAAGACCAGCTTTCTGCACTTGAAAAAGATAGTAAAAAATTTGGCACTCAAGGCCATAACATTGATTTTGCCTTGCTAGTCGATGGTTTAGCTGCTGAACGTGAACAAGGTATTACAATTGATGTGGCCTATCGTTTTTTTTCAACTAATAAAAGAAAATTCATAGTTGCTGACACCCCTGGTCACGAACAGTATACAAGGAATATGGCAACGGGGGCTTCAACAGCTGAACTAGCCATTCTTATGATTGATGCTCGTAAAGGTATTCTAACGCAAACAAAACGGCATAGTTTTATTGTTAGCTTACTCGGAATCAAGCATGTCGTGTTAGCAATTAATAAGATGGATTTGATCGGTTTCGATCAAAATGTTTTCCAAGAAATTGATAAAAATTATCGTACCTTTGCAAAAGATTTAGGGTTTCATAACATTGAATCAATTCCTGTGTCCGCTTTAGAAGGGGATAATATTATTGAAAAATCTAACAAAACCGATTGGTATGATGGCCCAATGCTTATGGAGCATCTAGAAACGGTTCAAATTGAAGAGCAAAACGAAAGTGCACCGTTTAGACTACCAATTCAATGGGTTAATCGCCCTAACCTTGACTTTAGAGGTTTTAGTGGCTCAGTTTCGGCCGGAAGTATAGAAGTTGGCGATGATATCATCGCCTTACCCAATGCAAAAACTAGTAAAATAAAAGAAATATTAGGAGCAAGCGGTAAAAAAAATCATGCTGCATTCGGCGAGGCAATTACAATATGTCTAGAAGATGAAATTGATATATCTCGAGGAGATGTCATCGCAAAATTAAACGAGCGTCCCGAAACAACAGATCAATTTCAAGCCCATATTATATGGATGCATGAAGAGCATTTACTGCCAGGACGTCCTTACTTGATAAAAACCAATAATCAAACCACAGAAGGCGTCGTAACCGAACTAAAACACAAAATAAACGTTAACTCCTTAGAACATGAAAGTGGTAAAACGCTCGAACTCAACGAAGTAGGGTTGGTAAACATCAGCCTCAATCGATCAATCGCATATGATTCTTATACTGAAAATAAAACAATGGGAAGTTTTATCATTATCGATAAATTTACGAATTCTACTGTCGCGTGTGGCATGATTAAGTTTGAGTTACGAAGAGCAAGCAACGTTCACTGGCAAGCCGTTGATGTTGATAAAAAAAGTAGATCTAAACAAAAACATCAAAAAGCTAAAGTCTTATGGTTTACAGGTCTATCGGGTTCCGGAAAATCAACAATTGCCAATCTGGTAGAAAAGAAACTTCATGCGATGGGTAAGCATACTTATTTACTTGATGGTGATAACGTGCGACATGGCCTTAACAAAGATCTAGGCTTTATCGATGTGGATAGAGTAGAAAATATTCGCCGCATAGGTGAAGTTTCCAAACTAATGGTTGATGCAGGATTAATTGTTCTTGCCGCTTTCATTTCTCCTTATCGCGCTGAACGTCAAATGGTAAGAGAAATGATGGATAAAGACGAATTTATTGAAATCTTCGTAGATACACCGCTCGAAATATGTGAAGAGAGAGACGAAAAAGGCCTATATAAAAAAGCTCGTTCAGGTAACCTTAAGAATTTCACAGGGGTTGATAGCGCATACGAAATACCAAACGATGCTGAAATAGTAGTTAATACTGTTAAATACAAACCTGAAGATATAGCGAATTATATATTAAAATGGATGGCCCAATAATAAAGATCTATTTTTCTGTAAGTTCATTTTCTTTAAAGATTGTATATGAATTATACATAATTATGTAAAAAATGCTAAAAAATAACCCTAGTAATATTCCTAATACTACGATTAGGGCTCTTTTAGGCTTTATTCTTTCCTGTGCAGCAATAGCAGGGTCAATTACTTTAAAAGCGAATTCTGCAGTACTATTAGCCAACATGGATTTCTTCATTTCTATTTCAATCAATTGATTTAATGCATTTCGGATTTCAATTACCTGTGTATTTTGAACCTCGTCATACAAAAACTTTAAGTTTCTATCACTTTCAAAAACTGCGTCTTCTCTAAGCTGATTATTTATACTACTTACTAAAGTATTCGCTATCAATGAAGCTGTTTCTGCGTCTCCCCAGTCTATTGATAACGTTATTAAACCGTTCATCTTATCTTCTTCTACAGAAAATAAATCTTGGAATTCTTTGTGAGCGTCCCATAGAGTAGGCTGTTGTTCTTTGGATACAAGCCATTTACCCGTTCTATCATCCCACATTTCGTGAAAAATTAATGGCGTTAGATTTAATTCAGTAATTATTTGATAATGAAATTTCCGAGATTCTAAAAAGGCTATAGATTTTGCTGTTTCACTGACACCTGCCCCAGGCAAAGATATACCACCCATTTCAGCTAATCCTCCAAATTGAGAAGTAATTGACGATAGCCCTGAAGAATTTGTGTTTTGTACAGTTGGCACCATTAGAACGGAGGAACGATAAATGGGAGGGAGCCATAAAGCAACAATTACAGATATAATTATTGAAACAATAACTGTAATAATAACAAATAATTTTCGCTCAATGAGTAATTTAAGGTAAAATACTAATGCATTAGTTTCATTAACAGACATTTTTTCCTCATGTATGCTTATTGCTAAATATTATAGCTTCAGAATTATGGTTTTACAGTTACACAATAAGTTAAATTATAGTTATATCAATTCAAAATATTATTTAAATTTCTTTTTTGTAATGTAGATTAATCTAGTGCTTTTTTTATTTATCTTTAAACTAAAGTTATGTACTCATATCTTATTATAATACGAAAAAATATTTATGACTTATAAATGTTTAAATAATAATATAAATAATAATGAAAAATCATTTTATATAACATAATAGAAACGGAATATTTATGAAAATTGGTTATACATCAGGAGTATATGATTTATTTCATGTTGGTCATCTTAATTTATTACGTAATGCAAAAGGTATGTGTGAAAAATTAATCGTTGGCGTAACAACAGATAACCTTGTGAGTTATAAAAATAAGAAAGCGGTAATTCCTTTTTCTGAAAGAACACAAATTGTCCAAGCAATTGAATATGTAGATGCTGTTGTCCCTCAAGACGATATGGATAAGTTTAAAACCTGGGAAAAACTAAAATTCGATATTATGTTCGTTGGTGATGATTGGTACAAGTCTGAAAAATGGGAAGAATTAGATAAACAATTTAAAGATGTGGGTGTCAAAATAGTGTATTTTCCTTATACGAAAGGAACATCCTCAACCTTACTTAACGAAACTCTGCTAAAGCTTCGTGAAAGTTAATCTCAATGTGCGGTATTCTAGCTTCAATATCTGATAAGAAGGTCGATCAAGAGAAATTCCAAGAAGCACTTAACTTACAAACTCATAGAGGTCCCGATGATTCAGGTTTGTATTTCAAAAACAATCACTCTTTTGGTCATAGACGTTTAAGTATAATAGATTTAGATCCATCTTCATCTCAACCTATGCTCTCAGATGATGGTTCAATCATTATTGTATTTAACGGAGAAATCTATAATTTTCTAGAGTTAAGAAACAAACTTGAAAAAGAAGGTAATGTTTTTAAAACCAAAGGTGATACTGAAGTATTAATCAAATTATACCAATTAAAAGGCATTGCTTTTCTAGAAGACTTAATTGGAATGTTTGCATTTACTTTATATGATACTAAAATTGGTGTTACCTATGTAGTAAGAGATCGATTAGGAATAAAACCACTCTTTTATTCTACAGTTGGAGGAGAATATATTTTTTCCTCAGAAATCAAATCTATATTACATTTAAATCCAGAGTTAAATGAATTAAATCCAATAGCAATATCATCTTACTTTTCATTTAGATACCCTATCCTTAACGATACTTTTTATAAAAACATTCATTCTTTAGAACCTGGTCATTATCTTGAAATAAAAGAGAAGAATCTTGTTCAAAAACAATACTGGAATTTGACAAAATTTATAAACGAACAGAAAAAGGATAAGGGAGAAGAGTTTTATTTAACAAATATAAAAAAATTGCTCACTTCAAGTGTAAAATATAGACAAATAGCTGATGTAAAAATTGGAGCATATTTGTCGGGAGGTGTTGATTCAAGCGGCATCACTGCCATCATGGCTAAAGATAGTGCCTCTGCCATAAAAACTTTTACAATTGGTTTCAATGAGAAGGGGTATAATGAGTTCAATTATGCCCAAGAAGTTGCGGAACAATATAATACCGATCACCACGAAATAATTCTTTCTGGAGAGAATTATCTTTCTACAATGACAGAACTTATTAATTATAAAGATGCGCCCTTAAGTGTACCAAATGAAGTTCCCCTTTATTTAATGAGTAAAGAACTAAAGAAGTATATCACTGTTGTGTTGTCTGGTGAAGGGGCGGATGAGATATTTGGTGGATATGGACGAATTTTTAGATCCGCAACCGAGTATGAGAACCTTAAGAATATCAATTCAAAGACGGATCTTAATCAAAACGAGAAATTGTTTTTAAGGAAAATTGAAAAAAAATACGGGACCACTTCGTTTAAAAATGAACTAGAACACTTCTTTGCCATTTATAGTTATACATCCGACGAGATGAAAACAAGAATACTTACTGAAGAAAATCATAACACTGAGATCACAAATAAACTAAAAGCCAAATTTAAATTCCATTTTGATGAATTAGGTCCTAATGTTTCGTACTTAAATAAAATGATGTATGTATTTGAGAAGATTCATCTTGTCGGCTTATTACAGCGTGTAGATATGACAACCATGGCAACATCAGTGGAAGCCCGAGTACCTTTTGTAGATCACAGATTAGTAGAGTTTGCATTCACAATTCCCACTAAATACAAACTCAAATGGAACGATGAAAAGGTGAACGAAAGCGATTTATTAATTTCAGAAGAAGTGTCTGAAATTTATGACATTCCAAAATATGTTTTAAAAAAATCTATGGAAGATTTATTGAGCTCAAATATTTTATATAGAAAAAAAATGGGTTTCCCAGTACCTTTAAATAATTGGTTCGGGGGCGATTTCAATAAATATGCCAAAGAATTAATTCTAGACAATCCAAAACTTGATTCTTTTATAAATAAGAAAGAAATAAAAAACATTCTTAATAACGAAACATTGGAGCAGGACCATAATATGGCTTTAAAAGTTTGGATGTTGATGAACTTAGCATTATTTATTAAAGGCAACACAATTTCTAGTAATCCATAAGGAATATAGTAGTGACCAAAACAGTACTAAGGATAGGTAGCTTCCCTACAGATAAACTACCCGGTGCAGGTTTACATCTATATTATTTGCAGAATTTACAAAATTATAAAACAATTTTTATTTCACCCGAATTAGAAGGAAATCCACTACCTTTAATAAATAATGACACATTAATTAGGTATAAGAACTTTCTTTTCAAAAGAACAAGGAAAGAAAGTAAAATTCTGCACCAAATTAAACGAATTTTTAACGCGTTAAAATTTAATGCACGCTGTATCCAAATACTATACGAACAAAACCCTGATATTATTCATATTCATTCCCCTTATTATTTACCTGTGTCATGGATGGCAAATTTAAGGAAAAAGAAGTGTTACATGACCTATCATGGAAGTGACTATATTGCTGTAAAAAATTCTAAATTTTATAAGTATTGTGTAAAGGGAATAGATAAAGTATTTTTCTTAGGGTCTCATATGCATCATGGGCTAGAAAAGATACACGGCAAAAATAAAATAGTTGAAGTTTTTAACGGCGTTAACACAGATCAATTTAAAGATTTAGGCTTAAAAAGAGAGAAGTTAATTATTGCCGTTGGGTCACTAAAGGTTGAAAAAGGATTTGATTTTTTAATTAGAGCTTTTGCTCATTTGATATCTAGGCAAGAATACACCGACTATAAATTAATTATTGCTGGCGACGGAATATTATTAAGTGAATTAAAACAAATCGCAGAACAATTAAAGGTAGATCAATCTATTTCATTTGTAGGACATTTAGACAGAAAAAAGTTAATTGCACTCTATCAAAAGGCAGAGTTATTTGTGTTATCAAGTATTTCTGAGGGATTCCCAAAAGTTTTGTTAGAGGCAGCAGCCGCAGGATGCAAAATTGTGAGTACAGATGTAGGAAGCGTTGATATGGTGTTAAATAAGTCTTATTTTAATCTTGTCCCGATAAAAAATATTGAATTACTTTCTTTATCGATAGCTGAAGTTTTAGATAAAGAAAAAAATAAATTACTTAAAAATATTACTCAAAATTTTTCATGGCACAAAGTAGCCGGCAAATATTTACTTTCTTACACTGATAAAACATAAAAAATTTTCCAGTAATTAGAAAGTTTTAACATTTGTTATTTGGTTTCAGATTGACATAAAATCGAACACAATAATTAAAGATAATAATTTTAAACCTATTTTTTCTTTTCTGCATTTAATATTGTAAGAAAGAAAATAATGATTCTTTAATGCAACAGAAATTGAAAAAATAATATGATTTCCTTATCAACAGTCAAAGAAGGCGCAGTTAGAAAAAATAACAAAAAAAATAGTCGTTTACATTTTTTTTCTTCACATTTCTCAATTTATTTTAGTTGGTTCTTTATTAATTTAGGATTAAACGCTAACCAAGTGACTGGTATATTTTTTATTACTGGCCTTATTGGAGCAGGATTGATATCTAATCCTTCAACATATTCAGTTATCCTTGGTTATACATTATGGAGATTACATATTATTTTTGATTTATGTGACGGTGATGTTGCACGTTTTACTCAAAAATTTTCTATCAATGGAGCATATTGGGATTACATGATCCATTCCATACTATATCCATTATATTTTGTCTCTATTTGCTATGCTCTAAGTGCAAAATTTCAAGATAACATTTTTTTAATTTTAGGGTTAGTAGGGGCAATTATTGTCTCGCAATTATTATCAGTAAAAAACAATTATTATCGTGCAATGCTGTTTAATAAAATTAACTACAAGCCAGAAGAAGGGCAAAATGATGATTCCACTAAACAGTATTTGCTTAAAAACTCGGTATTATCTCTATTAAGCTACGAAGGCTTTTTATTTATTTATCTGCTATCCACAATTTTATTAGAACGTAAAATTTATTTTATTGCTGTAATAGTCTTTTATATAATAATTTTTTCTTTAATTGTGGGTGTGAAATTTATCTCTTTTAGTAAAAAAGGATATTATAATAAAAGAAGTTAACAATTATGTTATTCTGATGCAATTGACCAACTTCTGGTCTCTGATAAAAAATAGAATTTAATGTTATGGATTTTGAGCGATTCTTCGTATTAATATTTTTATGCCCTGCTTTAGCGTATTTTATACGGTTTTGTATAAAAGAAAAACGTATTGATCCAATCGACTTTAAATTCCAGTTCATTTTTTATTGGCTTTTTTATGGTTTTGCTGTTCCAATAGATTATGTCATCGGTTTTGAAATAATAAAACCTTGGGCGGTGGTTGATTACACACAAGAAAAATTTTTTTATAGTATGCTAACCGCAATGCTTTTATTTTATACAACTTTAATCGGTTTCTTAATAACATACAGAAAACCCATTCCAATAAATCATTATGTTAAAAATCAGAATGTTAAATTACTAACCATTCCAATTACTCTTCTTGTAATTATTGTTGTTTCATATTTTCTCTATAATCTTGATGATATTTTATCACTTTCTAGAATGGAGCGAAATATTCAAGGTGTAAATAGTAGCTATAGAATATTAAAATTTTTTGAAACTGTTTTAACGGCTACAGGATGTATTTTTATATTATTCAATAAGAATATTAAAAATGTGCATATTCTAACCTTTATATTAATATTATTAGGTGCGGCACAAGGAGACAGATCAAGTATTTTAGTTCCTGCTTTTGCCTGGCTACTAAGAGTTAAGCCCACGATAAAGACTAGACACTTTTTTATACTTATTTTAAGCGCCTTATTCCTCTTATTCGTATGGAAAGCTTTATATTCGTTCGCCATTGCTTATGCATTAGGAAACGATGTCTCTCTAAATGATATGTTAAAGAGCTTTAGTTTCTCTATTATTGAACCCGTTTCATCATATAATTTAACAACTTGGGTTTTAGCTGATTGGGGCCTAGGGGATATCTATGGTGGTTATACCATATTCGTACTTCCTTATTTGCGGGCATTACCCAGGTTTCTTTTTGAATTCGACGTTCCTACCCTCGCAGAACAATTTATGTCCTTATATTTACCTCATATTGCAGCAAAAGGTGGTGGAAGAGGTTTTGGCATTGTTGCAGAATTTTATTTAAATTTTTATTATATTGGGCCTTTTATATTTGGAATAATATGGGGCTTATTGGCAAAATACATAAATAACAAGCATTCTCTAATTTTGAGTTTCATCTTTCTATTATGTAATTTTAGAATTTTCAGAAGCGATGTAGCAAGTGTTTTTAAAAGTTATGTAATAATGTACGGCAGTGTATTTTTTGTTTGGTTTATTATTACGATTATTATTAAATATGGCATGTCATCTCAATTATATGAGGGCAAAACTTCAAATCAAAGTTTTAGAGATTATTAAAATTGGCAAATAACATAATATTAAAATTATTTAGTAAAAATATTTTTGTTTTTGCAATTAACGTTGTTGCATCTCTAGCATATTTTAAATCACTAATTTATTTCACAGATACCAAAATTTTAGCTGATTATTTTTATATAAAAGCTCTAGGAATGATTATATTCTTTATGTTTAGAGTAAACTTTGCTGATGTAGCATTTATTTTAAAATCAAATTTAAACAGCTCAAAAGAAAAAATATTAGGTACTTTGATACTATTATACGGGTTATGGGCCATAACTCTGATACTATGTATTCTGTTTCTAAACGTATTAGAAACAGAATTATTGAATCTTATTATTATGTCATTTGCTTTTTATATTATGAATGATTCTATTGAAGCATATATCGGTATCTCTAGATTATTTTATAATTACAAAATTATTTTTTACTTTAGAGTACTTCATCTATCTAAATTTTTATTATTTATTCTTTTTCTTTCCGATCATTTGACACTAAAAAATGTCCTGATCTTTGAATTAACCTTTGCGTTCGGGCTTTATATAATAATAGTTTTATTTCATAAAAAATGTTTAGGAACTTCTTTAAAAAAAGAATACGTATATATTAAAAAGAATATGAATGCGATTTATGGCCCTTGGTTTCAGAGTTTAGGAAAATTATCTTATGATGCTCTTCCGCAAGCACTTTTGGCAAATGTAGTAAACGACGCCTTATTTGTAGAGTATAATATTGTCCGTAAATTATTATCGATTTTTAATAATGCCGTTCAACCGCTGCTGCAAGTTTTTGTAGCTGAAGCAATTAAATTCAAAAATAGCTATTCTGTATACGTTAAAAAATATTTACTCATAATTTTTCCTTTTAGTTTTATATTTGTTATTCTGGCTTCTATAAATTACGAACTACTAGTAACACTACTAGCTAAAGATATTTATGCAGTACCATCATTACAATTATTATTAATTTTGGCATTTACATTATTTGCTTTATATCTAATGTTATTTCCAATTAAACAATATTTTATGTTAACTGAAGAACTAAAGCTATTAACCTTAGGTTTTTCCACTTCAAGTATTTTTATTGCTGCTATATCCTATTTTATCATTGATGCATTTGAATCAAAAGGTGCTGTATTTATTCAAGGGATTGGATTGAGTTTACCTCTAATTTTAGCGTATATTTTTTTCTTAAAATTTAAAAAAGATCAATAAAAACTATTTTTGGTATATGTAAAAGAAAATATTAAAAAAAGATTTATTAATAAAGATGTACTAATTTTAAATATGAATTCTAATAATTTTAGTTATATTAAAATTTGAAACGCCAATTAAATAAGGTAATTAATGAATAATATATATTTTGCTGAAAAACGTCCTATAATATGTGTTCAAGGGTTAGGGTTTGTCGGAATGGCAATGGCTATTGCTGTTGCTGACGCTCATGACGAAAACAATGCTCCATATTTCAATGTAATTGGAGTTGACCTACCGAACAAGCTAGGTCAAGAAAAAATCAACAATGTTAATAAAGGACATTTACCTCTAGTTACAAACGATCTTGAACTTCAATCCGCATTTGAAAGAGTCATGAAAAATGGCAATCTTAAGGCTTCTTCCGATCCAGATGTATATAAGTCCGCAGATATTGTTATTGTAGATATTCATCTGGATGTAATTGAACTTGTTGATGGCGCTCACACCGCTTCTTTTGATGGGTTTAAAAAAGCGCTCCATACTGTTGGCTCCAAAGTTAACCCTGGAACTTTAATTTTATTAGAAACAACCGTTCCACCAGGAACTTGTGAAAAAGTAGTGGTCCCTGTACTTAATGAAGCTTTGGTTGATCGAGGTATAGAAGAAAATAGTTTATTAATCGCTCATTCTTATGAACGGGTTATGCCAGGTAAGAATTATTATAAATCAATTGTAAATTTTTGGCGGGTTTACGCCGGCATTACTAAAGCCGCCGCTGATAAAGCAGAACGCTTTTTATCTAAGGTAATTGATGTTCAAAATTATCCTTTGAAAAGACTACATTCAACAACGGCATCAGAAACGGCAAAAGTTTTGGAGAATAGTTATAGAGCAGCTAATATTGCCCTCATACAAGAATGGGGAACATTTGCTGAAGCTGTTGGTATTGATTTATTTGAAGTTCTTGATGCTATTAAGGTTAGACCAACTCATAATAATATTAGATTTCCTGGTTTTGGAGTGGGGGGATACTGCTTAACAAAAGATCCACATTTTGTAGATATAGGCGCAAGAGAATTATTCGGAATCAACAATATGGAATTTCCATTTTGCAAAAAAGCCATAGAAGCAAATAAGCAAATGCCTTTAAAAGCAGTTTCAAAAGTAGAGAAAATGCTTGGGAACAGTCTCCATAGCAAGAAAATATTGTTGCTAGGTGTAAGTTATCTACAAGATGTAGGAGATACTCGTTATTCCCCTTCAGAGCCTTTTGTTGTCAATGCCGAGAATAAAGGCGCAACTGTAATTTCACACGACCCTCTCTTAGATTTTTGGGAAGAGCTCGACAGAAAAGTTCTCAATACAATACCCGATTTAAAAGATATAGATGCTGTAATATTTGCAGTTCAACATAACGAGTATCAAAATATAGATTTATATGAGTGGTCAAAAGGATATGATGTTGCATTTTTAGATGCACATAATGTATTAACAAACCAACAAGTTAATCAAGCAATACAAAAAAATGTTAAAATTGAGTTTATAGGTAAAGGCATACAATGAGTAAGATATTAATAACTGGAGGTGCAGGTTTTATTGGATTGCACCTTGCAGAAAAATTACATAAAGGCGGTCATGAAATTCATTTGTTAGATAATTTTGCACGTGCTGCGAAGGATCCTGACCTTAAAAATTTTCTTGAGAAAGATAATGTTTATATGATTGAAGAAGATTTATTAGATAAATCTTTTATAGAAAAATTAGATAAGGATTATTCTTTTATTTTCCATTTTGCGGCCATTATAGGTGTGCCTCATGTATTAGGACGCCCTTATGAAGTGCTAACGAAAAATGTAGAGTTATTAGAAAACATTATTGAGTTTTCTCAAAGACAAATAAATCTTGAACGTTTAATATTTACTTCTACAAGTGAAATTTATGCTGGAACACTGAAATATTTTGATCTGCCAATTCCTACTCCAGAAAATACCCCATTGGGTATTACAGATCTTTCAGAACCGAGAACATCTTATATGTTATCTAAAATTTACGGCGAAGCCATGTGCCATCATGCCAAAATACCTTTTACTATCATTCGCCCACATAATGTTTATGGACCTCGAATGGGAATGTCGCACGCTATTCCACATTTACTTGAACGTGCACACAATTTACAAGGAAATCTTCCTCTAGATATTTATTCTCCCGCTCATCGAAGAACGTTTTGTTATATAGATGACGCAGTCGATTTACTGGAAAGAGTCATTAATACACCAGAATGTAATGGAGTTTCACTAAACCTTGGATCCACAGATGATGAAATCACCATGGAAACACTAGGATACAGTATCATAAAGGTAACAGGCAAAGGTAAAGGATTAAACTATATGCCTGAAACTGAAGGATCTGTATTAAGACGGTGTCCTGACATGACAAAAGCGATCTCGATGACAGACTATAAATCGACTGTTAGTTTAGAATTAGGTTTAAAAAAAACATATGAATGGTATAGGTTAAATATATTTGATGGCCACGGCGTAACGGCCGATTAATATCTAAGAACTTTAAAATGATAAAACGCATATTTGATATTATTTTCTCAGCAATAGC
>Ga0181607_10002856_pt1 | contig 15158 bp, 19 predicted proteins | sample 041ome_9_FD_132420 | JGI IMG/M metagenome (GOLD analysis project Ga0181607, IMG submission 132420) | Coastal salt marsh microbial communities from the Groves Creek Marsh, Skidaway Island, Georgia - 041413US metaG (megahit assembly) | ecosystem: Environmental > Aquatic > Marine > Intertidal zone...
CCATATGAACCAGCATTTGCTTGCGGGCAATCCCCCGCTGAGGATTTATTTACGGCGGTCCGCGCAGGCCAAGCGGATGTCCCTGCGTGTGTCTCGGTTAGACGGCAAAGTGACACTGACGGTTCCCACGTTCGTGACGGACAAGGAAGCTTTGGGATTTGCAAAGGAAAAAGAAGAGTGGCTGCGCGCGCACAGTGAAACACAGCCTGAGGTTCTGTTTATCGAGCACGACACGGCGCTTCCCATTGAAGGGCAAGTCTACCGTGTAAATGATGGAGTGGGTCGGCGGATTTGCATCGTCGGAACGGATCTGATTGTACCCGGCAAGCCCGAGACGGTTGGTCGCCGTGTGCAGGCTTATTTAAGAGAGTTGGCACGCGATCGACTTGCATCGGCTTCAGATCATTACGCGGCTCAGTTGGGGCGACGTTATTCCCGCCTGACACTGCGCGACACGCGCTCGCGTTGGGGGTCTTGCACGTCGGACGGGGCGTTGATGTATTCTTGGCGGTTGATTTTAGCACCGCCAAAGATTTTGAATTATGTAGCGGCCCACGAGGTCGCGCATTTGGAAGAAATGAACCACTCAAAAGCTTTCTGGGATATCGTTCACGATCTATATGGCGCGTATCAACCCGCCCGAAAGTGGCTGCACGAAAACGGTGCAGATCTTTATCGCTACCGATTTGACGATTGACCCTGCTCAAATTTGTGATCACATAACATCATGTTAGTGAATCCTCGTCCCGTCGAATCCGGTCTTGCGGCCCATGATCGTGTTTACCGAACACTGCGCACCCGTGTGATGCACGGAGAAGTGCCGCCCGGCGAACATATGACGCTGCGGGGGATCGGGAAAGAGTTTGACGTTTCAATGACACCCGCCCGAGAAGCTGTGCGTCGTTTAGTTGCCGAGGGAGCTTTGTCGATGTCCCTTTCAGGGCGTGTGTCTACACCCGTTTTGACGAACGACAGAGTAGAGGAATTGGCAGCGCTTCGAGCCCTTCTTGAGGTCGAACTTGCCAGTCGTGCGTTACCTCGTGCGCACATTGCTTTGATTGACCGCTTGCAAAGCATTAACGCCAGCATTTCCGAACAAATAGCCAAGGCAGATGCAGCCGGATACATCCGCACCAATCTTGAGTTTCATCGTACGCTTTATTTGCGCGCGCAAGCCCCAGCTATGTTGGCTATGGCGGAAACGGTGTGGCTGCAACTGGGACCGACCATGCGGTCGCTATACGGACGCATGAAACGCAACGACCCCCCGCACTTCCATCGCCTGATTATCGCAGCCTTAAAGGCTGGGGATGAACCTGGTTTGCGATTGGCCGTAAGGTCTGATGTCACTCAAGGGTTAAAACACCTGTCAGCTTAATGGGGTTGTGATGATTGCCACCACATATATAGCACTTGGCATTTTATTTTTGGTTGGGCTTGCCGCAGATGCTTTGGGGCGGCGCACCAGATTGCCGAGGGTCACTTTGCTACTGATTTGCGGGGTTATCGCTGGAGAGTCGGGGTTTTCCTTGTTGCCTAGAGAAGTCCAGCCACTTTATGGACCGCTTTCAGATATTGCCCTGACAATGGTGGCATTTCTTCTGGGTGGGGCATTGACCCGCGAAAACCTGAGAAATCATGCCGGAGCAATTCTTTGGGTGTCGATATCCGTGGTAATAGCCACAGTATTTATCGTGGCTTTTGGTATGCTCATGATTGGCGTAGCATTGCCCCTTGCGCTATTACTGGGTGCTATGGCGACGGCCACAGATCCTGCTGCAACGCAGGACGCCATTCAGCAAACCAGCGCAAAAGGAGATTTTCCTGAAACCCTTTTGGGGATTGTGGCCATCGACGACGCATGGGGTATGTTAGCTTTTTCGGTGATGATCGCTTTTGCCGCGATCCTACTGGGCAACGGAGATGCTTCGACCGAGATTATTGCGGCTTTCAAAGAGATCGGCGGCGGCTTGCTGCTTGGCTCTGCAATCGGCATTCCATCTGCTTATTTGACCGGCCGATTGAAAGCGGGCCAACCGATGTTGACCGAGGCACTGGGGCTTGTGTTCCTGACGGCTGGTCTGGCCTTAGCATTTGAGGTGTCCTATTTGATTGCAGGCATGTGTGCGGGCGCATGGATTGTAAATCTGGCCAGGCACCACGATAGAGCGTTTCACGAGATTGAAAATCTGGAATGGCCGTTTATGGTGCTATTCTTCGTTCTTGCAGGAGCGTCGATGGACAGCAAGGTGTTGATGCAGATAGGACCGTTAGGGCTGGTCTTCATCATAACCCGGATCATTGCGCGTTACATTGGAGGATGGCTTGGGGGTCGGATTTCTGGCAGCCCTAAACAGCAAAGCCATTTATTTGGTTTGGCATTGCTGCCGCAGGCCGGTGTTGCCGTGGGTATGGCGCTTGTTGCGGCTCAAGCGTTCCCCCAATGGCAAGAAACACTTGTGACGTTATCTGTAGGCACCACCGTATTTTTCGAGCTTATTGGTCCACCATTGACAGGATGGGCCATAAGGCGTGAGGCGAAAAACCGTTAGGCCGCCAGTCCTTTTGATCCCATGTCCAAGAATTTTTTCCGGCGATCGGCAACCAGCTTGTCACCCTTTTTACTGGACAGCTCTTTTAGCATCGCTGCGATTGCCTTGCCCACGCTATTGATGGTTGTTTCGCTATCGCGATGTGCTCCGCCCAAGGGTTCTGGAATAACGCGGTCAACAACGCCCAGTTTTTCAAGATCGCCTGCCGTCAGTCGCAAAGCTTCCGCCGCTTCACGCATTTTCTCAGCATCCTTCCATAGTATCGAGGCGCATCCCTCGGGAGAGATGACCGAGTAGATCGAGTTTTCCAGCATGGCAACGCGGTTTGCTGTGGCAAAGGCCACCGCACCACCTGAGCCGCCTTCACCGATCACGATGCTGATCAAAGGAACGCCGACTTGCAGACATTTTTCAGTGCTGCGGGCGATGGCCTCGGATTGGCCGCGTTCTTCTGCGCCTTTGCCCGGATAGGCACCTGGGGTATCCACCAGCGTGATGATAGGTAGACCGAATTTGTCGGCAAGCTCCATCAGGCGGATTGCTTTACGATAGCCTTCGGGGCGGGCCATGCCGAAATTGCGTTCGATCCGGCTTTTGGTGTCGTTGCCTTTCTCATGGCCGATCACCACGACGGGCTGATCGTTGAAACGCGCAAGACCGCCCATGACGGCGTGATCGTCTGCAAAGTTCCGGTCGCCTGCTAGAGGCGTATATTCCGTGAAAAGTGCGTCGATGTAGTCTTTGCAATGTGGTCGCTGCGGATGGCGGGCGACCTGACAGCGGCGCCACGGGGTCAGCGTTTTGTAAAGCTCTTGCAGAATGTCCGCCGCTTTTTTGTCTAACGCCGTTGCTTCGGATTCGACATCCATTTCCTCGTTCTGGCGTGCAAGCGCCCGCAATTCCTCGGCTTTGCCTTCAATTTCTGCCAGAGGTTTTTCAAAATCGAGGTAATTTGTCATGCCCGACTCCCATTATTGTGCAGCGATATATGGCGGCTAGCGCAGTGTTTTGCAATGAGGCAGTCACTGAAACACCACTGGGATAAGTGAGCCGACCAAGAGGACGGCCATAGTGATGTTAAAAATGCGCAGGCGTATGCGGCTGGTCAGTACTATCTGCATTTTTTGCCCGACCAGTGTCCAAAGGCTGACCGAGGGCATGTTAATCAGGCCAAATACCGTTGTCACCACAAGGATCGCCCAAAGTGATCGGTCCGGTGCGTAGAGGGTCATCGCTGTCAGAGCCATGGTCCAAGCCTTGGGGTTCACCCACTGAAACGCCGCGGCCTGCAGGAATGTGAAAGGCTTGCCAGTCTTAGTTTCCTCATCCGGCGGTGCTGCATTTGCAACCCGCCAAGCAAGCCAGCACAAATAGAGGATGCTGACCAATTTGAGCGTTTCATAACTGTAGGGGATGGCGTCAAACACGCCGATCAGGCCAATGCCCACCAGAAACAGCATGAACATGAAGCCCAAGCCAATGCCCAGCATATGCGGGATCGTGGGGCGAAAGCCGTAGTTTGCTCCTGACGCCATCAGCATAAGGTTATTTGGCCCGGGTGTGATCGACGAGACCAGAGCAAATACGGAAAGTGCGGTAAGTATATCTGGCGTCATGCAGCCTGATCGCGGCCCTTCAGGATGTATTTGCAGTCACAATAGGGGCACTCGACGAAGCCTTCGGCATCTGGGATTTGCAGCCAGACGCGCGGATGTCCCAATGCCCCTTCGCCGCCGTCACAGGCCACTTTCGAGGTTTCGACAATTTTGGTTTCAGGCGCAGGTGCGGTCATCGCTTAGGTCCTTTAAACGTAGCTCTGGTTGCGATGTTTATCGTCTATCCAATTGCGCGGAGCAAGAGCCCAAATGCTCTGAAACACCGGTCAGTTTGCGGTACGTTTAAAATAATGGTTCAGGGGCAGAGCGATGATTTCTGAAGTTTCCGACTATTTTGCCAAAGGATGTGGACGGTGCGCCCGATTTTAAACGCCGGATTGCTCTGCGCTTTAAAGACATGACGGGTTGGTCGAGTTGCGCTGTGTATGCCTTAAGGCAGGGCTGACTAAAACTGTCAAATGGGGAAGGTCCTGTTACACACAAGCTGGCAGGGTTGTGGTTGCCCTCGGGTGGGCATGTTGAGCCTGATGAGAACCCCGAACCACTGTTGAGCGGGAGGCCTTGGAAGAGCTTTCCCTGACAGCTGAATTTCTGCACGATGCGCCGGTGTTCCTGACGGTTACTAAGACAGTAGGAAGCACGGCAGGACATACGGATGTTTCGCTTTGGTATGTGATCAAAGGGGGTAGAAATGCGGACTACGAATTCGACCAAAGCGAGTTTCATCAAGTTAGATGGTTTCACCGCTCAGACCTTCCTGCAGGAAGATCCGAGCCGCATTTGAAACGGTTTTTGCAAAAGCTATTGGATTAGGCTTCGAGCAGCCCAGCCATTTTTTCGATCGCCTGTTTCCAGCCACCTTCACCTGCGGTGCCTGCGGGGACGCCGCGATGGACCATGACCATGCGGGTTTTGCCGTTCACTTCCGCGAGGTCGACGATGATCTCGGTAATGTCCGGCGTGTCTTCGGGCATGCCCATGTCTTTGGGGGATAGGATGTTGCCGTTCTCGTCACTCATCGCCTCGGTATAGACCAGACGGGTGGGGGCTTTGATTTCCATGTACACTCCGGTGAACCACATCTGCATGGCCCCTTTGGGCGTCCGCATTTCCATGCAGATCTTGCGGGTGCCTCCGATGGTCAGGTCCATCTCGCAGGTGGGGATTGAGGCTCCGTTCGGGCCGTACCAGCCGCTGAATTTCTCAGGTTTGGTCCGCATGTCCCAAACGTCACCAATCGGAGCGTCAAACTCCCGTTCGATGCGGACCCATTTACTGTCGTCAGTCATTGTCCTGTTCCTTCATTTGTTTCAGCGCGTAGTCCATGGCGTCAAATCTAGCCTGCCAGATGTGACGGTATTGTTCGGTCCAGTCCGAGACGGCCTGTAGGGCTGCGGGGTTTAGCGTGCAGGGGCGGAATTGGGCGTTGCGGGTGCGGGTGATAAGGCCTGCGTCTTCCAGCACTTTGATGTGTTTCGAGATGGCAGGCAGGCTCATGTCAAAAGGTTCGGCTAGTTGGTTCACCGTGGCTTCGCCCTTGGCCAAACGGCCAAGGATGTCCCGGCGGGCGGGATGGGCGAGGGCGGCAAAAGTGGCGTCCAGTGAATCACTCATGGGTTAGTATTATACTAAACAGTTAATTAAAGGAATGGTTAAATGAAGGATGCCCAGCCCGGAATCAAGGCCGCAGGCCGCCGGGCCAGCGCCGTCCCGCCCCGATGGGGCGGCGCTTTGGTGAGGCAAGCGCAGCCACCTAGGTTTTTAGGGTTGGAGGGATAAAGTGGCAGATCGCAAAGGCAAGAGCGCCACCCCGCGGGACGGCGTTGGCCCTTCCCAAACGAAAACCGCCGACCCAAGGGACCGGCGGCTTTTCAAATCCCGTTAGGGAAATTCTTATGCAGGCAGGGCTGCCTTCGCTTGATCAACGATCGCGTTGAACGCAGCAGGTTCGTGGACGGCCAGATCGGCCAGAACCTTACGGTCAACTTCGATGCCGGCCAGATTCAGGCCGTTGATGAAGCGCGAATAGGTCAGGGCTTCGTCATGCGCGCGGACGGCAGCGTTGATACGCTGGATCCACAGAGCGCGGAAGTTGCGCTTGCGGTTATGACGGTCGCGGGTTGCGTACTGGTTGGCCTTATCAACGGCCTGACGTGCAACCTTGAAGGTGTTCTTGCGGCGGCCGTAATAGCCTTTTGCTGCTTTGATTACCTTTTTGTGACGGGCGTGGGTTACAACACCACCTTTAACTCGGGACATCTCAAACTCTCCTTAGCGCGAATACGGCATGTAGCCTTTGACGATTTTCTCATCTGCTGCGCAGAGAGTCGTCGTGCCACGGGCGGTACGGATGAACTTTGTGGTGCGTTTGATCATGCCGTGGCGCTTGCCAGCCTGACCTGCAACAACGCGGCCAGAGGCCGTCACTTTAAAGCGCTTTTTGGCGCTTGATTTGGTCTTCATCTTGGGCATTTCCGTCTCCTATAGTCTGGGTCGGTTCACACACGACTCGGCATGCCTCTTGGCCGGTCGCGCAACAGAAGCTGCCGTTTAGACGGGAGCCGGTCGTATTGCAAGGGGAAAAGTCTAAAATTACGGCATGATAGAGGCCGCAACCCGCATCCATCCATTCCGATGGTACGTAAGTGCTGGGATCTGAGTAGTAGCAGAACTCGACCATTAGGACGCCCAGCACCAAACTCCCAAGCGTGGAAGGAAAGGACGACCATCAGCCCACGCCGCCAGCATTGCTGGAATGCTAAACTCCCCAAGGACCAGTCCGCCGACAAGAATGTAGTCGAGATTCATCGCTTTCCCAAATTGTTTGGGGAAGGTTACTCTGGTTCGGTGTTGTAGATCAAACGTTCATCGCAAGGGGCAACCCTAAGAATGTTCGTCGACCCGGGCACATTGAACGGAACACCGGCGGTGACGACAATTTGATCCGTCGCAGAGGCATATCCATCGCGCCGAGCGGCATGGGCCGCCGATACGACCGCTTGCTTAAATCTCGAGAGTTCACCTGTCATGACGCAATTCGTTCCCCAAGTCAGGCTCAGGCGCCCGGCTGTTGTCCTCTGAGAGGTCATCGCGATGATTGGAACGCTTGGGCGCTCGCGCGCGGTCAGAGTGGCCGTAGTGCCCGAAGACGTAAAGCAACAGATTGCTTTGATATCAGTGGCCTCCGCAATTTCCCGGGCTGCGGACACAATACCGTCTGCGATCGAGCTGCGCTCAAAGGTGCGTGTGGCTGCCATCATGTCAGAATAGGTTGGATCGCTCTCAACCTCGATGGCGACGTTGTGCATGGTCGAAACTGCTTCAACCGGATAGCTACCCGCCGCAGATTCTGCCGAAAGCATGATTGCATCTGTGCCGTCGTAAATCGCGTTGGCCACGTCCGAAACTTCTGCGCGTGTAGGGACAGGAGAATCAATCATCGATTCGAGCATCTGGGTGGCGACGATCACGGGTTTTGCTGCTGCACGAGTTTTGTGGATGAGACGCTTTTGAATAGGCGGCACATTTTGCACAGGCAGTTCCACACCCAAATCGCCACGCGCGACCATGATGCCATCTGAGGCTTCCAGAATTGCGTCAAAGGCTTCGACGGCAGCTGGCTTTTCAATTTTCGAAAGAATCGCGGCACGCCCTTGTGCAAGTTCACGGGCGTCCCAAACGTCTTGTGGGCGCTGAACAAACGAAAGGGCAAGCCAATCGACGCCGATCTCGCAGGCGAATTCTAGATCCTTCCTGTCTTTTTCTGAAAGCGCCGCAAGCGGAAGAACCACATCTGGAACATTCACACCTTTGCGATTGGAAATTGTGCCGCCTGTGACGACCACGCAATCGGCGTAATCCTTGCCGCACGTTTGCACCAAAAGCTCGATTTTCCCGTCGTTCACCAACAGATGCGAACCGGGCTTAAGCGCGGCAAAAATTTCGGTATGGGGAAGTTGAACACGCTCATTCGTACCCGGAGTGTCATCTAGATCCATACGAAATTTGGCACCTTCCGCTAGCTCTTCTTCGCCATTGGCGAATACACCAACACGTAGTTTCGGCCCTTGAAGATCGGCTAATATACCAATCGGGCTGGAAAGCTCTTCTTCGATACGGCGGATGATCTCATGGCGCTCGCGGATTTCATCGTGTGTCCCGTGGCTCATGTTCAGACGAAAAACGTCGGCGCCCGCCAGATGCAAGGCTTTGATCATTTCATAATCGTTAGAGGCTGGACCAAGCGTGGCCACAATTTTCACATTTCTTTGACGTCTCATTCCGCTCTCCGGAGTTTGGGCATGGGTCAACATCAACATGTTAACGCTAACAGTAATTTTTGCCCTTATTGCGTATTTCCATTTCGATCACAACTATCCTATTTGTGTGACAGCTAAAAGAAGTGCCGAAATGCATCACGAACCTTATATCACCCATGGTCCCGAACGCGTTACACGTTGGTTGATAACATGCGACCATGCAACAAACCTGATTCCTGATCACATCAATGGCGGCTGCCTTGGTTTGTCACCCGAAGATATGGAACGCCATATCGCGTATGACGTAGGTGCAGCAGGGGTATCTCGTCATCTAGCCGATATACTGCATGGAACGGCAGTAATGGCGAATTTCTCGCGTTTGGTTATTGATCCAAATAGAGGAGAGGGCGATCCGACGCTTTTGATGCGGCTTTATGACGGTTCGGTTGTTCCTGGAAACCGGAACGCATGTGAAAATGAGAAACAACGACGATTGGCGACTTTGCATCGCCCATACCATAACGCGGTGGCATCCTTTGCAGAGCGTCGCAAGGATACCGTTATCATCGCAATCCACAGCTTCACTCCGAAGCTTCAAGGGCGTCCGCATCGCCCTTGGCAGGTTGCCGTACTGCACAGTAAGGACAGACGTTTCAGCGATCCACTCGTGAAGCGCTTGATGTTGGAGCCTGATCTCGTTGTTGGGGATGATCAGCCGTACTTTGGATACTTGCCAGACGATTCCATAGATCGGCACGGTAGGGCGCAAAATAGGCCGCATGCTTTGATTGAGATTCGCAATGATCTGATCATGGACGATCAAGGACAGGCCGAATGGGCTGAAAGATTGGCCCCCATCCTAGAAGAAGTACTTTTACAAACCGGACTATAAAAGCCGCGAAGGAGTTTATCATGGACGAGCAAACCCGCATTCAGGTTGAAGCTGCCGCATTCCGTCGATTGCGGAAACATCTGATGGAAGACCGTAAAGATGTGCAAAATATCGATATGATGAATCTGACTGGCTTCTGCCGGAACTGTTTGTCCCGTTGGTATCAGGAAGCTGCAAATGATCTTGGTGTCGAGATGGACAAAGAGCAAGGCCGTGAAGCCTATTACGGGATGCCTTACTCTGAGTGGAAGGATAAATATCAGTCCGAGGCGTCAGCCGAAAAGCAGGCAGAGTTCAAGGTCGCCTTTGCGAAAAACGTTGGTGATGAAAAAGGCTGACTGGATTCACGTCTGTTGTAACGGCTCGAAGTGAATGGGGTCTGTTATTTGATCACTTGACTTGCTTGCAAGCGTGAAATTTCTTCGTCTGAATATCCCAAGTCCTGCAAAATACTATTCGTGTCCTGACCATATTTGGGAGGGACACCAATAGGCGTTGGTTGACCAGGGGCCATATGAAACCCAGTGACTGGCAGATTTATATGTTCGTTTTCGAAGGAAATGGTCTGCATTACATTGCGGCTGGCGAACTGTGGCTCGGCTAACGCTTCTTCTAGCGTCCTAACACGCGCGGCCGGTACGTGTGAGAAATTTAACAGGTCTTCCCAGTATTGCGCGGACTGATTCAGAAGCGTCTTTGATAAATATTCCGCATCCTTTTCACGCCGCTCAGACAAATCGCTCTGAGCACACTGGCTGATTTCTGCCGCTGCAATTGGATTGCCAAGTGTCAGCATCAAGTTTGCGGCTTGCTTCGGAGTGTAGGCCCCAAGCATAATAGTCCCGTCCGATGTGGGATATGCGGAATAGGTTGCCAATCTAGGGTCCTGATTTCCGAACGGCTTTGGAGCATTTCCTGTCGCTTGCGTGGTTGTGACATTTGCGGTCATCAGCATTAATGCGCAATCGGCCATTGATACATCTATGACGGCGGCGGGGCTTCCACGTTCGCGGGCGAAAAGAGCGGCGCAAACGGCAAGGGCTGCTTGCGCGCCGGTTCCATAGTCGATTACGGGCGGTCCTATCCGAACCGGAGGTCTATTAGCTTCACCGTTACTGGCCATCACTCCGGAAAAGGCCTGAATGACGACATCATAGGCCGGGTGGTTTGCCTTGGGGCCGGTGCGACCATAGCCACTAATTGAGCAGCAAATCACACTGGGATTGATCGCCTGAAGTTGGTTGGGTAGTAGCCCCAAATTTTGCAGGCAAGCCGTCGTGTAGTTTTGAACAACAACGTCCGCTGAGGTGACAAGTTGCTGAAAAATGCGTTGCCCTTCGTCGGATGCCAGATCCAAGGCGATTGCTTTTTTGCCAGATGCCTGCGCTATAAATCCAAGCCCAAGTCCTTGATCGGATAAGTCACGGCGCGCGCCGACGTCGCGGGTCATGTCGGGTTGATGGACGGGTTCAATCTTGATGACTTCAGCGCCCATAACGCCCAATTGATAGGCGCAGAAAGGGCCTGCGAAGACGTGGGTCAGGTCTAAAACCCGTATTCCGTCCAAAGCTTGCATGTGTAATCCTCCCGACCTTCAGAAAACCACAATCCATGGGCCGGTCTTTTCCGACCGCGACACATACACGCCGCTATTTCGCACTCGTTAGTGCGACTTTGCACAGAGTATGTTCGCCCTAAGTCGTTTGCTCCATTCATGCTTGGTAGTATTGTAGATAAAACTCATTGAGAGGGTGCGCGAATGGCTTCTAAAATGCCGACCTACTTTATCTCGCACGGGGGCGGACCGTGGCCTTGGATTGAAAGCATGCGGCAGGCGTTTAGAACGCTTGAGGTATCCTACAACAATATGCATGCGGAATTGCCGGAACGTCCCAAGGCCTTACTTATGATTTCAGGCCATTGGGAAACAGACGATGTATCGGTTATGACCACAGTCAAGCCACCTATGGTCTATGACTACCATAACTTCCCACCGCACACCTATGATGTGGTCTATCCAGCTCCCGGAGCTCCTGAGTTTGCCCAAAAAGCGGCAGAGTTAATCGCTGATGCCGGATTGCCGGTGTCGTTGAACGATCGGCAGGGGTTTGATCATGGAACTTTTGTTCCGATGGCAATTATGTATCCGCAGGCCGACGTGCCGCTGTTTCAGGTATCGATCCGCAAGAATTACGATCCCGCGCAACACGTCCAATTGGGGCGGGCACTGGCTCCGCTCAGGGACGAGGGGGTACTGATTATCGGATCAGGTTTAAGTTATCATAATCTGCGTATGTTCGGACCTCAGGCCAAGATACCATCCGAGGCATTTGATTCTTGGCTGAACAAGACTTTGTCGCTGACTCCAGAAAAGCGTATCGAAGCTATCCTTAATTGGGAAACCGCCCCGCACGCACGAACTTGCCACGCGCAAGAAGATCACTTGGTGCCGCTTTTTGCTGCCTTAGGGGCGGCCGAAAGTGAGGCTGCGACCCGTGTCTATTACGAAGATGGGATATTCGGGGGCGTTACCGCATCGAGCTACCGGTTCGGATAAAGGTCGTTCGAAATTGAGACTTGGGTGGGATTAAACCCCACCCAGAAAAGGACTCTTTTGTGTCGTCTAGATCGCAGCTTTACGGCTTTCTTCCAGATAAATTTCGCGCAAGCGACCTGCGACAGGGCCAGGGGTGCCGTCGCCGATTTTGTGGCCGTCAATTTCGATCACTGCGTTCACGAACATGGTGGCCGAGGTGATGAACGCCTCGTCTGCGTCTTTGGCTTCTTCAATGGTAAAGTTGCGTTCAACCACTTCCATCTGCGCCTCGGCTGCAAACCGAAGAACTGCTGCGCGGGTTATGCCGTGAAGAATGTCGTTCGACAGGCCACGCGTAATGATCTTGCCGTCTTTGACGATATAGGCGTTGTTGCTGGTGCCTTCGGTGACGTAACCGTCTTCGACCAACCATGCATCATCACAGCCCGCGGCCTTGGCCATCATCTTGCCCATTGACGGGTAAAGTAGCTGAACGGTTTTGATATCGCGGCGGTGCCAACGAAGATCGTCGATAGAGATTACTTTAATGCCAGTCTTTGAGGCTGCGCTTTCAGTGATGCCCGGTTTAGATTGGGTGAACAGCACAACGGTGCAGGGGACTTCGATCGGGTCTGGAAAGACAAAATCACGATCGTTCGGCGCGCCGCGGGTGATTTGCAGGTAAACACCTCCATCAACGACCTCGTTGATGCGTACCAGCTCTCGGTGGATTTCCAGCAATTCGTCTTTTGTGACAGGATTGCGCATGCCCAATTCGTTAAGTGACCGTTCAAGGCGCACCGCGTGGCCATCGAAATCAACCAATTTGCCATCGAGAACCGACGTTACCTCGTAAACACCGTCGGCCATCAGGAACCCACGATCGAAGATCGAGACCTTGGCTTCGGTTTCAGGCAAATACTCTCCGTTAAGATAAACGGTGCGGGTCATGGGTGTCTCCTTATCCCCAAAGCGCTGGTTCGGGCGCGTGCACGCCAGCGCAGTCAAACTTCAATGGCTTTTCACGGTCTTCGGCCAGAAGAAGCGGGCCGTCAAGGTCTGTTACCAGCGCACCCTGTGCAACAAGTGTTGCAGGTGCCATCGCCAGCGATGATCCCACCATGCAGCCGACCATTACTTTATATCCCTCGGTTAGGGCTGCATCGCGTAGTTTCAGGGCCTCTGTCAGGCCACCGGTTTTGTCGAGCTTAATGTTCACGACATCATACTTGTCCTTCAACCCAGCCAGTGAATTGCGATCATGGCAGCTTTCGTCGGCGCAAACAGGCAGGGGACGTTCCAATCCCAATAGCGCGTCATCCTGTCCTGCGGGCAGGGGCTGTTCAACCAATTCGACACCCAGTCCGACTAGATGCGGGGCCAACTCCGAATAGACTTCGGCGGTCCAACCTTCGTTAGCGTCGATGATGATCCGCGATTTCGGGGCACCGCGGCGCACGGCTTCGAGGCGTGGCATGTCATCGGGAGTGCCAAGTTTGATTTTCAAGAGTGGACGATATGCGTTCTTTGCAGCTTGTGTTTCCATCGCTTCGGGAGTGTCCAAGGAAAGAGTATAGGCTGTGATTTCTGGCCTTGGCGCTGGCAGACCTGCCAATTCCCAAACACGCTTTCCGGCTTTCTTGGCTTCCAGATCCCACAGGGCGCAATCAACTGCGTTTCTAGCGGCTCCGGCGGGCAGCATTTCATATAGCGAATGTCGGTCTAAAGACGATGAAAGGCTGCGGATTTGATCTTCTACACTGTCCAAATTCTCGGAGTAACGGGCGTAGGGTACGCACTCTCCGCGGCCTGTATGCCCGCCATCCGACAAATGTACAGTCAAAACTTTGGCTTTGGTTCTTGACCCCCTTGAGATAGTGAACACCTGTGCGAGTTTAAATGTATCGCGGGTGATCTCGATCTGCATGGGGGTCTCCTTTTCCGGTTCCGAAGTGTTACTTTCGTTTAAATGTTGGCGAGTGCATCAACCAGTTTGCCTGCTCCATAACGGAAAGGATCTGTCGTTGGCAGACCCATTTCGGATTCGACTTCATTCAAGTAGGCGCGCGCGTCTTCATCTGACATGTGCTGGGTGTTCACAGAGATTCCGACCACTTGGCAGGCAGGATTGGCGACAAGAGCCAAGTTTAGTGCTGTATCCCGAAGGGCCTGCAGCGACGGCTGCTGGTATTCTGGCAGACCTCGCATGTGCGCACGGGTTGGCTCATGGGCCAAAATCAACGCATCCGGTTGCCCGCCGTGAACAAGAGCCATAGTGACGCCCGAGTATGACACGTGGAACAGACTACCTTGACCTTCGATGTGGTCCCAGTGATCCTCATCATTATCGGGGGTCAAATATTCAACGGCTCCGGCCATAAAGTCGGCAACGACGGCATCAAGCGGCACCCCATCACCAGTGATCAGAATGCCGGTTTGACCTGTCGCCCGGAACGAAGATTTCATGCCGCGCTTTTTCATTTCTGCGTCCATGCAAAGCGCAGTGTACATCTTACCGACCGAGCAGTCAGTGCCCACAGCGAGAACCCGTTTTCCCTTGCGCTTTTTGCCGTTGGCGATGGGGTAGTCTACTTCAGGAATTCGGACATCGTGCAATTCACGTCCACAGGCTTCGGCGACAGCGACAAGATCAGGCTCGTCGCGAAGTAGGTTGTGCAGACCTGAAGCCAAGTCAAACCCTTCCTCCAGTGCCTGAACCAAAACTTTTTTCCACGTCTTGGAAATCACTCCTCCACGATTAGCAACGCCGATTACCAGAGTTTTCGCACCTGCAGCTTTTGCTTCTTCCAACGACATATCTGCCAATCCAAGATCAGCTCCGCAGCCTTCTAGTCGAAATTGACCAACAGCATTTTTGGGGCGCCAGTCTTTTATGCCAATCGCGACTTTGGCGGCAAGTTGGTCGGGCGCGTCGCCGAGAAACAGAAGATAAGGTGTTTTGATCATAGTGGCCTCCTGACATGTTCGCGGGATAATATGAAGGTAATCAGAGGATATTCTTGTTAAAAATGCACTGTATTACCCAAACATCGAAGATAATTCTAAATTATAGCTAATTGCAGAAGATTTTACTGAAATTTTGAGGGGCAGATAATTTCGCAGTTGCGGCATTTAACGCCGCAGATGCGAAAAGGGGCTTGAAGACATGGTGCGCAATATAATACCGATGTGAGGGCCGAAATCGAAATATCCTTACCTGAAGGGGCCAGACATATGAGTTTCCGAATCCAACCAGCCGCACCTGCGCGTCCAAACCGTTGCCAGTTGTTTGGACCGGGTTCG
>Ga0181607_10002858_pt1 | contig 15154 bp, 13 predicted proteins | sample 041ome_9_FD_132420 | JGI IMG/M metagenome (GOLD analysis project Ga0181607, IMG submission 132420) | Coastal salt marsh microbial communities from the Groves Creek Marsh, Skidaway Island, Georgia - 041413US metaG (megahit assembly) | ecosystem: Environmental > Aquatic > Marine > Intertidal zone...
CCGGCATCGTGCACCTCGACATATTTCTCGATATTGATCTGTCCGGTTTCCGGATCGACCTCGACGAGGCTGGCATTGGCCGCGTAGGACCAGGTGACGGTCGGCGGCTCGTAATAGGACGTGGATTCCAGACCTGCCGCCACGCCGTCGGGACGCTGATGCCCCCAGCCCGGCTTCGCCGCCGTCGCAATATCGCGGTAACTGACATGCATGTCCGGCACGCCTTTTACCCCGACGCCCGCATCGCGCAACTCCAGATCGGTTTCCGCCGTTTCCAGCATGTTGGCGGCGATGGCAAAGACCTTTTCATGGACTTCGTCGGTCGCAAGCTTGATCGCGCCCGAGGTAGTCACCGTGGACCGGCTGGCGATGGTGCCGTAGCCCTGGCTGACATGACCGGTATCGGCGACGGTGACGAACACGTCCTCGATCGGCACCTGCCACATGTCGGCGGCGAACTGCGCAAAGATGGTCTCATGCCCCTGCCCCTGCGGACAGGCCCCCGCCGCGACCATGATCTTGCCGGTCGGATCGATCTTGACCGTAGCACCCTCGAACGGGCCGACGCCGGTGCCTTCGACATAACAGCCCAGACCGAGACCGATATAGCGCCCCTCGGCCAACGCGTCTTTCTGACGCCGGCGGATTTCCTCCAGCCCGCCCAGTTCCGCGAGCGCACGACGCAGCGCCTTCGGGTAATCGCCACTGTCATAGACCATCGGCACGCCGTCGCGGTAGGTCAGCCCGACCTCGTAGGGCATGTCTTCCGGCGGGATCATGTTGCGGAAACGGACCTCCGCCGGATCGAGGCCGAGGTGATTGGCCACCAGGTCGACCGAGCGTTCCATCGCGAACCCGACCTCGGGCCGCCCCGCCCCGCGATAAGGCGCGTTCGGCGTGCGGTTGGTCAGCACGACCTTGCAGTCGGTCTCGTAATTCTCGATATGGTACGGGCCGAGCATGTGGGCGATGGAATTACCGGCAATGCCGGCGCCGACCGGCGTATAGGCGCCGGAATCGACCAGGAATGAGCTGGTCAGGGCCAAAATTTTACCATCATCGTCAAAACCGATTTCGACGTCATAGATGTTGTCGCGCGAATGCGCCGCGTTGAGGATGTGTTCGTGGCGGTCCTCGATCCATTTGACCGGGCGACCCAGCTCACGCGCCAGCCAGGCGACGAGAATGTCTTCGGGATACACATGTCCCTTGCCGCCGAAACCGCCGCCGACATCCGGCGCGATGCAGCGCACGCGTTCTTCGGGCATGTCGAGCGCGGTCGCGACCTCGCGCCGGACCCAGTGGACGACCTGGGTCGACGACCAGACGGTCAGCGTATCGGTGCGGGTATCGTAATCCGCCACCACGCCGCGGCATTCCATCGGCATGGCCGCGTAACGATGGTGCACGAAGCGGCGGCGCAAGCGGTGCGGCACATTTTCCATCGCCGCGGCGCCGGCACCCTTTTTGGTATGCAGGAAGGCCGCGACGTTGCGCCCCAGATGTTCATGCACCAGCGGCGCGTCGTCGGCCAGCGCGCCCTCGGCATCCGCCAGCGGCTGCAACGGTTCCAGGTCCGGCTCGATCAGTTCCAGCGCGTCCTCGGCGATATAGCGGCTGTCGGCGACGACGAGCGCATAGGCTTCGCCGACATAGCGCAGCTTGTCATTCGGGATCAGCGGCTGGTCGGGAATCAGGATGTCGGTATCGACCCGGTCGCGCCAGCCCTGCGGCGTGACGACCTGCATCCCGTTGATCGGCGGCAGCGCCGCCATCACGTCATCGCCCGATGCAGCGAAACACACGCCGTCCATCGCGCGGGCCGCCGTCACATCGACGGACAGGATTTTCGCGTGCGGCAGCGGGCTGCGCGCAAAGGCGGCATGCACCATGCCGGGCAGCTGCATATCGGCAACGAAATTCGCCTGGCCGAGCAGCAGGTTTTTGTCTTCGCGCCGCGGCACGGACTGGCCGATATACCCGCCGGTCTCCCGGCGCACGCCGTCATCCATCGGAACGCTCCCCGCCAGTCGGTGCCGCCACTTCTACCACTGCGGCATCGCCATGCACCTGGCGCGCGTATTCGGTGACCGCGTCGATGATGCCCACATAGCCGGTACAGCGGCACAAAGCCGCCGACATGCCGGTGCGGATGGCATCCGGCGAATGGTCGGCACTGTTATGCACCAGATCCATCGCGGTCATCAGCATGCCGGGCGTACAGAACCCGCATTGCAGCGCGTGGTGTTCGGAAAACAGTTTCTGCAAGGGGTGCATCTCGCCGTTTGTCGCCAGCCCTTCGATGGTGCTGATCTCGGCGCCGTCCGCCTGGACCGCAAACATCAGGCAGGACCGCGCCGCATCGCCATCGACGATCACGGTGCACGCGCCACAGACCCCGTGTTCGCAGCCGACATGGGTGCCGGTGCGGCGCAGCTCGTCGCGCAGAAAATCCGCCAGCAGCATCCGCGGCTCGGCTGCGCCGGTCAGACGTTCGCCGTTGACGGTGACGGTTATTTTTCGGGTATCGGTCATGCGGCGCCCCCAGCGCGGCGAGCCGCTTTTTCAACAGCACGCCGGGTCATGACGCCCGCCATCTTGCGGCGGTAGGACGCCGTCGCATGAACGTCGCCATCGGGATCGGCCGCATCGGCGGCGGCACGACCTGCCGCGGCCAGCGCGGTATCCGTCAAACCGCCGTCGCGCAGAATGTTCTCGGCCCCGGTCAACCGGATCGGTCCCGGCCCGACACCGCAGGCGGCGAGGCGGATATCGGTGACGCGGTCATCCTCCAACGTGATCTGGGCGGCCACACCGGCCAGCGCGAAATCGCCGTGACGGCGGGCAATCTCCACCAGCGCGGCACCGCTGCCGGGGGGAGCCTTTGGCACACGGATTTCGGTCAGGATTTCGTCCACTTCGAGGGTCGTGGTCATCACGCCGTCGAAAAAATCGGACGCCGCGATGGGTCGTTCACCACGGACGGATTGCGCGACCAGCGTGGCGTCCAGTGCCAGCGCCGTTGCCGGGTATTCAGCTGCCGGGTCCGCGTTGGAGATACTGCCGCCGATGGTGCCGCGGCTGCGGATCGGCAGATGTCCGATATGGAGCGTGGCATCATGCAGCAGCGGCGACGCGGCGCGGACGAGATCGCTGTTCTCGATGGCACGTTCGCGGGTCATCGCGCCGATGGCGAGGTGATCGCCGGCGTCGCGGATATTGGCAAGATCGGGAATTTTATTAAGGTCTACCAGCACTGTCGGCCTGGCCAGGCGGAAGTTCATCATCGGCACCAGGCTTTGACCGCCGGCCAGCACCCGCCCATCCGGCGCGTGCTCGGCCAGCATCGCGAGCGCATCTTCCAGACTGGTTGGCAGCAGGTGATCGAACCGTGCCGGCTTCATTCCCGTTGTCCCTTTGAGGTATCGGCCTTACTATTATTGTTTCACATTTAATCAGTTTGACGTCAATCGCCCGAACTGCCTCAATTTTGGGCAATCACTGACCGCCCGACCGATATCAGTTTCAACAGGAGAGACATCCCATGAGCGTTGCCAGACACCCGAGACCGCCCGAGCTTGAAGGCGTATCCGCCGCCGATATCGTCAATGACTACGTTGCCCGTTTTTCCGAACGCCGCGCCGACTGGGAAGCTTTCGAAGATGCGAAGATTGAAGGCTACAAGCGCGCCCAGCACCGCTATATCGGCGCCGGCGGGTCGGGCAAACATGACGAACAAAACGTCATTCCGCCGCGCGCCCATACGCTGAGCATCATGTATGTCGAGCCGGGCCAGGGAAACGCGCCGCATACGCACGAGGTCGAGGAGACGTTTTTCGTCCTCAAAGGGCATCTGGATGCGTTTGTCGAAGACGATAACGGCGAGCGCATCACCACGCGGCTCGGCCCGTGGGACTGCATCACCTGCCCGCCCGGCGTAATCCACGGCTATGACAATCACAGCCTGGAGCCGGTGTGGTTCCAGGTCATGCTCGGCAAGGGGCGCCCGGAAACCATGGGCTATACCGATGACGAGCTGTACCAGCGCCGCGACGCGCACCTGACCGAAGTGCCGAAGGACTGAACGACCCGCCCTGCCGACCCGCAGATAGCGCAGCGGATATCGGGTCAGTCGATCGCGACGAACGCCCCGTCTTCCTTGAGCCGGTGATGGACCGGAATGGGATTGGCGAGCGTCGCCTCGATAAAGCAGCCTTTCTTGGCCGCTTCGAGCAGGCGGGTGCGGTCTTCCATGGACGCATCCGAGTCCATATCAACGTCGAGCTCAAACGCGACGGGTGCGGATTCATACGGATCGCGGCCCTGGCTGACCGCCTTCCACTTGATCGTTGCCGTCACATCGACGCCTTTCAGGTCGATCCGCATGCGCTTGGCGAACGCCCTGATCTGCGTCATCAGGCAGGCGACCAGACCGGTACAGAAATACGCGAGCGGCAGGGGTGCCGTGCCTTCGCCGCCGTGAAACCCCGCCTCGTCGGTCACCATGTGAAACTCCGGCTCGACCGACGGTTCCACCTGCCTGCCGGTGATTTCATTCCGCATCTTGCCGACGGACGTGCCGCGCACTTCGTAGGTGACGTTGATCGTTTTGGTCTGATCGTCTGACATCGACCGCTTCCTCCTGTTGTTTGAATTATTATGTCCGTCTTGCGGACGTGACTCGATCCCGGATGTGATCCGGCGCGCGTCAGCCGTGGACGAAGGCGATCATCCGCCCCGCGACGGCGACAGCACACCACAGGCATATCGATGCTGTCCCGATCCGAACGCGCTGACGCGCCGTCGCCTTTTCCAGGCAAAGGCCGTAGCGTTTGTGAACCGTCAGGGTCATGGCAAGGGCGATGGCAATCATCGCGATTTTCAGCTGAAACAGGTCGAAAGCCGCGTATTGCGCGGCACGGCCGATAAACAACAGGCCACCGCTGATCACCGCGCAGCCCAGCGCCGTGCCGGCCACCGGCACCACGAGCCGCGCCAGCTGCGCCACATCCAGCCGGCGCGCAAAGCCGACAAGCCGCAGATCAAGGATCAGGATACTGCCGATCAGTACGGCGATGGCCAACACATGCGCAGTTGCGATTCCCGCATAAACCCAGCGTGACAGGTTTATCCAGACGGCGAGATCGGACGTCTGAAGCGCCGACCAGACAGCCGTCATGATCAGTCGCGTTCAGGATAGAGTTTGTATTCTTTCTTGCCGAGATACAGGCGTTCCGCCTTGACCCGCTTGTCCTTGATATCCGCAGACGGCTCGCCGACGATACGGACCTCGACACCTTTTTTCAGGTCGCCGTCTTTCAGACCCGCGCGTTCATTCCGCCACGGCTGTCCGACCTCAACCCGCCAAACCTGGCCATCGGCATCGACGGTCAGCACGCCGTGGGGATTGCCGAGCTGTGCCGCGGTAATGATTCCGGTGACCTCGATATTCCCGCCGGTCGTCCAGCGCCAGCCATGATGGGATAGCGCTGCGCCGACAGAGCCCAGCATCAACGCGCCGACCAACAGAACACTCCAAACCGATCGCTGCATGAAATCTCTCCTTCTGTTCATAACGGACACGCGGCAAACGGGGTAAATCCGTTGAACGAATCGGGTGCGCATTCGGATCAGGGCGCCGCGGGCTCGGATTTTTCCGGCGTATGGCCGCCTTTTTGCGCCCAGACGAGGCCGGGCCGTGATTCTACCCCGGTCAGCCCCGTATTTGCCACCAGGTCGGCGACTTCACGGTGATTCTGCCGTATCTCGTATTTGGGGCCGTACCAGTCGAAGGTATCCAGCAGCGTCCAGGTGCGCTGCTGTTCACGTGTCAGCGAGGGCGGATGATACCCGGCAATCGGCATGAAGTGATTGATCTGCCGGATAACGCGGATGCGCGACAGGAACGAGGTCAGCGGGAATAACCCGGCGACAAGTGCGCGCGATACCGCGAGGTTACGGCGCGTCGACAGCCTGCGTGTAATCGCTCTCAGCGCGTATTTGACCAGCTGGACCCGGGCACGCCAGTCCCTTTCATAGAAATTCAGGGCCAGGGAGCCACCGTCTTTGAGGAACCGGGGGAGTGTCGTGATCGTCCGTGCCGGGTCCGGCGTATGCTGGATAACCCCGAAGCAATAGACCGCATCGAAAACCCCCGCGCGCAGCGGCAGGTCATAAATAGACGCCTGAATACATGTGACGCGTCCGTCGTGATCGATGGTCGTGCGCCGGCAGGCATCTATCGCGCCGCTCAGATCGCAGGCAACAACGTTTGCCCCCAGACTGGCGGCCACGTCGGCAAAGCGGCCGGCACCGCAACCGGCATCGAGAATCCACTTCCCCTTGAGCCATTCACGGTCCCAGCGCGAATCCGCGAGGAACCTGTCTTCCGACAGAGTGTGCCCCGAAAGGCGGTCAATCTGAATGGCCGACCATTTGTTCCACTGGAAATCGAAATTATCGAAGTCATCGGCATCGACGCCGGCGAATCTCGGTATACCGTTCGTCACCGGAAAGGTTGCCTTGCATGACGGGCAATTCAGCGAACCGGTGATGACGTCATCATCGGCTTCTTCGGTAACGTCCAGGTCGAGAGCCTGATCGTTTCCGCAGCCCGGGCAGGCGAGGATATCAACTATATGACGATACATGGTGTCAGTCTATATGATCGTTAATGCTTCCGGGCAACCCGAGACAACCGCCGTCATCGCTCCGGAAGTCCGACCCGGCATTGGGCGCCACCCACCGATTGTATTTTTCAGACATCAGATCGGGTATCAGGCGCGGCATTGATCGATCATCCCGCGCATGCGTTCGGTCTCGCTGTAGCCTGCATCCAGGCATTTTTGCCGTCCTGCCCGGGCAATCGCCGCACGCTCGTCTTCATGACCCAGATAGTATCTGACCTTTTCCAGCAATTCATCATCAGAGCCGAAGAACGCCGCTTCATGCCCTTCCTCGAACAGACGCAGGTGGTCATCCGACCTTTCAGCAAGCATGAACGCCCCGCAGGCCGGAATTTCCATGGTCCGGTCGGTCTGGGTATCCCGGTTCAGCTTGCGCAGAAAACCAAGATTAATCCTGGTTGCACATAAAGACTTTGTATATGCGAGATCATGTTCCGTGTTCACAACAGCCCGATCTTCGATAATCAGGCCGGGCGGGCGGGCGGCCCAGGCTTCCCAGCCATTCCCCCACACCCTTACCGCAATTCCGTTTTCTGCCAGATAGGACAGGCTGCGCGCGCGCGCGGCCTCGAAAGTCCCGACGAAGCCAACGTCTGCGCCGTATCGTTCGACATCCGCTTCCGAAACCCCGACCGGGAAGTGCACATGCGGATCGTAGGACTTGTCCACCGCGATAACGCGCCGCGCACCAAGCGCCGGTAACTCGGATGGACCGACATTCGGCGCCTTTGTCGTGAACACACAGTCATAGCAGGACAGGCCCTTCACATAGGCCCGCGTCCGGTTATGGGCGAGAAACATGTCATCCTCGGCGTAGGAAACAAGCAGGGCATCGGGTGCGATACGGCGCAACGCCCGCAGCGCAGAGGGCCGGATCATGTTTCCTTTTTCTATCCAGATGATGTGAGGGCCCACCTCTTTGGCGGCGTCGAGCAGTCGGCGGTTTATGCCGGCCTTATCTCTCTGCACGCCCAGTTTCCAAAGGATGCGATCAACCATCGTGATCGACGCAAAACCACTCTCTGCCCCACCGGTGGCGGTATGAGACAAAGCCGTTATCGGAACATCAAGATCTTGCAGCGCCCGAACCCGCCCCATGCCCTTGGAATACGCGTTCAGATCAGCAACAAATAAAATGCGAAGGTCCGAAATCATTCATTGGTACCCGGTACTTTGTTCGGTATTTATAGGGTCGAATACGTTTGTGTTCGAGGATTGATATATCCTCTTTGTGGCAACCGAAAACAGGTCGATCAGAACAGGTCTGAATGCCGGAGGAGTAGCAATTTTTTGACTGTCGCGCGCCCGAATAGCATCAAAAGCGAGTTAATCGTCAATGCGATCTCCGCCCAACATGGTGGGATTGTCACCTATACGCTAAACCTCATTCGTCACATGCGTAAATCCGATCTGACCGGCAGAATATATGTACCGCCGCCCTTTTTTGATCGGGTCGATGAGAAAGAACGGGATGGGGTCAGCCTTGTGAACGTCAACCTGTCAGGCCTGGGCAGTCTGAAAAGACTGTTCTGGGAGCAGCTGAACTGGCGGCGGGTTGTAAAAGATAGCGGTGCAAGCGTTCTTTACTCCTCTGCGAATTACGGGCTCATTCGCCCCCCGATTCCCCAGATTTTGATGATCCAGGGTGAGATCAGCTTTAATCCGTATTATCAGGAAGCGGTTCTGCCGCGCCTGAGCAAGCTTGAACGACTGGGTTTTGCACTGCGCCGTCGCCTGGTCCGCTGGTCCATGCGGCATTCGGATATTGTCCTGTTCCCGTCCGAGACGGCGTTAAAATCCGTTGTCGGTGACGACCCCGAATTGGCCAGGCGATCACGCGTAAATTATCTCTGTGCCGAAGATGGGCTTAAGAATCTAAAAGGCACGCGCACTTGGCGTGAAGATGGCGTGCTGAAGACCCTCTACATCTCGGTCTATTATCCGCACAAGGACCCTCTCACGCTGATCCGGGCAGTTCGAAAACTGCGGGATTCAGGCACAAACGCCATTGCACGAATTACCATGAAAGATCAGGACTTCACGCATTGGTCATCCGGCCCGGCCGAGCTCAAAAAAATGCGCGCGTCGGAAAACGACGATTTCGTGATCCTGGATCATATACCTCACAAGGATATTGATACGGAACTCAATCAACATGATGTCCTGGTGTCCACGTCTCTTGCGGAAACCTTCGGTTTTCCGCTGGTAGAAAGCATGGCCGCAGGCGTTCCCGTTATCGCAACAGATGTGCCCATCCATCGCGAAATCTGCGGAGATGCAGCGTTGTATTTCAGGCCGGGGGATTCAGAAGATCTCGCTACGCAACTAATGAAACTGGACAAAGATCCCGACCTGCGGGCCACACTGGTGAAACGCGGCCATACACGCGCCAGCGATATGTACGGCTGGTCGCGTCACTTGCAGATTTTGGGCGATTGCGTCACCAGCCTGAGCGGCAAGTCGGACGACAAACATCAGCCTTCCCGGAAAACGCTGTAAAACCCCTAAGCAAAACAGGTATTCCCGGTATGCTGCCTGAATTCTCCGCACGCCCTGGAAAGGAAAATTATTGGCCGAGGTCAGCCGACGCGGTGTAAGGCGCGGAGCGACAACGCTGATGGCAGGGCAGGTCGTCCAGGTCGTTATCGCTTTCGCCGCAAATATCGTCCTGGTTCGATACATTGCACCGGAAGGATTCGGTCGGTTTGCAATCACGCTCGCAACCGCCTCTCTTATTGTTTCCCTTCTTTCCATTCGCGTGAACACGCTGATCATCCGCGTACCGGACGGCGAGCTTACACCGGCTCTCGAAGAGCGGTATTTTAGCTACCTTACGATCGAAACGCTTTTTGCACTGGTTGTCGGACTGGTCTGGGTCTCGTTGTCGGGCAATGCCGGAAAATATGAATTCGCCCTGGTCGTGCTCGTCTGCATCCAACACTGGGTCAATCAGAACAAGAGCTTCTTCGAAAGAGGGATGCCCTATGTCCGTCTCGGACTTATCGAAACGGGATGCGCCGTTTTTGCGAATCTCGCCGCCGTGATTATCGCCATATCAGGTGCCGGCGCCCTCGCGCTTTATTTTCGGGAATTTGTGCTGACGGCATCCCTTTTTGCCGCCCTGGCGTTGACCGGTGGACTGACCTGGCGGCGCCTTCGCTGGCTCTCGCGCACCGAATGGAGCGGTATTCTGCGGGAAGGCCGGGGCATCTGGCTTGATGGCGTGCTGGAAGGCAGCTACCAGCGAATAGCAATTTTGCTGGCAGGATTCGTCGGCGGAGATCGCGGCGCCGGGTTTTTCTTCCAGGCCTATCGATTGGCTATCCTGCCCAATCAGCTTTTATTCCCGCTGGTCGCGCGTATAGCGGTCAATATGTTTGGCCGGGAAAACCGGCCGGATCACCGGCGACAACTTCGCAATCGCCAGTTGCTGCTTCTGACACCGCTCCTGGTCCTCGCGACCGTATTGACCATCCTGTTCGCAGTACCAGCCGTGACATTGGTCTTCGGTGCGACATGGGCAAAATCAGCCGAGCTGTTGATCACCTTTGCCGGTGTCATCATGTTCATGAGCCTGTTTGAAATTCTTAAATCATACTGCTTTGTCACAGGTTCCATGAAAGCACTCGTCATGGGACGTGCTGCTCAGTATCTGATGCTGGGCGCCGTCCCGTTTCTGGTCGGCATCGGCGTCGTGGCAGACAAGACAACGGCCCTCGCCATCGGTATCTCTATGGGTTGGGCAGCGGCTTTTCTGGTAGTGATGTGCGTTCTGCTGCGCAATCGTGCGTAATGACTGATCAGGGACCGTTAAAATGTGCGGCATAGCGGGCATCGCTGCGAAGTGCGCTATCAACGACGACGCCGTCCGCGCAATGATGGCGCGCATGGGACATCGTGGCCCGGATGCCAACGGGATATGGCATGCGCAGGACCACGAGGTCGTATTCGGCCATACCCGTCTCGCCGTCATAGATATATCCAACGGCGGCGCCCAACCGATGCTCGACCCCACCGGTCAGGTCGCACTCGTCTATAACGGAGAGATTTATAACTATCGTGAGATCGCGGGCAGGCTGCGCAGCGAAGGTATCGCACTGCACTCAGATAGTGACACCGAAGTTTTGCTTCAGGCATATATCCGCTGGGGGCGCGACATGCTCGCCGAGCTCAACGGTATGTTCGCATTCTGCATCCACGATTCACGTGATCAGACGATTTTCTGCGCCCGGGACCGGTTTGCTGAAAAGCCGTTCCTTTATGCGGCGACAGAAGAGCATTTCGCTTTCGCATCGGAGTACAAAGCCCTCTTCGCCCTGTCTGAAATCCCGGTCCGGATTGACGAGAAGCGGCTTATGCAGTTTCTCGCCGACGGGCGCACCGGCTTGGATGGCGGGAGCGAAACGGTCTTCACAGACATCCGTCAACTCCGCGGCGGCGAATGCCTGACGCTTGATCTGAAATCAATGAATCTGAAAATCGAAAGATACTGGTCGCCTCGGCCGGACCCGCGGGCCAAAAAAATCGATTTCGCGGACGCCGTCGCCGAGTTCAGCGAATTACTATCGGATTCCGTGCGACTGCGACTGCGCGGTGACGTGGAGATAGGATCGTGCCTCTCCGGAGGTCTCGATTCCAGTGCAATTGTCTGTCATGCCCGCAACATTCTGGGAGATCAGCCGTATCACGTTTTCTGCGGCCGGTTCCCCGGCACTTCAGCTGACGAATGGGAATATGCCGAGCAGATTATCAATCATACAGGTGCCGTTCCTCATGTTTCCGAACCGTCCCCCACAGATCTGGTATCCCGAATAGATGAGTTCACCTGGTTCAACGAACTCCCCGTATCCAGCACCAGTCAATTCGCACAATGGACTGTTTTTGAAAGCGCGAAGGATGCCGGCGTCACCGTGTTACTCGATGGTCAGGGAAGTGACGAATTACTCGGCGGATACGAACAGTATTTCCGAAACTATCTGGCGACCATCCAGACAAATGGACAGACCGATGCAACCCGTCGCGAAGCCGAGGCTATCCGGGAACGTTACCCGTTAGCGCTCGCGGACGATGCCGAAGCCTTGAAAAGCCGGATGCCCGACGGCCTCCGCCGCGCGATCGCGGGCGCGTTCGGTATGGGAAGTGATGTACGCTTCGGATTGACCTCGCCGCCAACGGCTGATGCCGACAACATCGATACCGGTCTGTCGGCGCTGGCCGCAAACCCACTTGCCGAAAGCCTTATTGAAGATTCCTTCGCCACAACTTTGCCGGCGCTGTTGCGTTATGGTGATAGGAACTCCATGGCCCATTCTCGTGAAGTCCGCCTTCCGTTTTGCGATCATCGAATCGCAGAATTCGTGCTTTCTCTGCCACCCGCATTTCTGATGGGGGATATACAGACAAAAAGACTGCTGCGCGAAAGCATAAAAGGCATCGTGCCGGATCCGGTTCGGGAGCGCTGGAACAAACAGGGTTTCCGCCCCCCCCAGGATGCCTGGATGACGGATCAGATGTATGACGCAGTGCGCGACGTCGTACACTCCACAGAATTCGCAAATCGGGGCTGGTGGCGTGTCGACTGGTGGCGATCCGCTCTCAAACGGCTGCGCAAAGGGGAATCGCATCTCGCAGCTCCCTTATGGATGCCCTACATAACCGAGATGTGGATGCGCCATTTTGTCGACCGAGTGCGCTCGGAACCGCGCGTGCCGATATACCGCTAACCTCTTTTACGACTTATCTGCCCGCGCAGGCCCCATTCCAAATCGTCGCAGAACGTATTCTCCGGCCAGAAAGTAGAGATAGGTACAAAGGACAAACTGCGGCAGCGTCCCGACCATCACCGAAAAATTGGAATCCTGGAACGTCAATGGCATCAAAATTCCAAGGCCGATCCCCATTTCAATCTCACGTCGGCCCGGCGCATTCAACAACTTGTCGACCACAGCCAGAAAGGCGCCGATCAGCGCCATACCGATCACAACGCCGATGCTGCCAAAATTGACATAAGTTTCGATATGCCATGGCAGGTTCAAGGAGGTCACACTGGTTGGCTCCAACAAGTCGTATCGCTTACCAAACAGACCGCCCGTTGCTTCAAGCGGTTTGCCGGGCCAGACCGCTCGAGGAATCATTGCAGTCAGCAACGGTTTGTAGGTATCACCTCCCCAAAACGGCACTTCCGCCGGAGATTTTGCGACAACATGCGCAAACAACCATGTATGCGAGATTCGCCGTACGCCCGTCTCCGTGGCACTGGTTCCCCCACGACGCGTACCATTCCGATACCCGTCAATCGTCAGAAAAAGCGCCTCGGCTTTTTTCAGGAAGCCCCCATCTAGATACCGGACGGTACTTGTAAACTCGTAAACCGGCAGACTCAGCACAATCAACAATGCACAGAACGATGCAATCCGGTAAGCCCGCGCATAGACCAGTGCACCTATACCGCATAGCGACAGCAGCATTATCTGAGTGAAGTTGAATGTTTCTATTCGTACAGCGACCAGCAGGACGAGGGCGAACGCCGCCAGAAACGTGGACAGACCACGTGTTCTCCGTTTCAGCAGTAAAACGAGAAGAGCCGAAAAGACAACGTAACCAATGGACTCAAGAAACTGGCCCGCCGACGGGATCCGCGATACACCCGGCACGAATTTATAGGCGAGATGCGCTGCTGCCAGACCACAGAGCAAAAGCAGCGATGCATTTCCGCCTGCCCGTTCGCGAATCCGGGGAACGGGCAGCCAGCCCAGCCCCCGCTTTCTGACGAGAAAAAACATGGAAACCAGCGACGCCGTGCCAACCAGGACCAGGACCAGCGTCTTGATCGATTCTTGCGTCAGTGTAAGCCGCCCACCCCAGTATATAATGGGCGGCGCATCGGCCCAGGCGAGGTGCAGAAGGAACGGCGATAATCCAAAACAGAAAACCTGAAACAGCCCGACTGCAGGAAAAAATGGAACCGTCGTTTCATCGCGCAGAATATAGAACACCGTCGGCAACATTCCGATTGCACAGGTCATCAATGCGAGAATTGCCCCAAGCGGGGAGATCATTTCCGGCCGGGTCAGGAAGAGGATCGCAGCGATAATGACTGCGGCCAATGTCGCAACCAACAACACCGGACGCGAGACTACCCGCCGCGCTTGCCCATTAATTTCTGTCTGCTGCTCTGCCACTATTTAGCCCTTTCGGAATTCCGAGCCCGATGTCGGGGCTTTAACAAACTCATCGCATCGCGGGTCAGTCTGACAACGCGGCGCGGCAGCGTAAGCGCCCGGGCGCGCCAGACATGGCTCGCCATACGCCGCGATGCTGCGTCCAGTGCGTCGGGAATATTTATCGGACCTGCCCCGGATTGCAGCAACGCTTTCGTTTGCGGGTCGGAAAGCAACCTCTCGGCATGATCGAAAAACCCGTGCGCCATCGCGAGAAAAGCGCCGCGGAGCCGTTGTTCCGGACCTGTAAACAGTGCGGGATCGCGCATGAGCAAAAAATCCCCATGTACCAGTTGTCCCCGGCTATACCGGATCGGCTCACGGCTGACGGCGGGGTGGACGCGGTACCCACGCACACGCCACGGGTTCAGTTCGACCATATGCATCAGTCGAAATCCCGCACGTTCGAGGTACTGCCCCACCTCCATCGCCAGACGTTGCCCCTCGCGTATCTCGATAAAAGAGACTTCCACCCGAATTACCGACAGTTTCGAGAGGGCCTCCGATGCGCCTTCCAGAATTTCATATTCGGCGCCTTCAACATCAAGCTTCAGATAGTCCGGGTTTTTAATATCAACATCGGCGAGAGCTTCATCTAGACGGACAACATTAACCTCCGACGTCTCTTCCACGTCAAAAAACTGACGTTTGTCAAAAGCTTCGCCAATGGCGGCAATCGGCGGCATAATCGTTGAGGAATTTCCGAACTTTGGCCGATACAGCGTTCTCCTGCCACTGTGACCGCCAATCGCATGGGGTAGATAGCGAAGGGATCGCCATTGATGACCCTCTGTCGACAGGTCTGCAAAATGTTGCGGGTTCGGCTCGAACCCGACGGCATCAACGGCAAATGCGATCGGATTCAGATCTGCGATTATCCCGCCCGCAGAACCAACATCGATCGCCGTACAAGGGTTATCTCTCATCACCTGCGACAGAGGTGTTTTATCAAAAAGGTTTGAGGGAAACGTCATCATCGGGGTGTATGCACTCCAGGTCCTGCAGCGTCCACTATAGCGGGTTGAGACCCGGCCAAGAGGGGTTCGTTCCAGATCGACCGCCACAACTGACCGAGCTTATCGGCAAACCGGACGTCACCATATTCCGCCGTCACACGCGCCCGAAGATTGCGAGACAGCCTCTCGCGCAAAGCCCTGGTCGCGCTGATGTCACATAACCGGCCGGCGATCTCAGAAGGGTGGAACCCAGTGACGAATCCCGTTTCCCCATCGATGACATAATCTTCCG
>Ga0181607_10002862_pt1 | contig 15140 bp, 9 predicted proteins | sample 041ome_9_FD_132420 | JGI IMG/M metagenome (GOLD analysis project Ga0181607, IMG submission 132420) | Coastal salt marsh microbial communities from the Groves Creek Marsh, Skidaway Island, Georgia - 041413US metaG (megahit assembly) | ecosystem: Environmental > Aquatic > Marine > Intertidal zone...
CCTCGCGCACGTCGCGCACCACTGTCGCACCATGCCCGACGACTATCGCCCGACGACGACGACGACGACGACGACGACGACGATGACGACACTCGATCGCTCGCTCGATCGATCGAGTGATGCCCGTCACGCACTCGCGCACCACCGCATCACCATCTCGCGTCGGCACCACGCCCATCTATTCGTCGCCTATTAGTCGGGACACTTTTTTGTCGTCGTCATTCAGGTGTCGACAGGGAGGGCCCTGTTGGGCGTCACACGACGACGACGACGACGACGACGACGAGGGTGGTGGTGGATCGACGATCGACGATCGTGGACGAGTAGTGTGCGTGCGCGACCGAGCGTTGACGACGATCGACGACGATCGACGACGGGCGCGCCCATGGGTGACACCGCCATGACGACGAGGCGGCAGACGAGGCACGGGACGACGACGACGACGACGACGATGATGATGGGTGATGGTGATGGTGCGGCGACACCGAGCGTGTCGCACACGATAAATGTTTGCGACGCGCGTTCTCCGCCGCAGTCGCCGCATTCGACGAACAAGACTGGCACGAATAACGTCTTCTTGGAAGTTCGAGCTCGACAGTTGGGGGCGAGGCGGGCGCCGCGCGCGTTGCGCGCGAATAACGCACATTTTATGCGTGAATTACGATTAATGGGGGAATTAGACGCCCATGGGGGATGCGTGAATTGCGTGGCGTGGAATGATGACGCGTCGTTGTTGATTTCGGGGAGTGATGACATGACGGTGTGCGTGTGGTCGATGGGGTCGAAGACGCCGCTGCGAGGGTCGACGTTTACAGGACACACGCACAACGTATTCGCGGCGGAATTTGTACCGCAAAGTTCGTCGATGAAGTGCGTGACGACGAGTGCAGATGGTGGAATACGACTTATTGATCTTGAACGAGGGTTTAAAGAGCCACCACCGGAACATTATGGATACAGGTTACGTGGAAGAGGTGGCGCGCATCGCGAGAGCGAGGCGTCGAGTGAGTTGTGGAATGGACGCGGCGCCGGTATGGGGATGAAAATTATCTTTGTTCCGCACGAACCGAGCACGTTTCTCACCGCACATCAAGATGGACGCATACGATTATTTGATTTGAGACAAGGAAACAATAATAATGGGGGCGTCGGACACGAAATTGTCGTCAATCTTAATCGTTTTGGTCCGACTTCTGACATCGCGTTTGATCCCTCGGCGCCGACGGTGTTCGCGGCGTGTTCGGATGATCCGTACGTGCGCGTATTTGATTTGAGACACGTCAAGAGCAACAGACGTGAACTCGCACGCGAAAGACCTCCAGGATCGCCCAGTCCTGGCTCGTCTCCCCCGCATTCGCCATTTTTACGCACGCCGCGCGCATCCATGAATCACGACATTCCGTGCGTCATGACGTTTTCGCCGCTCGACGTCATGTCGGAGGACTTTGAAGGCATCTCAGGATTAGCGTATAGCGCCAAAGGCGAGCTCGCGATTAGCTGCAAAGGTGACGACGTGTTTGTCATCGATACACGACGCGCTGTGGCGAGTTATAACTCTGAAGCCAAGAAGCCATGGACGGCGGATGAAAATCATCAGCGTCAACCCGCCAAGCGTTACAAGGGGCGACAAAACGTCAAGACATTTCTCAAGGGCGTGGCATTTATGGGTGAAGATCAGTACGTGACAACTGGTGGTGATGACGGTGGCGTGTACGTGTGGTGTAAAGAGACGTGTGAACTCGTGTGCAAAATGCAAGCAGATACGTCCGTGGTCAATACGGTTTTGCCTCATCCACATTTGCCCCAGCTCGTGACGTGCGGCATCGACAACGTCGTGCGCATCTTCGAAGCGGGTGATGGTGGTGTAAACATTTTAAATCCTCCAAATAAGGATGAAGACGACATGTGGTTTGAAGCCGATATTGTTGATTCCGAAGACGACGAAGACGACGATGACGACGAAGACAACGAAGACGACGATGAAAACATAGGCTTTGACGACGAATACGACAGCATGGACGACGACGAAGAGTGGAGTCCCAGCGAACCAGCACCTTCGAGTCAACGAGATCGCCATGAAGATATGCAAGAAGAATAAACGTTTGTACAACATTCAAAAATAAATTCAGGCCGCTGAAAAGCGCGTCGTAGATCACCCGTATAAATATGACATGTACTAATGAACAGTATTTCTATTTTGCAACCTTGAGAACGATGACGGTCAACACGCCCGCGCACACTAAGAATAATAGAAACATGATGCACTTGTCGGTTGCTAATCCTCGAGTGATATCTTTGAGCACGCCAAAGGACTTTTTCAACGAGAAATGAATCTCATCGAGATCATCCACAATGCGCTCGAGCTGTTGCGTTTGTCCGCGCAACGCCTCGGCGGTTTGCGTACCTATTTGAATCGTCTCTTCCACCACCGCTTGGCTTCTCGCCACACTCTTATCGGTCTCGTCCATGATTCCTCTTCCGTGCTGTAGAAGATCCCCAGCTTCCATCTGTTGCAGCTGCTCATCATCTAAAATTTCCTTATTCTTTCGCTGCGCAAACGCCGTTGGGAGCGTAAACGCGCTCGCGCTCGCCGTCTTCGGCGCGGGTGCACCAACCCCAGCCGTCGACGTCGACGTGCTCGGTCCTTCCACTTTCTTCTCTCCAATCAGCACTTGTGCTTCTTTCTTCAATTGCACGTACTCATTCAATGCAGTGACGTACTCCTTCTTCTTCTTTGCCAACGCCTCGGGCGTCGTCGCGCCTTCGCTCAGCGCCAACCGCTCGAACTCTTTAATCATCTTCTTGCCCTCAGCCATTTTATTCGTGAGTTTCTTCAAATGCGCGGTCGACGCCGCGGTATCTGTGCTCCTGAGCACGTCTTGACGTTTAAACCCATCGCTGTTCGCGTGCGTGCGGTACACAACACCGCGCGTGCGTCAGTCTTCACTTCGAGGAGTCAATCGCAATTGCATGTGTTGCCACGCGACGCGCGCGCACGACGACGACGACGACGACTCGACGTACTCTAATTCAGCGAATAACGTTCGTATGCGATCACCAACATCGTTCGATGTGGCCATGACGTCACGAGGCGCGAAAGGCGTCGGTCGAGGTGTGAGGGCTGGTGCGGCATCGAGAAACGGTCCACGTGGTGAACGCCTCGTGTCATGATTCTGGAATGCGTGTTACAAATGTGCGCACGCGTGCGCGACGGGAAGATAGACTTAACGTGTATATAGTGTATACGTATGCGTGTGTGCATGTGTGTGTGTGTGCACGAGCATTGATCGGTGACGCATCAGAACAACCCGAAGAGCTTCTTTTTCGGCTCGGCATCCTTGGCTTTGCTCGAAACCGTCGTCTTCTTGGACCCGATGGTTTTAGACCCAATCGTCGCCGGTTTCTTCGCCGCAGCGCCAGGCATGGTTCTATTCTTACGCGCAGGTACGCTCGCAATCGTTTGTTGCGAGTTCTTTCGCGCGGAAAATGCATTGGAAGTCTTTTGCGCATTCTTCGCCGCGAGCGCCTTCGCCTTGTTCGCCTCGATGAGCTTCTTCTTGGCCTCTTGCTTTTTTCTAATCTCTTCCGCGCTCACGTTGGGACCGAACCCACCGAGGGCGACGGTGCGCGGTGCGTTCGCAGCGTACCGTCTCATCGTCGTCGTCGTCGTCTTCGCCAACGTCGTCCCGGTAAAACCTGCGTGTGCGAGTCGTCATCATCACGTGCCGTCAGTCTCGTGCGGGGGCCGACGTCGACGCTCGATTCCACGCACGCATGCATGCATCATCATCATCACGTGCGTTCGCGTGTACGCGACGACATAACGATACGCGACGACGACGTACTACTCGTGGGTGATCCAATCATCATCATCATCGTCGTCGTCGTCGTCGTCGTGTGACGCGCGCCAAACCAAACCAAACCAAACCAAACCAAACCAACCCAAACCAAACCAAACCAAACCACGTCCACGTCCTCGCCGTGTGCATCGCGTCATTATTCACCACAGTAACCGTGAACGTGAACGATGACGACGACGAGAACCACGTGAATGAACGATGGGTGAGAGAAGACGATCGTAGAGAAAGGGTGTGTATATATATAGGAGGACCATGACGACTATGACACAGCGACGGAGGGTGCTGACGGGGAAGAAGATGAAGCTGATGAGGATGAGGATGCGGGCGAGCGAGTCAAACGCGCGCGCGTGGGGACACAGCGCGAGAGCGAGCGTGGGGCTCATACCTGCGTTATGCGTTACAGTAGCGAGTGGAGGGGAAGCATCAATGATGATTGTATTCGTAGGACTCATGGTGGCGTATGTGTTGGACTTGATGCGAGCGGCAGAAGGGGCGTTGGGGACGACGTGGTGCGCGCTCGCGGGCGCATTCGCAGCGCATGCGTTTGGGGCGACGTGGATCACGCCCGGGATGCCAGTATTGTTGAACTTTGCGGTGTTGATGTTAAATGGTGCGAATCTCATGCTCGGTGGGTTGTGGGTGACGTTGCAGTTTAGATGGGTGCACCACGCGTACCCGGGCGCGGCGGCGACGTGCGAACGGGCTATTTTCGCGTACGCGCCGCTGGTGTGCGGGACGGTGATTGCCTGGGCGTTTGCCACGTCAATGAATGCACAGATTGCGTCTTTGTATATTTCAATGACGTATATTATCATGCACCGACTTTTTATGTTTCCAATCATTGCCGAGTGCACGTATGTAGAGGAGAACGAGTCTGAGCGCTCGGCGAGCGGGACGGCGACGTCGACGACGCACAAGCGCCGCGTGGTGACGACACCAAGCGACGCAAAATCTGGTACCATCGCTACCGTGAGCCTTCCTTTGATGTTTTACATAGGTTTAAACTTTTGGGAGATATTCGCTGACTTTGAGCATTTGTTTACGTGCTTGATCCTCGTATCGTTGCCAGTGTTGTATTTCATCTCCGCCGGTACCGAACGGTCGCTTTGGTGGATAGCGGAGAATAAGTCTGGATTTGAAACACTAGAGTCGTTGATTCTTGTCGCCGCATTTGCGTTATTCGCTGCGGGTTTTGAGGGCGGTATCATTTTTGCCGGATTTGCCGAGTATATTCAAGTGCCCGCGCCATTAAGTTATGTGATGGTGACCATATCCGTGTACAGCGCATCGGCGGCGTTTTTGGCGCACTGTATGAACGCTGTTGGTTCCATTCTTCCAGTTAGTGTCATGCAAGGGGCTTTAATTCTCGCAACTTCGAACGCCATGATTGTTATTGGTGCGCCCATGATGATGGTTCCGGTACCTGTCATCGGATCGATCGCCTTTTCGCGTTACTACCAAAGTCAGCAACTTCATGACTACATCGTCTTCGCGTGTAGCGCGGCGACGTGCTTTGGGTGGTTTATGTTGAATCACTTCTGGAGCTTAGACATCAACATTGGGGGCGTTTCTTTGAGTTACCTGTGTTTAGGTATTTTTATTCTCTCTGTCTCGGCTGTGGTGCTACCTAGTGTGCTTAACGTCGCAAGACATATTCGTCGATCATTCGTCGGCGTATTCATCTTGGCCTACGTTGCACTTCTCGCAGCAATTGAACAGGTCCTTTCCCATGCAATTCACGATGATGGTTCGACGATATACCCGCCTTATCTTGTCCTGGTTACATCTGTACTAGGTGTTCTGGCGAGTAGAAGTCTTATTCTCGATGGTCGCTTGACACAAACGTTTGGATGGTTGGCCCAAAGCGTGTGCTTGGCCAAGTTGTCGATGCTCTTCATACCGAGATTGCGCGAAATGTTCAGCGTCTTTATAGTTTTACTCACGGTGTCTGCGCCGTATGTCACATTCCAAGGCTCGAGGCGAGTGATGCATCGCATGACTGGAGGACATTGTGCGATGTATGCCGCATCACTCGTCGCTTCTTTACTTTTTGCCAGGTTTGCGATGTTTGACATTATTTTCGAAATGACGGGACATCGACCGACAGACGCGGTGATGTTGGGTGGAGTGCTCGTCATGACTGGTGCGAGTCTAGTACCCGTGACTGCGAATGTCATGGGTGATGAACCTGTGAGTAAGCGCTTGGTGATGCTCTTACTCGCAAGTGGTGTGTTCTTTGTAACTTTTCGCCCTCCACTCCCCTGGAAGGGTGAAGTTGGCATGTGGTACGACGCCGAGCACGTTCCGGATACTGAAGATGATGACGCGAGAATGTATGGTGCGCGCGAGACCGTTCATCATGGGTGGCCAAGTTGGTTACTCATGCTATCGTTTTTGACTGCTCTAGTCGCCGTGTCATCTCCCCGAGAGCAAAGGGAGTGGACATCTACGGTGAGAGCGATTTTTAGCGTCATGTGTGGAGGCTGCGTGGGGTTGTACATGGCTCTGGAATACTTTTCTGAACAAGCTGGGCTGAGCGTGATGTTATTCGTCGCGTGTGCGCTCGTTGGTGTGTTTCTTTCGTTTACATACGTACCGTCCAAGTCTTCATTTGATTACCTTCCATATGTCTACTCTGCGTACGTTGCAATTCTTCTCCTGGCGTATTATTCTCAAACTGAAGGATCGACGGAAATGATGGACGACTCTGACATTGAAGATGCAATGGAAAACAAATTGGGAGTCATCAGTGTTTTCGCTGGAACGTCGCTGCAAATAGCGTTCGCGTTAAAGTTTCGTATTCGGTCCACGCTTGAGAGACACATGAGACGGAAACGCGTCGCAAGTGACTCCCCATTCCTACCTGCTGCTGCGAGGAACCGACCAGAACATTTCAGAAACGTTTCAAGTAGAAGTGCTCATCGAGAGATGAGAGCTCAGGCGGTGTCCTGGATGCCAATTGTCGGGAACATCGCCACGTTGACTTCATTTACCGCGTGCTTGATGCTGAGTGAAGAATTTGCAAATGGTTCGGCGTTGTCTGTGTTTGCGCTCGCACCAATCTTGTTACTTCTCCATCAAGACACGATAATGTTTCCCATGCTTGAGGATTCTCAACGATACGCGCCGCCTTTAGCGATGGTTATCGGTAAGCTGTGCTATGACACCGTCTTGGCCATTGCCGCTGGACCAAACAAGGTGCACGTGTTGACTTTAAGCGCGTCCAAAGTGCCTTGGATGATCTCCAACATCTTCGCTCTGGCGTGTGCGTCAGTGAATAGCATCAATTTGGTGCATTTTCTCGCCACGAATGTGCGCACGAGTACGGAGACGCTCCTCATCACCGCACCTCTCGGTATTCTTGCGCCGCTCTTTTCAAAAATCAGCGCCGTGCGAGTCCTCGCGCTCACCAGCGCGTGCGCCGCGGCCATTCAACACGCCATGCAGCGCCGTCGCGCCGTGGCTGGACTGAAGTATTTATAGCATACTTGTAGCACTATTGCAATATTATAGCTGTTGACTCACGCACGTGAACGCATCGATGTCTTGTGCGTGATGAGAACGCGCGCATTCGCGCGCGCGCAATGGAATGTACACACTCGTCTCTGGTCATAATTGGTGAACCCATACCCTAAAAATCCCGAAGCGGGAAAATCGAAGGCGTCGAACGAGTCATCGTGTTCAAACATCCAAGCCGCCTTTTCGAGCCTCGTCGCGTGCGACAGACCCGAGTGCGAAAGTCACACCTCACACGTGTACCGCACGAACCCGCATAGAATCGTCGTCGTTACCACACGTCGTCGCTTTTCCACTCCGCACCCATCGTCGTCGTCGCTAAACCGACGCCAAACCGATCTTTTTAGGGTCTCTGCTTCACGCGCAACGTATTAGACGCGCCCACGAGTGTCGTACGTACTAGGTACCGCACACGAGAACACGTAATCGTAGAACACATACGTATCAACCATGCCGAAGGGAGGCGCCAAGGGCAAAGGTGGGAAGAACCGCCGTCGCGGGAAGGGTGACGGAGGAGATGAGAAGCGCGAGCTCATCTTCAAAGAAGATGGACAGGAATACGCTCAGGTGTTGAGAATGCTCGGCAACGGGCGTTTGGAGGCGCAGTGCATCGATGGGGTGAAGCGTTTATGTCACATCCGTGGTAAGATGCGAAAGAAGGTGTGGGTGAACACCGGGGATATCATCCTTTTGGGTTTGCGTGACTTTCAAGATGAGAAGGCGGATGTCATCTTGAAGTACTTGGCGGACGAAGCGCGTTCGTTGAAGGCATATGGCGAACTTCCTGAGACTTTCCGTGTCAATGATACCGATACATTCGAAGAAGAGCGTGGCGAGAACGACGACTTCTTCGATTTCGACGACATCAATGACATTTAAACGAAACGATTTTAGCTGTACCAAATCTTGTAGTCTGGCGGTGAAGTGCCATTGAGTTGCTATCAAAATCTAAACTTCTAAGCCTAAAATTCACTAAAACGATTTGCAAAAAATCGCATTTGACGTGGTCCGTCGTCGCGACACAGAATTCCTTCGCTTTCAGCCATGTAGAGGTACTCGAGTGCTATTTCGGGCGTCGTGTGTAATATTTGCGCCGCCTCGTATGAATCTATCGAGCTTTCAAATGAACTCAAAGCAGCCTTAAACTTTGAACACGCGTGCTCGTCTGATCTTTCTTTCGTATGAATCACTACGACGCCGCTTTCAAACCGTCTGAGATGCAAATCGATCCCGAGCGCGTCCCACGATTCGCACGCCGCGAGCATGTCCTGGGGCGAAACGAGCTCCGTTCCTCTGGCTCGATTAAATAAACAGAACGCATCCGTTAGAGTGATGATTCCGTCTTCTTTCGCTAGTATTGGTACGATCCAATCTGCTAGTTGCCTGGACAGTTCATGGTGAAACGATGCTCCGCTCGTCGCCCGCGTCACTGGACTAGTAATCCCGAGACTCATCACGAGACGTTGAAGCTCAGAATTCTCCGCTTTGTTTGTCCCAGATGATTCCGCAAGTCGCTCCGCGAGAACCACGAGTTCTCGAGCTTTGCTCATTAATGCCGAAAGATCTGAGAATGCCTCATCTAAAGTCCTATTTGTTTCTTCTACTCGTTCGCGCTGTCGGTTAAAGACGCCGCCGATGCCCGCCGTCGCCGCGGATGCCTCCACCGTTACCTGCGCTTTAGCCTCTTCCGCCGCCTGTGCTCGACGCACGCCATCTTCGTACTTTCTTACTTGTTCCTCAACCACTCGGGCGAACGTATCACCATCAGATCCTTTGATGTGAAACTCATACTCCGTCGTCCCGGTTGCCACGCGCACCCGTCTCATCCTGGACAACATGTGCTTCTTTTGCATGCGCTCGACGCGCGTGATTGCGCTATATCTCAACCCAACCCCACGCCTAGGTGTCGTCGCGGTGCTCGCGAACACCACCACGACTCGAGTGCTCGTGCACACCATCATGGACACCCCCAACGTCCCCCGCCCATCGGCATCCTCCGCCGCATCGGCATCACCAATCCATCGCACCACCACCGCCTCTGTGCGCGCGTCGTCGGCGACGCGAAACACCTCCACCTCGCCTCGTTCGTGTGCGAGTCGTCCATGCGTGGTAAACTCGACGATGTCTTCGTGTGCCATGCAATCGTCCGTGTCGTCCGTCACCCATCGCTCTGACGACGACGACGACGACGACGACGACGACGACGACGACGACGACGACGACGACGAGGACGATTGATTGAGATGTAGTGCGGCTGGGGGCGTGACGTCGGCTGCGACCGACACACGACGACGGACGAACGGGGGTGAACCGACGATGATGTCACGAGTGATTGCGACGACGACGAAGACGACGACGACGAGGGCCAAGTGCGTGGCGCGACACGTGCGAGGACGACTCGCGACGACGACGACGACGACGACGACGACGACGACGAGGATGATGCGGTGCGCCACGACCTCGGCGTGCTATGCGCACCACCGCGAGCTGGGTTGCGACGCACGCACGGCGAAGACGGCGATGCGACCGACGATTGGGGCACAGGGACGCATGCGAACATGGGTGTCACCCGCGATGCGACCGATGCGTCAGGCGACGACGCGCGCCGCTGGGAAGTCCACGAGCGGGTTCGCGCGACCAGAGAAGATTGCGCGCATAAAGGGTGTGGACGGCGGAGCGTCTCGGGTGGGGGAAGAGCTCGAAATTCGTGGATGGGCGCGATCGGTGCGCACTCAAAAAGAACGAGCGTTTATTGATTTGAATGATGGCAGTAACATCTCTGGTATGCAAGCCGTCGTGAACGAAGGGACGCAAGCTTGGGACGTCATCAACTCTGGGGTTGTCACCACGGGCGCCGCCGTGTCTGTGCGCGGAGCGCTCGTGGCGAGCCCAGGGGGTAAGCAAGCGGCTGAATTGTTGGTGAACGAACTCGAAGTGATTGGTCCCGCCGATCCAGAATCTTATCCGTTACAAAAGAAGCGTCATACGTTGGAGTACTTGCGTTCGATTGCGCACTTGCGACCGCGTACAAACACCATCGGCGCTGTTTCCCGAGTTCGTAACCAACTCGCGTATGCCACGCACAAGTTTTTCCAGGAAAATGGCTTTTTGTACGTCAACACGCCAATCGTCACCGCTTCCGATTGCGAAGGTGCGGGAGAACAGTTCCAAGTCACAACTCTTTTGAACGGCTTACAAGCCGGCGCCGGACCATCGCCCGAAGCAGTCGCGGCGGCTGAATCCAAGGTCAAGGCTCAAGGTGAAGCCGTAAAGACGCTCAAGGAAGCCATGAAGGCGGGAAATGCGACAAAGGAGCAAGTTGACGCCGAAGTAGCTAAGCTCTTGCAAGCCAAGGCTGATGTTGAAGCCTTGAAGAGCACTGGTGGAACCACGTCGCTGCCAACGAACAAAGATGGCTCCATCGACTACACGCAAGACTTCTTCTCCAAACCTTCATACTTGACTGTTTCAGGGCAATTGAACGGTGAAATCATGGCTTGTGCTGTGAACGATGTATATACTTTCGGCCCTACCTTCCGTGCTGAAAATAGCAACACCTCTCGCCATTTGGCTGAGTTCTGGATGGTTGAGCCCGAGATGGCGTTTGCCGACTTGAACGACGACATGGATTGCGCCGAAGCCTACTTGAAGTACTGCATCAATCACGTTCTCGAGCACTGCGATGAGGATCTTGAATTCTTCGAAAAGAATGTCGCCAAGGACAATCTCCGCGAGCGCTTGCGAGGAGTTGCGTCTCAAGAGTTTGCCCGCATTACGTACACCGAAGCCGTAGAGCATGTTTTAGCCGCGAAGAAGAAGTTCGAATTCCCCGTCGAATGGGGTTCAGATCTCCAAAGCGAACACGAAAGGTACATTACTGAAGAAGTGTTCAAGGATCGTCCAGTCATCGTCCGCGACTATCCGAAGGACATCAAAGCTTTCTACATGCGCTTGAACGACGACAACAAAACCGTGGCGGCGATGGATGTGCTGGTGCCACGCGTTGGGGAGTTGATGGGTGGTAGCCAAAGAGAAGAGCGTCTGGACGTGTTAGAACGTCGTATCGAAGACAATGGATTAGAGAAGGAATCGTACTGGTGGTACTTAGACTTGAGACGCTACGGCTCTCAACCACACGCTGGTTTTGGTCTCGGGTTTGAACGCCTGGTGTGTTACGTCACCGGCGTGGAGAACATTCGTGATGCCATTCCCTTCCCCCGCTACCCAGGCAGCGCTGAATTCTAGACTATTTCTATAGCTGATATTGTAAGACTACATATTCTTCTATGCGCCTAAAGCTAAATATACTACTAGTTACTAGAACAATGCTTTTTGCAGTGCTGTGAAAGTATAGAGTGAGCCAGTGACGACAACGATGGCACCGTCGTCTTCAGCGCGTTCGAGCGCATTACTCAACGCTGTGTCAAAAACAGAATCTATGATGGGTTCTGTTTGACTCGATGATGAGTCATGCGCTGATGCCAGCACATTAGCGCGAGTAGTCCGCATCGCATCCCCCGCTACGTTTATTTGCGTACAATACACAGAAACCGGTTTCGCGGCGTACAATTCTCTCAGAAACCCACGATGATCCTTGTCGTCAGCCATGGCGACGACAAATACGAATTTTCGATTTGGATACACCTCATTTAGTGATTGTATGAGAACTTTTGCCGAACCGTTTGTGTGCGCGCCGTCGGCGATGAGGATTGATCCTTCAGGACGAGTGAACACTTCAAAATTTCCGGGACTGTGCGTCGATTCGAGTCCAACACGAATATCGTCAACCGAGACGTTCAACCTTCCATTCGCCCGCAACCAACACAAAAGACGCAGACACGTGTTTATGTTCTCGCGCTGGTGAGGACCAATTAATGGAACACGCACGTTTGAGAGTCGAAACTCGGGCTTATCATCTAGCCATACATCGATGTCGAGCTCTTGAAGCATCGTCGAGCCCTCCGTGGCATAGCCGATAAGTCGGGATTCAGCGCGAACGTTCCGAATATCGTTCGCTCCCTGTGCATCAAGAGCACTTGCAAGAAGTGTCGAGACTCTATCGTCGACATTAGGGGCGTAAAATACCGGCCTTCCCTTGTGTGCGATGCCCGCCTTTGCCTCGACAATTGTTTCGATGGAACCTCCAAGCGCGTCTAAATGTTCTTCACCAATATGGGTTATCACCGCTGCTTCCAAATTTTCAGGTCTCAGGACGTTTGTGGCATCTCGGCTACCGCCTAAACCTACTTCAACGATCGCTATGTCTACCTCGACGTGCTTGAAATATGTAAATGCTAGCGCCGTTAACACTTCAAAGTACGACAGTTGCCCGCATTCTCGCTGTTGCGCACCTTCAATGAGAGATCCGACCTTGTTCAACACCCCGAGGAGCGCGTCTGATTCGTCATTATTCCCATCGCTAGTACGTATGCGTTCTGCCACCGTATACACGTGCGGACTCTTGTAGGTTCCGACTTTCAAGCCGGCGGCACGCAAGACGCTCGCGAGAACTGACACGGTGGTTCCTTTACCCTTCGTTCCAGAGACGTGTATCGTGTTATATCCCGTATGCGGATCCCCAAAGTCGTGCAACAAGCGATGCATCCGTCCTAGATCGAATCCCGCGTCCGTGTTCGTCCCTGCGCCCCGAGGAACGCCGCTCTTTTCGTGATTTACTAAGGACTTGAGGGACTCGTCCACTGACGTGAATGACGACGTGAACGCGCGACATCGTACTGGAGCGGACGTTGAAGGTGCACTCATGACGTAGTCGACCCCACTTCGCACGAAAGGCGCGAGTGCCGCCAGGCGTCGTCGCATCTTTCCGCGAGTGAGAGTGAGGTGGTCTCGTTGATGTAGACGTCGCAAGATACGTCGACTCGTCGCGTCAGCGCGCGTCAGCGTTTGTGTGCTTGAGTTTTCGTCTAAACATGAAAATCGATTAAAATATTCTATATAATGCACCACGCGCGTGTGTGGTAATATTGTCGATAAAACTCATCTAGGAGGCGTTGCGTTGGCTGCCGGATTCGCCGGAAGCAAAATCCCGCCCACCTCGACGTTGCGTCGAAGTCGCGTAATAGTACTTCTGACATTATCTGCTATTCTTGGGTCCAGTCCTGCTCCATCAGCACACACAACCCTGCTTGACTTTGTTTCCTCTAATCCTGCCGTTCGGAAGTCCCCCCAATACTCTTTATCCCCCCCGCCTTCAGCGCTACTGAAGTTCACGTACACCGGACTGTCGTACAACTCTGGATACGTAGCCAGTAACTCTCTCTCAGCATACCTTAAAGTGTCCAAAACTAACGGTAGCTTTTGCCGAAAAACTACAGAGCGAAGGGGCGCTGCCCAGCGTATCCACCACGCTTCGGCCGTGCTCACTTGGACGAATACGTGTAACCCATCTTCCCGCCACTCTGCCAGAACCTCATCGCGTAACAATCGAGTGTACCAAATCGACGTTTGGTCATCGTTGAACGAGTCGCCGACTGTGAGAGTCAAATTTCGTGTCACGTCGTTGTGCGTCAACGTATAACGTCTCTGTAATAAAGATTCCGGCTCGAGTTGCTCTGATCCTGAATCAAACGCCACGGATACGCGGTCTGGGTCAAACTTTAACGCGTCGAACACCGCGCTCGTCACCACCTACGTGCGTCAATGAAACGTTTGGTTAGTACAGATTCATGCGATCCACCCCATAGCACTCGCATCATGGTATTTCACCGTCCTTATATATCGCGTTGACGCCATCGCGTTTCGCGTTTCGCTGTCGCTGTCTCACCTCTCGTCGTCGTCGTCCCCACCCCCCATGCACCTTTGTTCGCCCACGCGTGAGGTTTCGCTCATCGAAACACCCTCGTCCTCGTCGTAATTGTCGTTGCTGCCCCACTTGCCCCGTCGTTGACGCCCGCGTTGACGCCCCCGACGTGCACGACGGCGCCATCATCGCCCTATCCATCCCGTCCCGCCTCGCCTGGCTCGCCGATGACGAGGTGTCACGCGCGAGGACGGCGCGCGCCCGAGCACTGCGCGCGACGGTGTACGACGGTGTACGCCTGCGCCTGTGCCTGCGCCTGCGTCCTCGCGCGTCACGCTCGCGTGGTGGTGGTGGTGACTGACGTCACGCGACGTCGCGCGTCCCCCACCGACACCCAAGACACACCCAAGACACACCCACCGCGTCGGTCGTCGTCCGCAGTCTGCACGGTCGTTCCGTCGTCTGTCTGCACGCGTCGGTGGACCTCGACCGACCACGTCGGGGGGGGTGGTGTGGTGTATTGGGTGTGTATTGTATGTGGAAATCTCCCATATACACGGCTCAATCGCATTCACACGCACACACGATGATGATGATACTACTACTACTCGTACTACCCCCACTAGATCGCTATATAGTTGGTACGAGACACACCCACGCGTATCACACACGACACGCACGACACCCCGCGAGCGAGCGATCCACGCTCCCGATGATCCCCGATATGGGACGCGCCGATCGCGCACCCGGCTCGCGTGGTCGCGTGGCGTGGATAGCGTTCGGCGACGATGGATGGAGACGTCGACGGAGACTTCACACGACGACGACAAAGGCGACGACGACGACAAAGGCGACGACGACGACGACCTCGGGTGAAAGACAACGACGACGATGTTGACCATGACCACCACATCACGCATCAACGCACATCCAACGCGCGCGACGATGCGAGGAGGGCGAGGGACGACGACGACGACGACGACGTCGGCGGTGAGGATTACCCG
>Ga0181607_10002872_pt1 | contig 15120 bp, 8 predicted proteins | sample 041ome_9_FD_132420 | JGI IMG/M metagenome (GOLD analysis project Ga0181607, IMG submission 132420) | Coastal salt marsh microbial communities from the Groves Creek Marsh, Skidaway Island, Georgia - 041413US metaG (megahit assembly) | ecosystem: Environmental > Aquatic > Marine > Intertidal zone...
ATCGAAGAAGAAGAGGAAGAAAAAGTCGACTTTTCCCCGCCGCTGCTTTCGTTTTTGCGAGTGGAAACGCGCGCTGCTCCGCGGAAGCGTATTTTGAGCGACCTCGACGAAGAACAGGACGAGGAGTACGAGTGAGAAGAAGAAGAGAGGAGAAATGATTTCGCGCCGCGCAAAGCGAAGAGCATGTGCCGTGCCAAGTCTCTCTCTCTCTCTCTTTCTGTATTCTGTTGTCGTTGCGCGGTCAAAAAGTGTCACTTTTACCCATCAACGAACTTCTTCATTATTTCCCTAAACTCGTGAAAGCGCGTTGATTTGCGCGATGCATATTCACGCGCTCCAGAGATGAGAACGCGCGATTCATCTTCATCTTCATCATCATTTTCTTCGTCCGCATCGCGGGGTACCGATGATGAAACGACGAGCGCGGACGACGACGACGACAAAGACGACGACGTGGATTTGTTTTACGACGCCACTCTCGACGCTAAAGATGAAAAGCGCGTTCGGGGAAAGAAGAAGAAGAAGAACAACGTTAACGACGCGACAGAAACCGACGCGATTCTTTCCTGCCCGAAGTGTCTCTCCACCGTGTGCACGCAATGTCAGAGACACGAGAAGTTTGACCTGCAATTTCGAGCGGTGGAGAGTTTCGGAACGACGGTCGACGAGGATATTTTTACCGACGACAACGGTTCGTTTCGAGGAAGGAAAGTGAGATGCGAAGCGTGCGAAGAGACGGTTGGTCTTTTGGACGAAGAAGACGTGTATCACTTTTTCAACGTCGTTCCGTCCAACTGACAAAAACGATGATGATGCTTTTGTTGGAGTTTTACGTCGATATTTGCGGATGGGGGGGAGAGAGAGAGAGATCTTCGCCGCGCGCGCTCTCTCTCGCGCGCGTATATATTCTTTCGCTTCTCGAAAAATACGCGCGTCCGTCGCCGAAGAGTCAAAAATAAACTCTGGTCTGCTAAAAAAGGTTTGACCGAGAGATTTTTTTTCTCGAGGTTTTATTACGGAAGCGGACGCGATAGGTGAAGAGTAAACAACGATGGATGGAGGAGACGCGAGCGAACTCGACTCCGATTTGGCGACGACATTATCGACGACGAAAGGTCAACGAGTCGATGTGAAAACTTTCAGCGGCGTTGAACGAGAAAGGAGCGCACTACAAAAATCGCCCTCTTCGTTCTCGAATGGTTACAGAAGAAGAAAGAAACAGTCTCGAGCGAAAAAGCTACTGGATGCGTCTGCGTTACCGAGCGCTCGCTTGTATCAGTCGTTCTCCGATTGGAAGTATATCGCTACGTTTGCTTCGGTCGCGTTAGTCATGGTGACTGTATTCTTCATCTATCTCTCCTTGGCGGCGTGGACGAGGTGCACGAGAAACATCAACTTAGAGTTACAAAAAGATAAAGGACAAGAGGAGTTAGTGAAGACGTGGTTGACGTGCACGTACGCTAGAGAAGTTGGGAAATCGTACAAACCGTGGAGATGGGACGATTTCGCGGTTTTGTTCGTTCGTTTATGCATGCTCTCTCAATTCGGCGAGGTTGTGTTTCACCAGATGGTCGGGTGGCACGTCTCGAGATTTCGAAATTGGAGAACAAAGATGTGCGTGTACTCGTTCGCTTTATACAATTTAACGTACTTTGGAACGATTGCTATTCTCGGGTTTTATCATCAATACACGCAATACGCGTGTTATTACCTCTTTGGCATTCTCATGTGGAGCGGATTATCGGCGTTTGATTTTTGGTCCACCAAAGGCATTTCCTACGGGTTCGTGTATATTTACTTAATGGCGATTATAGGCAAGAACGTGGTTGAATTTTTCTTAATCGTCATGAGCGATCAATCGGTATCGCCAACGATGAAGCTCTTCATTCGCTTCGGCTTAGACCCGATTTTTTGGGAGCTCGTGAGAGGAGCGGAAAGGCATTTCGCGCGTTTGAATCCATCGCCCGGGCCGTGTTTACAAATTCCGTATTACCTCTCCTTCGCGTTGCAACAGGCATTTTTTTCGAGATACGTGATGTTCCTCTTAGCTGCAGATGGGACTGTAAAATCGATGGCTACCGTGCAAACGATTCTTTCTTTGCACGAACTAATGATTGCTTTGACGACAAAAGATCGCGACAAGTATTTAGCTCGCGCGTTTTTGGGAAAGCAAACCGCAGAGGCGTTGTTGACGACGCAAAAGCAACACGACATTTTAGCGATGAACTCCGTCATTTCCGCGTTTGCGGAAATAGCGGCTATCATCGTCATTTCAATATACTTGTACGTCTTTAGGATGGCTAAAGTTGGGAACGAATCTATCGTTTCTTTAAAAAGTTACGCGATTCAAGCGGTCAATTTGATTGCGATTGAAATCGCGTTGTCGTTTTTGACCGTGTACGTCCAACAACGTTTTCACGGCATGCGGCACAAGAGCATGTTTCCGAAAATTAAGAAGAAAAAAAACAACGTCAACGACGACAACAATAACAAGAGGAGCTTTAAAGAAGAGAAAAGGAACAAGAAACAACAACAACAACAACAATCGCGACATCGATGGTTTGAAGGCGTTCGGAGGTTTCTCGAGCAACCGCCGTACGCGTTTTACGTGTTCATATGGGTCGGCGTCATGCTCATACATAAAATTACCACTTACTTGGTCGGCGGTCAATTTCATCGGTACTTGTGCCCGCGCGTGGACGAACGCGATGGGTCAATATACACGTTTCAATGCACCACCGAGGACCTGGATTTAGCCCCAGGCGGGTTCTATTTCAACATGCGCGGATTTATGATTCAAATGATTGACTTTCCAGTCGCGAATAACGAGGAAAAGTTTTATCGAAACACTTCGCAAAGTTGGGTGTATGCAGACGAATAAACGAGAGAGGACGATTCGTTTCGTCGGTTTTATATAAAATTTTATATGAATGGTTATTAGAATAAAAGCTCGTCTCGTTGCACATTTACTATTAAACGTTTACGCCCACTCGATCGGAAACACTTCCGCCTTCGGGTCGTACTTCGCCGCGTATTCTTGCAACCCCTTCCACAAGTTCGGCTCGACGCCGATCGTCCCTTTCTTGATGTTCTCCGCGGCCAACGCATCGCCTCTCTCGCCCGGCAAGTTGATCGAACTCACGCCGTCCTTCTTCTCCGCGTTCTTCACGCGGTCCATCACAAACGCGCTTTGCTCTAAGAAATCGTCGTTGCCTAAAATCTTCGGGTCAATGGCGAACACCAAGTTACCCCAGTTCTTCGCCGCCTTCTTGTCGTTGTACGCGGCGCCGACCAACGGACCGGCCAACAACTCGATGCACAAGGCCAAGTTGCTCGACTTGTACCCGCAATCAAAGGTCATGATCGCCCCGCCATCCAACGCGGCGTTCGCATCAGTGGTCATGTTACCGTCCTTGTCTTGCGCAACGTTCGGCGGTAACGGCTTGCCGCTCGTCTTGGCTTCCAACAACCCGAAGAACGCGTACGCCGAAGTCGCCATATCCAAAGTCATCGGCTCGCCTCCTTTTCTCGGGATGGAGCAACCAATCGGGTTGGTACCAAAAATCGCTTGCTTCGCCCCAGCCGGCGCCACAAACTCCGGCGATTGCGCCAAAACAATCCCAACCAAGCCTTGCTCGCCAATCTTCTTCGCGTAGTACCCCAACGCGCCCGTACTCGTAAATGTGTGGTTCGTACCGACCACCCCGACGCCGTGCGCCTTGCACTTCTCGATGGCGAGCTCCGCGGCTTTGTCCAAGACAATCATGCCGTGGTTGTTACCGCCATCGATGGCGGCAGATAACGGAACAGGTTCGGTAATCTTGATTGGCGTCGCGTCCGGGTCGCGGGCGATGCCGTTCGTCGTCACTTTAATGATACCTTTAGAGAGAGAGAAGTCAGAGAGTGTCAATTTGTGAGCATCGTGGATATACACAAACATATCTAAAACATACCTTGGTTATTCCCTCTCAACTGCGCGTACATCAAGATGTCCAAGATGCACTCGGTCGCTTTATCGTCGTACCCGTACGTTTTGATCGCTTTTCGAGTCGTTTCGGTCAACTCATCGATGGAAACGACGACGTCGTCCGACGACGCTCGCACCACTTGCACACATCGCCTCGTCGACAAAGGGGTCGCTCTTCTCTTTGCAGAAGAAGAAGAAGAAGAAGAAGAAGTGGAAGATTTCACGGACATTAAGCCGGAAGAAAGGAGCGATCGGGAAGAAGTCATCGTAAAACTCATGACGTTATCTTTTGCTTGTTGCCTTTGTTTATATCGAGAGCGTTTGAAGCGTTTCTGATTTGTGTCGCTCGCGCGGATGATGGATTATATAGTTTCCAGTTTGGAAAAAATATCCAAAAGAACGGGTAACGAACACACCGAGAAGTGAACACGTCACGACCAAAATTTTTAGGGTTTCAGTCAAAAAATTTTTTTATAAACCCTAAACAAAAAAATATGCGCATGGAGAGTACGCGTCTCGCGACGAGCGAGCGCATAAAATTTAAAAGCGAATCACCACGATGCCGAAACAAGGCCCGTGGTGCTTGCACATCTCGCTCGAGCTGAAAAGCGAACACGTGGATAAGTTCTTGCTGAAATTTTCAGAGCTCGCTCGGCACGTGGAAGCGAACGAGCCGGAGACGTTATCGTACGAGATTGGAAGAAGCGACCAACATCCGAACAAGTTCATCATAGTAGAGCGGTATTCGAAGAAAGAGTTTTTAGCGGACCCGCATCAGACGTCGGAACCGTTTAGAAAGTTTAAAGAGTGGATGAACGCGAACGAGGAGATGTTTGTCTCCAAGGAGGGGTTTAGTTTTTACGAGCAGCAGATTGGGTACATGCACAGATAGACTATAGATATTATAGATTGATTTTGTTGTACTGAAAACGTATGTGACAGTGTATTTACTATGGCATGTGTAACAAGTTTTTCTCTAACTTTGCGCTTGTGTGCTATTATTCTTCTTCCTTTTTGTCCTTCTTTTTCTTCTTCTCTCTCTTCTTCTTGCGAGCTTCGTCGACCCATCTTTGAATCTCTTTTACTTCCGCCAGTCGCGCGCGTTTGACGCTCGCTGGGTCGTCTTTGGAAGAAAACATTAAATCGTTGTGGTGAGCGCCTTCGTCGATTTTGACGAGTACGACGCGCGGGTTGGACGTTTCCAAGACGCCGAGTAAATGCCACGGGTCTAACATTCCGTTTGAAAAGACAATGTTTGAGGCAAAGTTCTCAACCATTTTCCGACCGCCGTATGTTTCTTGCGCGAAGTACGGTCTCGGCTGGACGCCGTACGCGTCACGACAGTAGCGGAATTCGTTGGTTTCGTTCCAAGGAGACGACCAATACATGTCGTTTTCACCGCCGCTCGTTTCCATCGGCATGAACATTTCCGAACAGTATTGATATCCCCATAAATCTTCAGTAGCTTTCGTGTCGTTGTTCGGCGACGGATCGCCGATGGTAAAACACTGTTCCGTTTTCGTGGCGTTGTAGTAGATGCTGACCGCCTCTCTCAAATTTTCTAACACAGCTAACGAAGAGTTTGAGTTTTTATCGTCGACCATCATCGCATCGCACACTACTTTCATCGGCCACGCCGGTAGCCTCCCTTTTCCGGATAACATGTACCCGCTCTCGACCGGATAATCACCCATGGCGATGTAATCCAAGGCTGATTGAGCCCATTCTGCGACTTCGTATGGCGATTCGATATCGTCGCACGCTCTGAACGTGTGTTTTAAAACGTCTAAATATATCTTATCGTTTTCATCCCCCGATTCTATTAACAAAGTAAACGCGTCTTGAATTCTCTTCGGACACTCGGCACCGTGTCCGCTCACGAGAGCGGTATACGTCGATCCTCTCGCAAACGCGTTCGGATCCACCGGCGGATCTTCCCCGTCGAACGCGTATATCGGCGCCGACGCCGCAATTGCCCCATCCACCACATGCGCATACTTCATCCTCATCCACGACGCCAACATCCCGCCGTACGACCCGCCAAACGCAATTACCGCGACGGCGTCCTCGTACTCTTCCCTCAACTTTCGAACCAGCGAAGCGTAATCCGCCAAAGCTTCCATCGAGTTCAAATGTTTCAATGTATTTCTCTCATCAGCATCGTTGTCATTGTCGTCGTCCTCCTTCTCCCCACTCGTCATCGGTGACGATTTCCCGTAATATCTGTGTTCCGCGAACACCAACAGCGCGTTGAAATGTTCCGCGTTTTCCCACATTAATCCCGTATTTTCTAAATACGACTCCACGTTCGCTTCGTTCCCAGTGTAGAAAAAAATCGGAGAGTCTTTGCGGTAATACTCCGAGCACACGAAATATCTCGTCCGAAAACTCGATTTCCCCTCCTCGTTTCCTTCTCCTTCGCCCCAAGCGAAGTGCGAGAGCGGTTGCTCGATGTACTTCTCCTCGCATCGCGAGACGCGCTGCTTTTCTCCTCCATCTTCTTTCTCGTCGATGAATAATCTCGTTACGAATTTGCTTCTCGTTCTACTTCCCGCCGGTCTGAGGATGCTCATCGAGTCGTCGTTTCCGTCGTCGCGAATCAGAGACGCCGCTCCTCCTCGATTATTGTTGAAGAGTGAAAAAGCGGCGCGACTTTCCGCGACTCTCGTCGTCGCGCTGCTCGCGAACAAAAGCGCGAGGAGGAAGAGGAGATGCATTTTTTTTTGTGGGTATTTAAAGTGTGAGGGATGCCTTTCAGAGAAATCGTGTGTGGTGTGAAAATAGAATCGTAGTATTATATATTATAAAAGCTACTTGTTGTTGTGTTACGCCTTGCTACCTCCTTTGGGCGGTTGTCTCGGCGGTAATCTCGTAGGTGTCCCCGGCGGAGGTAAGGACGCGCTCACGTCCGGCAAGATTTCCATCGAGCCGAGCGGCGTCGTGCGCTGCGAGGTGACGGATCCGGGCATGGAAATATTCTTCCGCAGAGTACCTTGACGTCTCGGCGTGGTCGTGCCTACCACGGAGACGTCGCTATAGCTATCGCTGGACGTCATGCTATCGTCGTGTGATTCCGACGTCGCTCGTTTTTTGAATTTTTGACCGCCGCCCCCGGCGTCGACTTCGGTGGTGATGCCTAAACATTGTTTACACGCGCCGCGTTCTACACTCTCTTCGTTTTGGACGAGTTCGTAAAGGCTTGGTTTGAATAAGCGTTTCAATGAACTCACGACGATATACGGTAGCAGGCATAAAAACGTCACCGCCCAAAATCCGAGCCAATATTTCGGGGTCATCACGATCGATTCGGTAAAGATTTTGTACGAGTACGTGGAGTAATACACGTCCGTGTGACTCAAGACGACGTTTAAGATCCACCACAACGCGAAGGATCCCCAAATGGTTAAATGATGGATCCACGTCCAGTAGTTAATGAACAGACCAATTTGTAAGTTCAAAGTGAAAACTAAGGAGGTATACATGGTTGTACCAACTTCCCACAAACCAAAGACGTGACCGTCCTCGTGGTCGGCAGTGCCTGAGTGCACCGCTTTCATGATGGACCAATAGGTGACGACGGCGACCCAGATGGCGTTTAACGCCCACACAGCTTGCGATTTCTTGTTGAAATTTTTATTCCTTTGCGTTTCAGAGTACAACTCTGGGTGTTTCAAACTGGATTCCGGTCGAACGTCTTGGTCGAAGAGGCCGAGAATGATGACAGGATAACAGACGAAGAAGATGTTGAACGAGGACATCAACCAATCGTTGTAAATGACTTGACCACTCGCAGCGGCGTGTAAGTTGTATATGAATATGGTCAAACCAAACGCCAAGTTCTTGTAAAAGAAGTAGCACACCATTCGGGCGACTCTTTTGTAAGAGTACCGACCGTGCAAAAGCAACAGACGTTCGAGAAATCGAAACTGAGCAAAGGCGAAATCAGACGCCATCACAGCTTGCATGCCTTCTTGACCAGAAATGCCAACACCAATGTGCGCAGCTTGAATCATACCGACGTCGTTAGCGCCATCACCGATGGCTAACGTGATCTTCCCGGAATCTTTTACGAGTTTTGTTACCAAAGCTTTTTGTAACGGGGAGACTCGACAGCAAATCACTGCCGCGCAAGAGGTCCCTAATTTCAAAAAGTTGTCCTTCAGCTCTGGCGATAACGCGAACGATAACGATCGCCCATCGATGACTAAACCCATTTCCGCATCCGCATCCGCGCATTGTTGCGCAATTTCTAAACCTTCGTCAATTTGCTGCGAAACGGCTCGTAATCCTTGAGTCTGCATCTCCTCCTTGGAAATCTCGCCTTCGGATTCGAGCTTGACTAATTCTTCGACGTTAATTACTTTCAAACTCATTTGCGGGGTGATCAATGAACACGCGGAGCCGATGTTGATAGCCGTATCTTGCTTATCGCCGGTGAGTACCCAGACGGCGATGCCCGCACGCATTAATTGCTCAATACACCGCGGCACACCCGTTTGGAGTTTATCCTCAATCGCCGTCGCGCCAACTAATTCCAAGTCTTTTTCTATGAGTTCCGCGACGGCGTCCAACTCTTCGTCGCGTTTCTTCATCGCTTGAGAGGCTTTGATGAATTTCTTATTCCACGCTTCGTACTCGCTCGAAGAAATTTCTCTTTGCGCTAAACACAAGGTTCTCAACCCGCAAGCGGCGTAATCGTCGATGTGTTCTTGCGTGGACCCTTTCGCCGCGTTACCACCTTTATTACCGACCGCCAACCGTTCGTAAATGACTGAATCCGCACCTTTCGTCATCAAAATGATTTTATTGTCGTCTTTAGAGCGAACGACGACGGACATGCGCTTCCTCGTCGAGTTGAATTCTAACAGGTTCAAAACTTCATACGTTCTCACGGTGTCTTTTTCGCTCTTGTTCAAGGATTGTTCGAGAACTTCCACCGTCGTGCTCGTTCGGTTGGTGAAGAAGAATCCAAACCTTTTCGCGGCGACGACAAACGCGAGTTCATCCGGTGATTCCGCTTGGTATACGATTTGGTCTGGCGTTCGTTCGCCTTCCGGGATGACGGTTTGGCAAACGGCTAAAATTCGAAAGAACGAACGCAACTGTTCGCGATCGGGAGACGTTCGCCACTGTCCGTCCGTTAATCGGCTGTCGATGAAATTAAACGACGGCTCGATAGCTTTAGAGGATCGCGCGGGCGGATTCCCACCTTGCCTTTTGATCAACGCGTGTTCGATTTCCGTAATCCCTTCCCCGTAAGAAATGCCGTTGACGGATAATTTGAAGAACTCCATCGCGTTACAGGTTAAAGTCCCGGTTTTATCGGATAAAACGGTATGTACCATCCCGAGTTCTTCGTTCAAGTTACTCGTTCGCGCGTTCATCGGCGTATCTGTTTCTTCGTGGTACATTTTTCGGTCCCGATTTAACAACACCATCGCTTGGAAAACTTTCACAAATTCCAACGAGACGTACAAAGAAATAGGAATCAAATATCCGTACAACACGTACGAGGTAAAAAACGCAAACACGCCGACAATGTCAGTTTTATTCACGTCGAACGGCTCGTCCGAGTTCGCGGTATCTAAGTACCAGTGCTTCGGACTTTCGTTCTTCACCCACCAGGAACAATAAATCGCGGAAATCGTGGACATCGAGAGTAGCAAAATGAGCATGCCTAAAACGACGTAATCCATCTGTTTTTCCACGTGCGATCGCTTCGAGGGCGTTTCCGACGCGTTCATCATAACTTTTGAATCGTGTCCGGTGTAAATGACGATACCGTAGACGTATTCCGTGTTTCGTAATTGCGACCCTCTCAACAGAACGTTCGTCGGGGTAACGGCTATTTTCTTCTTTTCCGAAACGAAAGGCGGTTTCAACTCCAAGTTCCCGCTGAACGTGTATAAAGAGTTATTCGGGTGTTCGCACTCGACCGTACATAACTTGCCACTCAAGTGCTCCTCTGCGGTCGTCATCGCGTCTTGCCGAGAATGGCAACACAAATTCGCCAGCTTTGCGTCTGAAATCACCTTGACCCCGTCGCCCATATCCACGCTTCTCTTCAACTTCAAGTTTGTCTCGCCGTCCAAATTCTTCGTTTCTACGTAACACGTTCTCTCCTCGTTGCTCGATCCGATCATGATCAAATCGCACGGAAAGAACGCATCCCGCATCACTCTGACGACGTCGCCGCACACCAAATCTCGCCACTCCTTATTCTCCATGCACTCTCCATTAAACCGTTCAATTGGTGTTCGATTTTGCTCGTTATCTTGCTTGTGCCTCTTATAATCCTCGACCGCTTCTTTCGTCATACTCAGCGTGATGATAAACGTCAGCGGCACCCACATCGTGTACGGCTTAATCGGCGAAATGCTCTCGAAACACGAAATCGTCGCCACGGATAAAAAGTACAAGTTTGCCACTCTTCGAAATTGTTCGTACAAACCTTTCGGAAGAAACGTCACCACGTTATACTTCGACGTCGATATCGAGTTGCTCTTAAACTTCAACGCAGCGTTCGTCTCTCGATCGGCGCTGATTGAAAACACCCGCGACGCCGCTTTTTCCTGTTCCCTTTTAAACAGAGTTGTAGCTCGTTCCAAAACCGATGGCGATTTTTGCATATTCTTCTTCTTCTTCTTCTTCGAAGACGACGACGACGACGAACTCACGGACGGTCTCGATTCCACGTCGGGGACGGTGATAACCGTTTGCGTCGTCTTATCTCTCGTCGTCATCATCGTCGTCTTCGATGGATTTGAATCGCCAACAACACCGCTCAAATAATGTCTCACTACTTTTTTTCTGTTGACCTCGATGTGATGAGACGCGTAATTTGATCTCTCTCTCTCTCTTCAAAACGAAACCGAAAGAAAGGACCAAACCGTCCTCGCGGAAACCGATTTCGAGCGCGCGTATTCCTCTCCTTTTTTTTCTCGCGAAAACGCTTTTCTCTCGCCAGAGAGAGAGAGAGAGAGAGAGAGAGAGATAGAGACGATGAGAAAAGAAGTAGACCGGGAGAAGAGGTCTCTGGCCTTTTGAAGAATTTGTTCTTTTTTTTTTGAATCATAAAATCACAATTTTTTAATTAAAACTCTTTGCTAATAATATACTCTTACGCGGTGGACACTTTAGTGAACGGCAAACCTTCGGCGTCGACGCACTCGTAGCTCGCGTCGTCGGTGGGGACTTTGTCTTCGCTGCCGACGATGCATACGGTCATCGGTTTGTTCAAGAGGTACTCTTTCGCGACTCTGGTCATGTCTTCGGCTTTGCAATCGAGCAAACGCGTGCGGAAGTTTTGTCGTTGGGCGTCGGTCATTCTTTGCGCGTATAAGGATTGGCCGCGCGAGGCTGGGGCGATCGGAGAGTCGATGGATTTGAACGCGCGCAAATGCGCCTCTTCGACCATGGTTTTCGTGATTGAGTTCGGTTGGGAGGCCCATTCGCAGGCTTTTTGGAACGTGTCGATGGTTTCGATCGTGTTCGGGTCGCGATAGGAGGAGAAGTAGAAGATGCCGGCGGACGGGACGAACGAGGAACCACCGCCGTAAGCGCCGCCTTTCTCGCGAATCTCTCGGTGGAGAAATTCCGTACTCATCGCTTGCGAGAGGAGGAACAACGCCGGAGCGTCCGGGTGTTCGTACCCGACGGTTTCAATCGCTCCGGTGCAGTAGTTGGTTTGACCTTTGATGGCGACGTACGTCTTCGAACCGGATTGCGGCGTAAACGCGGACAATTTCGCGTTCACGGACTCATCCGCGGAGGAGGAGGAGGAGGACGAAGATTTACTTCCCGTGGACGGCAAAGCCGACAACCATTTCGCCAACTGGGCCTTGCCGGCGTCGACGTCTTGCGCTTGAGACGCAACGCGGCATCTCTTCACGTTCTCCGGGGTTAAGAGCAAACTTTGAATCTCAGAGCACGCGGCTTTGACTTCTTCCACGCCAGCTTGTTCTGCTTTCGCCAACCGTTGCGCCAAGGCGACTTGCGGAAGACCGCCGGTGCGGTTTTCGGGTTCACCCGCGGCGGTCATTTTGCTCGCGCAGACGGCTTTACCGTACCCCATGCCGTTCTGCGCGACGGAAGCGCCCAACTGCGCGGAACGACGTTTAATCAAAAACTTCAATCGCTCGTCGTCGCCGAACCATTTGGCATCCGTGCAGACGTCCAACAAGATGTCACCCATGGCGTCGGCGTTACGCGCTAAACAGTGCGATCCAATGTTCATGACAACTTCGCCGTTTTCGGTCCATTTCAACGGCGTCTTCGTGTCGTTGTTGCTGAGAATGTCGATGGACACGCCACCGCTCACACCCTTAATTTTCTCCGCGAAATCTTTGTATCCAACCTTCGAGGTGCCGATTTGATCCACGTAATCCGCGAAGTAGTCCAAGTACGGCGTGAGTCTGTCTGGTAATTGAGAGCAATCGAACATGGCGCCGACGTAGACGACCCCGTTCGTCGGTTGTTCGTCCACTTGTAACTTCAAGTCGATGTTGTTCGAGCTCAATCGCAACGTTTGCTCTTTCGATCCCCACTTTTTAATCGATCGGTCCACCGCTTCGGCAACTTTTAGCGTCGGCAACAACTCGGCGTTTTGTTCGCCGTCTTGCGCGGCTTTTAATTTGATGCCGTCCTCGACGATTTTCTTCTTCTCGTCTTCGGAAAGTTTGGACTCGATTTCTTTCAACAACTTGTTCTCGGCTTCTTCCAATTTCGCGTCGTACTTTTCGTCCGAGCGCGCGCGAACGATCACCTTGTGTTGGTTGTTCAAGAAATACTTCGAGATTAAGTTTTGCCAATACTGAGGATCGGAATCCAATTTCTCTTGCAACTGCCTCGCGAGCTCGAGCGTTCTCAGCGGTCTCAAAGCGTCGCCGTCGTGCACCCACGTGGACATGGTCCCGATACCAACCATTAAACCAAAGTTTGGCTTCACAGCCGCGGCGTCTAATTCGATTTGGTGCAACGTAGAGTCGACTCGGTTTCTCGGAAACCCAGATTTTGCAACTTTCTCCAACGTTTCTTGAATTTTTTGTTCGACGATTGGAATCTCTTCTTCCCCTACGCCTTTCACGCCGACCGAGAAGGAGGTTTCTCTTCTCGAGTTGCCGTAGCCGCTTCCCGGCGCTAAGCCGCTCCCGTACCCGGGCTCTAACAAAGCCTCGTGGAAGTATGATTGCGGACCGGAAAGCAACAAATCTGACGCGACCGATAACGCAAAGTTATCCAATTTCGCGTTCTCGTCGTCCTTAACGTTGTTCAACATCAACCACGCGGTGGACGTTATGGAGGTTTTCTTCGGATCGTTCACCACGGAGTCTCTCGGGACGGAAACTTCCGCCACGACTGGAGAGGTGTATCTCTTTTCGTCCGAAATATCCAACTTGGACACGTCGATCGCTTCAAACTGGTTCAACGCCATCGTTTCCGCGTTCATCAACGTCTCCTCCAAGGGGAAATCGCCGTACGTGTAAAATCGAGCGTTGGACGGGTGATAATGCAACGCGTGAAACGCTTTCAATTGTTCGTAGGTCAAATCCGGAATCGCGGTCGGGTCACCGCCGGAGTTGTAATGGAACGTAGACGTTGGAAACAAGTTCGCTCCGAGCGCTCGCATGAATCTCGCATTTTGTGACCCCATCGCGCCTTTCATTTCGTTAAAGACGACCCCTTTATACTTCAAGCCGCTGTTCGCATCTTCCGTCTTGGCGAATTCAAATCGGTGCCCTTCCTGTCTGAAATCCTGCTCTTCCAACTTTGGAAAGAACACGGCGTCTAAGTACACGCTCAACAAGTTATCGTAATCCACTCTGTTCATCGTCGCGAACGGATAGCACGTAAAATCCGCGCTCGTCATCGCGTTCATAAACGTCGAGAGCGACCTTCTCAACATGTTAAAAAACGGGTCTCGAATCGGGTACTTGTTCGACCCGCACAGCGTCGTGTGCTCCAAAATGTGCGCCACCCCGGTGTCATCCATCGGTACCGTCTTAAAGCCAACGTTAAACGCGTTGTTCGAGTCGTCCGCGCCGATGTGTAGCCAATGCGCGCCCGTTTTCACGTGTTTCAAAGACACCGACACGACTTGGTAATCCGGCACCGGTTCAACCTTCTCCACGCGAAACGCGCCGTTCGCCAACACATCCCCGGGTTTCAAAGCCTTCAAATCTTCTAAAAGCGAAGGAGAAGAAGGAGACGCTTTTCGACCGTCGTTCGACGACGAGGAAACTGCCGTCGTCGCCGAAGCGACAACCATCGTCGACGATATCATCATCTGCCTTCTCGTTACCGACGACGCAGCAGCGGACGAAGACGAAGAAGAAGAAGAACAGCGAAGCGCGTTGTTGTTTTTCCTCAACAACACCGCCGCGGAAGGAGACGAAGAAGACGAAGAGAAGACTTTCAGCGCCGCCGATGCTCTGCCGCCGTGGTGCATTTAAAACGAAAAAAAAGAGCGTGTATTTAAGCGCGCAGCGCGTGGCGTTTCGGTTGTGCACGAGTGTGACGTCGCGGATGCTCCGAATCGTCGTTTTTCACACATAAACCCTAAACAAGTTTCAAAATCAAAATTTTTTCTCTCGTGCTCACATCTCTCTCTCTCTCTCTCTCTGTTTAAAAAACTTTTCGCGCATTTGCGGATTCAAAAAAAGAGCGATATCGTGGTTTTACGTTTCGCGACGACGCCCTTAGCGAGGCGAGTAGTGAAGCGCGGGGGTTTTGATTTGCCTTTTTTGTTTTTCTCATCACATCTAACCTCTCGCTGCTTTTTTTTGAGAAGGGTGGGGGTGCTCATTTTTCACAATCCCTAATACGAGTAATACTCGTAATAATAAAAATTTTTTCTTCATTCGACACGAGAGCAGGAAGAAGAAGAAGAAGAAGAAGAAGAAGAAAGCTCTCTCTCGCTCTTTCTCATCGTTATTATCATCAACGCTACTACTACTACTACTACTACTACTACTACTACTTTCTCGCCGTTGTTGCGTGTATGCGCGAAAGAGCGATGCGTTTTCTTCTCACGACGACGAAGACGCGTTGTTTGACTTCCCCGGCGGCGAATTCTTCTTCCTCTTCTTCTTCTCTTCGCGCGCCGCGCTTTTTTGTGGGCGGCCAGAAGAAGGATGCGACGACGACGACTTCAA
>Ga0181607_10002874_pt1 | contig 15118 bp, 17 predicted proteins | sample 041ome_9_FD_132420 | JGI IMG/M metagenome (GOLD analysis project Ga0181607, IMG submission 132420) | Coastal salt marsh microbial communities from the Groves Creek Marsh, Skidaway Island, Georgia - 041413US metaG (megahit assembly) | ecosystem: Environmental > Aquatic > Marine > Intertidal zone...
CTATCTCCAGGTAAGTATTCTTTCTCTTCACTATCTTTAATACCTCTTCTAATAACTTGTGAAAATTTATAGATAGCCTCTCCAAATCTTTGAGTCTTTCTTAGTTTTACTTTTCGACCTGGAAAAAACTTTGTAAAATATTTTGGATCTGCACCATTCCATTTATATATACCTTGGTCATCATCACCTGCTAAATATATTTTCTTAGCCTTCATAGCCATCTTATAAATAACTGACCATTGAAGTGGTGTACAATCTTGTGCCTCATCTAGGATTAAAACTTTAAGCGATGGAAAGTCTACTTCTTTAATTGTTCTTTCAATCATATCATCAAAGTCAATGAATGATCTTTCTCCTCCACCTTGTTTATAATGTTCGTATGTTGATATCTTTCTATGAAAAACAGTTAATGAATCCTTCTTATAAGACTCTCTCTTGTATGCTTCCTCTGGAGTTATTAATAAGTTTCTTGCTTTACTATAAATACCTAATGACCAATCTTTAAATGTAAATGCATCATCAGCTAATCTAGTATCAGAGGTTTTTATTATTTTAGTTTGTAATGCAAAATCAATAGCACAATGTTTAGGATCAAATACCTCTTCTTGAAAATATCTTCTACAATATGTGTGTAGAGTTTTGAATCTTAAAAAATCTTCTGATGTATAATTAGGAAAAGAATCCATAGCTCTTCTTACTGCAGTGTTCACTGCTTTGTTTGTAAAAGATAAGTAAGCTATATCAGATGGTTGTACTCCTCTTCTTAAATGACTTTTTAAAACTCTTTCAATTAAAGTATATGTCTTACCTGTACCTGGTGGACCAAATATCTTTACGGTCTTCCTGTATAAGTCTTTAAGTATTTTAAGTTCTAAATTTTCCTGTGTGGAAGTCATCATCCATTTCCGATACTGTTTTCTCATTACCTTTAGAAGCGTTACTTATGTTTTTGTAATCTACAAACTTAGGCATCTTTACAAACCAAACATTCTTAACACCTTGATGATAATCTAATCGTTCACATCCCAACATATTTAAAGCTTCAGCTGAACTTCTAAATACTTTATTCTTTCCTAAGAAATCTTCAAAGGTTATCTTTTTAAAATAACAAGTGTTAGTTTCAGAATCTAAAACAACATACTTATCTTTTAGTTTATCAAAGTCATCCTCTTCAATATGACTCTCAAAGAATTTTTTAAGAAAAGTATATTTTTGTTCTTCAACTGAATCTTCAAACTTCATCTTATCATTCTCAACTGCCTTCTTTACTAATGCAGCCATAAGCATTTCAAATGGAGAAGGACCACTTCTTGGCCTAGGTAATGTAACCCAATAGATTCCATACTTAAGTAATTTAACTCTAAAAGATTTTTCATCCTTCATATCTTCTGGATTGATTACTATTTTCTCTCCTTGAAATGTAAATGCATATTCAATTGATGTTGGACTTCTAGTAAATTCTATATCCTCAAAGTCATCTATTAAATCTGGTACTTGTGATCCGATACCTAACTTTCTAAACTTACATAAATCTTTATTACATATAGGTGTAATAGCGCCAAGCTTTGGTGGACACTTATAATTGTAATCTTTTTTAATAACAGATTTTGCAACAGAACTTTCCACTTCTTTTGGATCCATAGGTGTAACAAATATCTCCTGGTTTCTTTTTTGAAGTATTCGTGACATCTCTTCTTTACTAATATTGCCGTCTGCTTTTTTCATTTCAAGCACACCAACATTGTAGAGTAAATCATTTCTGTGATTGCCAGACCACTTATCCATAATCATTTTTTGAATACATGGCGGATAATGTTTCCAATCCTCTTCTGGTTCGTATTCTTTTACTTTTAAACTATTTAATTGTTCTAAAGATATTGTTTTCTTTTTAGCTAATTCTAAAAAAGTTCCTATCATTACTGGTGTATTATTTTCATCATAAGCAAACTCTGTAGTAGCATTCATATTGAAGTAAGGCATGTTCATGCACTTATTCATAGGAAATACTTCTAATGCTTGAAAGAAATTTTTATTCCATTCATTTAATTTTTTAAGAACATCTTTAACTGGATACCATCCATCTAAGAATAAAAATAAATGTAGACCACCAGACTTTGATCTTACTGGTACTAATGGTAATTGATTGTCTCTAACAATATCTATAACTTTCTTTTGTGAATAATCTTTATAACTCTGAGGATCTATATCTATACATCCCCATTTACATAGGTCGCCTTTCTCAGGCATAATCCCTATTCTTTGTTTACCGTTTATATGATCTGTCCATAATTCAAGAGTAACAGGTTCGTGTTTCGTGAATGTATCACTAACCTTCTTGCCCCGTTCATCTACTTCCCCCGTAAGAGAAGTAGTGATGAACAGTTCAGAATTACCCTCAAATATTTTTAAGAGCTCCCTTTCCATAAATTAAAATGGAACAGATTCTTTTGATACAGTGTTATTTCCTGCAGCTTGATTCTCATTTGAGAAATCAACCTTACCAAAAATATCACTCTTCATGGCACTTTGATAAAAGGCTTGTGTTGCCTCTAATGTTTTTAAATGCTCTTCAGAATTTAAAAACTTATCAAATTCAATTACCCATCCGTACCAAGAATTTTTAGAATTAGATTCTTTGGTTGTAGATAATTTATAAGTAGTTGCCCATGATGGTGGATTAAAGAAACCTTTTTTACCTTGGGCTCTTCTAGTCATAATCATAGAATTCCAAGTCTTAGATTTCTTTTTCTGTGTAGACTTTAATGGAATCATTGCTTGTTCAATTGGATTATAATCTTTATCCAAAATATAAACAAAGTGATTTCCAGTATCCTCTACATAGTTACCATTTGGCAATCTATCTTTACCGTCAGCTTCTCTTGAAGTCTGGGCCATGATAGATGGATCAGTGTGAATGTTTACAGGTCTTCCTAAACCTTCACCTTTATCCTTCCATTCGTTAAATGTGTTTATGTAAAGACATGGTACTACAATTAGACCTTCTCTACCCTTCCACACTGTACCAGATGTTTCACTCCATATGTCTCCTTGCTTTGCAGTCTCAACATACTTTCCATCAGTCTCATCTAAGACTGGTGAGTTAGCATATAGTATTTTTAACATTGGAAGTTTTTGGTCCCGAGCCGTTACAAACTCTTGACCTTGTCCTGCCATATCTTCCAAATTAAAGTTAGTTGGCAGGTTGTCTTTTTTAGCCGTGATCGCTTTTTCTTTTGTTATCATGATCGTTATTCCTTGGTTGTTATTTTAGTTTTATTAGCAACATAAGTACCAAACAATTCAGCAGGTACATCCTTACCTAGATCTTGAATTTGTTCTCTAACAAATCCTCTAAGTGAACTAGGGTGTACAGATTGTTTTTGTTGAACTGGTAGTCCTTTTTGCTTCAGCTCCTCTACAACTGATTTAGCTTCATTGTCTTGCTTCATACCAAACTCCATAGTCACTTGGTTTTTAATCAAGTCACCATGACCGTTTTCTCGAAGCCAACTAAAAGCCTCTTCAGTTTTAGACGCAGGTATTCTAGCTGAATAGAACGGCTTAACTTCAACAGACGATCCGTCTATTAATTTAAGCAATGATACACCTGCTTGTTGCATTAAGTTTGGAATTGTTTGCTCAGAAAGAGTAGTCTCAGTTTCCTTCAACTTTTTTAGTTGTTCTTCAACCGTGTTTATCTGTTTCTGAGTTTCCAATAACTTATTGCAAGAATCGGCAATGTCCGAAGACATGCCAGTATCAACCGACACGGTTGATTCTGCTTCTAAGTCCATAAGAACCTCCTTAGCGCAAATCAATATATTATTTATTTGATTATTGCAAACAAATAATTTAAAAAATTTGCATGTATAATTATAAAACAAAACCCTTTAAACATCAAAAGCAAGCATTAATTGAAGGGGCTAGACCCCACAACTTTGCATACTTTATGGAGATGGGGACTGGTAAAACTAAAGTAGCAATTGATAATGCAGCTTATTTATTCCAGGATAAGAAAATAGATTTTGTTTACGTAATAGCGCCTAATTCAGTTTATCAAAATTGGAAAAAAGAAATTAAAATACACTGTCCAGAAGAAGTTAATATGTATATTTGGAAAGTAACTAAAGATAAAACTTTTGAATATGATCCTAATAAATTAACATTTATATTAATGAATGTAGAAGCACTATCTCATGCATCAGGTAAAAAATGGTTAGAAAAAAAATTAATGAAGACTGGTATGAGAAGTATGATTATATTAGATGAAAGTACGTCTATTAAAAATTTAAAAGCATCCAGAACTAAATCTATAATTAAACTTGGACAGCTTGCTAGATATAAAAGAATTCTTACTGGATCACCAGTTACAAAATCACCTCTAGATTTATTTTCTCAGTGTGCATTTTTAGATAAACAATTATTAGGCTATGATACCTTTACTGTGTTTAAAGCAAGGTATGCAGTTATGTATAATATAGAACGCGGTGGTTATAGTATTCAGATACCAAAGTATTATGTGAACCTAGAAGAGTTAGAGTATAAAATAAAAAACTTTTCTTATAGAGTTAGAAAAAAAGATTGTTTAGATATCCCACCTAAAATGTATGTTCAAAGACATGTGGAACTACCAGATGAACAAAGACAAGCTTATGAACGACTTAAACAAAATGCTTTAATAATACTTAAAGATGATGAAGTATCTTATAATAATAAACTAACAGAACTACTAAAACTACAACAAGTAGCTAATGGTTTTGTTAAAACTAATGAAGGTGAGATTGTTGAATTTAAAAGTAATGCTAAACTTAAAGAATTAATGAGTGTATTGGAGGAAACTCAAGACAAGTGTATTATATGGGCTAACTATGTTTATAATATAGAAATGATAAAAGCCAAATTGAAGGAGACTTATGGAGAAGATTCAGTGGTTTCGATATACGGAAAAGATTCAGTTGAAGTACGTAACGATGCTGTTGAAAATTTTCAGTCTAATGACAGATGTCGTTTCCTTGTTGGTAACCCTACTGTTGGCGGTTATGGTCTTACCCTTACTGCTGCTAAGTATGTTATATATTTTAGTAATTCTTATAACCTGGAAGTCCGTCAGCAAAGCGAAGATCGTGCTCATAGACATGGTCAAACTTCTCAAGTCACATATGTAGATTTAATTGCTAAAGATACAGTTGATGAAATGGTATTACACAATTTAGAAAACAAAATAGAATTATCTGCTAAGACTCTTGGGGAACAGGTTCAGAAGTGGCTTTAGTTTTATGGTAGTTGTGAACTCTTTCTAACCACTTTTCTTCATACTCACTTAATTTAGATTCATTCATTTTAAACTCTTGGTACAGTTTATCTTTTGTACATACACATATTAAACCTTGTGTGATAGAGCCATATTGTTTTTTGTGGGCCAATGAATAAGCTGCAATTTGATAATAGTAATCTTCAACGTATTCTTCTCTTTTGGGTTTATTAGATTGTTTAAAGTCTATGATAGTTGGTTGTTCATCATATAAGCCTACAACATCTGTTGCACCTGCCCATCTATCATCATAAGCAAGACTAACTTCATTACCCCATACTACTTTTAATTTTTCTAAATTTTGTACAATCTCATGAGCCATGAGTCGTGCTTGTGCACCCTCTGGAGATAGATTCAAATATCCTTTACCATCTATATAATTCTCTAATACATAATGCATTTCAGTTCCACGTGTAGCTGCTTGCTGTGTAATACGTTGTGCTTCTTGATAACCAACTCTTTCTCTCCATCTATCGAGTGAGGCTTTCTTTTCTTCTGATTGTGTGGCAGATAATATAGTGGTTACGGATGGTATTTTCTTCTCACCTACATTATAGGTCCGTGAGCCGTGTTCCTCTTGTCGTGTATATTTCTGATAGTCATACTTATTCTCACGTTTGAGATCAGTAATAATAAATTTATTTTCTTGTTTTATAAGACGCACAAGGTCTTTTAATTTAATTTTAATACAAGTGCAATGATTATTCCAACTAATGTAGTTAATATAAATCCAGTAGATGCTAACATAATTTTTTCTAGTTTATGTACATCATGGTGTATAGCGTCTATTTTTTTATTTGTTTCCTCTTGCATGATTCTGCATAACCTTTCATGATCGTCTATTCTTTGATGGGCTAATATATCTTTATTTTCTTCAGTCATTATCCAAAGGGTTTTACCGTATCTAGAGCTAAGGCTCGTTCTGTTGATGTTTGCCCTGTCATTGGTAAATTTGCAGGCGTTACATTTGGTAAAGGTGTTGTTACACCAGGTACATTATCTTGTTGTGGTTGTTGAGGAACATTTCCTCTAGCTAAATCTATTGATGGAGCATCTGCCGGTGTATTTTTTCTGACAATTGAACCATCATATTTACCAGTTTCAAAATATCTTTCATAGTGGTCTTTATTTGCTTGTACTTGTTTCACTGCTTCTTCTGCTTGTTGCGCAGAAACTATACCTTCACCAACCATAGCAGTGGCTAGTTGTCCAATATATCTTTCAAGTTTAGGGTAGCTATCTATAGTTTTAGCACCACCTCCTAAACCATCCATCATTAATTTATTTATTTTAGGATTTGCAAAAGCTTTAGATAAACCAACAGGGCCTAGTACAAAGAAAGCAGCTGGACCAGGATCAATTGTTCCAGAACCAAAACCTATAACACCAATTATTTGTGATATTTGTCCGGCTTGATTTAATTGAACATACATACCAGGATTAGATCCTGCCTCACCTGCAGGTTTCAAAGCTCCCTCTGTAAATTGTATTCTATTATTATATTGTTTTATATTATCTATTTGAGATTTTGTTAAAAAACCAAAATCCTCTTTTAATAAATAATCATAGTTATCTAAAAACTTTTTAGACTGTGCTGCGTTTAAAGTAGGGTATTGTCCCTTTTTCCCTACTGAAGCTTTTAAATAATTTTTAAAAAATTGTCCTCTTAAAGCATCCTTCATTAATTCTTTATTTGGAAACATATCATATGACTTAGTTGTACCATTAGCTAATTTGTAACTAAATTTTCCTTTATCAATTAAATTAAAAAAATTTTGATAATAACTTCTATCTCCAGAAGCTATAATGTTTTGATAAATAACCTCTAAACCTTTTTCTTTATTCATCATAGATTTTAATACACCTTTTGAAAATGCTCTTGCACCTAATCTTGTAAAGTTAGCTGCATCTTCTCTCATTAAACCTACATTACCAGGCAATGGAGAGTCATTCAGTAAACTTTGCATTCTAGCTAATAATTCTGCCTGTACTGGTTTTGCACGTGCACCAACATTCATTGAACCTATTTCAGAATAAATCTCTTTAAAATCTAACCAATCGGTTCTACCACCCGCTGCCATTAAAGGCCCAACCATTTCATCAATTTCTCTTCCTGTTTGAGTTTTTCTTAAATTTTTTGTTCTGTCTAAAACATCATCAATGTAATCACCTAAATTATTAACTGTTTCTGTATATGCTTCTTTTCCATACGGTGTTTTTGTAACTGTTAATTTTTTTGCAGCTTCTTCACCACCAAACACAACATCGTATTTAGGATCAAATGTTCCATCAGGTCTTCTAAGTTTATTCACTTCAGCTGTAATTTCATTCCACATTTTATTTACAGTGTCATTATATAAGCCATGTTGTTTAGTTATTTGAGTATTAATTAATTCTCCTATTGTCATGTTAACCTCTTCTGGGCTAACTCCAGTTCTAGGTAAATTATATAAAGTTGTATCAACAAAATTTTCTATATTTTGTGCTGTTGATTTTCTAGCTAACCTTTCAGCCCCTCTCATTATACCACCTCCAAACATTGAAGCTGCAGCTGCACCACTCAAAGTTTCTACTGCACTGTTCTCTGTCATCTTAGCGGGATTTATTGATGCTAATTCAGCCCCTATCTTTTTACTACCAGTTAAACTTTTAGTTTCCTCTAATAAATCTCCTGCTTTAGCAATTGCTTTAGCTGATAAATTTGGTGTTGTAAGAATATCTAATTGTTCTTTAGTTGCAGGATTGATGTCATAGATATTTGGATTGCCCTTATTTTTAACACCTTCTTTAAATTTTTTAATTTTAAGTGGATCTATTTTACCAGTGTCTTTTAATTCTTTTAATGATTTAAAAAACTCAGTGTCTCTTGCTAATGTTGCTGCCGCATCTTTAGCTCCATCTAGTTGAGCAACTTTAGCTCCCATAATTTTATTGTAACCTTTTGCTAATCCTGCAGCCATACCAAAACCAAGCACTTCACCAAAAGCGCCTTGTGCAGTTCCTCTTGCAACTTCTCTTACAATACTTTCTCTTGGGTCAAATGTTTGTGCTATTGCTGCACCGGCACCGCCTCCAATTCCAGCTCCTGCTACGGCCCCTACAAATTTTTGTTTTTTAGCACTTAAATTTAAAAGGGGTCTTGCAATTCTAGCTATTCTTGCTGCTGCTAATCCAGTACCTACTAGCGATGTTCCACCAGTAAAAGGAGCCGCAGCCATACCTGCTATACCCCCTGCTATAGATAAACCTACTTCAGCAACAATTCTTCCAAACTCAGGACTACTTAAAAAATCTTCTGTATCTTGATTGTACTTACCTTTAACCGCATCACTTAAAACATCTTCAGGTGTAATTTGTAAAGACAATTGGTCATTAAAATTTAAAACACCACCACCTTTATTTTTAGCAGCTATAACTGTATCGATAGCTAATTGTTCTTTAGGTGTTGGTTGATCACCTTTAATTTTAAAAGTTTCTCCTTTTACAACTATTTCACCCATTGCTAATTCCCACTTACATCATATCCGCCTTCGATTTTTTTGACAGATATTTCATCACCTAGGTTTAAATAATTATCAGCGCCTTGTCCTGATGCTTCCATGATTTCTAATGCAGTTGTAAAGTCAGCATTATTATCTTTAGCTATCGCAATTGCATCTGCAAAGTATGAATCGAGAGCTGTTAGTTTTGCTTCGAAAGTTGCTTCAGTATCACTTAACTGTGGAATTAATCCTTTAATTCTTTCCGCTTCTTGTTCAGACACAGCTGCTCCAGAAATAGCTTGAGTCACAAATGAAGTTGCTTGTTGTATTCTACTTTTCATTGTAGCAAAATCTTTTGCGTATTGTGTGCCTGCTAATTTTGTTAATGGTGCTACAGTTCTATATGATAATGGTCCTACAGGTTTACCAAGCTTATCATAATCATCAGCTATTCTTGAAAGAATAGTTCTTACTCTATTACTTCCTTGAATAGTTTTCATCTGTTCAGCAGATGGTTTTGAAACAATACTTATAGTCCCATCTGGTTTCATTTGAGCTACAGTACCTTCTGGTAAATTATAATCTTTTAACTCTTGTGCAGATAAAGTTCTTACATTATCCCCATCTTCTCCTTTTAATTTTTCTACCTCTAAAATAGTTGCAGGTAATTTTCCAATACCTTCACCTAATGCAGATAATGCGGGACCAATTCCTTTACCTTTAGCTTGTAGTAATGGTGCAGCTAATGTTGATGCATAAATAGCTTTTTCTTGAGGTGTTAATGAACTTAACCCTCCTTTTTGAAAGTGTTTTACTTTAGGTTTTAAAGTTTTAAAATATCTATCTCTAAATAATTTTCTTGTTAATACTTCATCCATAACTACCTCGGTTGCATCATGTTATAAGCTGCATAAGCACCAAGTCCTGTTCCTGCTGCTTGAGCAAATGGGTTAGCACCGGGAGCCGTGGTTGCTGTTAATGTACTTTGTGTTGTAGGTAAGTTAGTCATAATATTTTTTAAGAACTCTATTCTTTGATAAGGTTCGTAAGCTCTTTGTAATTGAGTTTGTCTTTGAGCCTCAAGAGTTTGTTGACCAATACCTCTTTGTAGAGCACCTGCTTGCATTTGAGCTTGAATATCTGCAAGACTCATTGCTTGTTGTTGAGCACCTAATTGTCCTAATGCTTGTCCAGTCGCTAACTGTTGAGCTCTTTGTTGTTGAGCTGCAGATAACGCTTGGCCGAAGCCTGCTTGTTGTGCTTGTCCTATTTGAGATAAAATTCCTCTTTGAAGTTCTGCTCTTTGAACACCTTCTCTTCCACCGCCAAATGCACCTGCGCCAACTGCTTGAGCACCTAATTGATTCATTTGCATTTCGCCTCTTCTTGCAATTTCACCAGTTACATATGATTGATATGGGTTAAAAAATTGTGAAATGTTTGGTGCTTGCATTCCTGATTGTAATGCTCCAATACCTAAGCCAACTGTTCCTGCACCAACACCAGTTTGACCTGCTTGAGCTATACCTGCTTGTTCTAATGGTGAAAGACCTGCAATTTGTATAGCTGGTATACCACCACTAATTGGATCTTTAGCAAGTTTAGCTGCTTGATCATAAAGTGCAAGTTTTCTAGCTTCAACGCCTGGAGCTTCTCTAGCTATACTTGTTTGTGTTCCTGTAGTAGAAGGTGCCTCACCACCACCAAAAATAAAACTCATTATTTTAACTCCTTAGTATATAAATATCTTTTAACACCCCAACCTTTTGTTTTTAAAAAAGGCATCCAACCTGGTCTTGCATGTACAGCAATTCTTTTACAGTTTTCTGATTTTGCAATGTTCTCTATTGTATCAGCAAGTTGGTCTTGCCACAATTCTCTCTTCTCTCCCTTTAAAAGAATAACTTCACATTGAGAAAAATTAGGTAAAGTTGTAATTCTTACTACACATACCCCAAATACTTTGTATTGGATACCATCGTCCGATCCAAACATCATGAATAGACCCATCTTGTTATTTTTAATATATCCTTTTAAATCTTCAATAGTCATAGGGTCTCCATCATATTTAAGACCTTCTCTTAACATAAACTCTACTAATGACCAGTATTCATCCACCATTGATGGAAATATCTCAAGTACATCTACTTGTTTTTTTATTTTAGTTTTGTTTGCTTGCATTGATTAAATCGTAAATCCTTTTAAATTTTTTTTGTTGATCGTAAAAGAAATCAGCTCCTGCTTTTCTCATACTTTTAAAACTTTTAGGATCTGCGCCAGATAAGATACCTGCACCTAATACTGCATCTGCTCTTGATACAAACTCACCATCAGCTAATTGTGCAAGCATTGTGTCTTCATCTTTATCACCGTTGCCGGCTCCATCTTCAACATATCCTGTTGCTCTTATATAATTGTTTGCATCATTTTCATCATGTGATGTTTTAGATGGTAAATAACTTACACCACCTGTATTAAATTTTTTTACAACTTCAGCTAACCCACCTTGGTTAGCATAAAACATATCTGATCTATATATATCTTCCATAGATGGTCTTACATCTTGTGCTGGTTCAAAACCACCTTCTAGTTTTGCAAGTTGTTCTTCGTACTCTCTTTTATAATCCTCTTCTGTAAATGGTGGCTTATCAGGTTCTGGTTCACCTGCTAACAATGGTAATACAGTTGCAGCAGTTAGTGCTGTACCTACTTTATTTTTTTTAGCATAATCCAAAAGTTTTGCTATTCCTTCAGGTTCTTTCGTAAGACCTGAAGTAATTTTTTGTGCACCAACTAAACCTCTATTATATGCTGCTTGTTGTGCAGCTTCAGTTCTAAATTGAGCTCCAGCAATATCTGCAGCTTTCATTTGAGGTAATCCTGCCGCCTGTTGAGCTGCCGCAGATTGTCCACCAATACCTAGTGAAGATAAAGGTGCTCCTTGAAATGCTTGTACGCCTCCAAGTTGACCTAAACCATAGGCTCCTCCACCTATAATAGTAGCATCTCTTAATGCTCTTCTTGTGGATTTTCCTCTAAGTTTTTGTATGCCAAATGTGGCTAATGCTAATGTAAATGGATCCATAGTCTATTTCTCTAATTATAGACAATATTACCATTTTACTTAGGTAATATCAACTCGTCAGCAAATCTACCTTCATACTGATGTTCTCCAATATGAGCTATAGGATCATCAATAAAGGCATGACATTTACCACCGATCTCAGTCCATAGTTTACAGAATGAAAAGTCTTCACCTAAATAAGTCTTAGTTTCTGGGTCGTGAATAGTATCAAAAAAATTCCACATGTTAGGCTTATCTACATACTCACCATTTATAACAGTTTTTTGTACTATTTGTTTATCTGGATAAGCTTTAATCATTTTATCAAATACTTGTCTTTTAATTAACATACATCCAGTAGGACTATGTGTTACCTCTATAACCCCTCTTTCTACATTAACATTATTAGGGTTTGATATTTTCATAGGATAAGTATGCAACCATCTTCTTATATCATCTCCTTTTTTAATCTCACCTTTTTTCATTTTATTAAATGCTTTATCCCACATTAAAGTTTTTAAAGGATAAGGTATTGCAATAACATCTTTATCTCTTTCAATCATTTTAAATATAGACTCTGCATTAAATAATATATCAGAATCAACAAATAACATATGAGTTAAACCAGAATCTAAAAAACCAGATACACATAAATTTCGACCTTGGGTAACTAACGATGATTTCATTATTTGAAAAGCAACGTCTACATTTCTTTTCATACATTCTTTTTGAAATTCTAATAAACCTTGAGCATAATGTATTGAACATTGATCATGAACTGGGGTTGCAACAAATATAGAATAAGGAGGTTGTTTTTTTGATACATTATCCGTGGACCGTGGTTGGTTATTATTTTTCCATATCGGCATAACTTTTTTATTTCCATCAACTATTCTTGGCATTGGTTTTATATTAACGTCTTTCAATGTTTGATAAGTATCTTCATTTACATAAGTTTTATTTTCTTTCATTAATAGCTCCTTGTAAAAAACTTTTCCATTCAAAACCTTTTTTATCCCAATTATAAAATCGTTTATAAAACTTTTGTTGTTCTTCTAAATGATCTTGAATGTAATCTTCATGTAAATATTTTGCTGCCATTTTTATAGCCCATGAAGTATCAATAGCCATACGCTCATAGTTATCTGTATAATTTACATAAGTAGGCCATTCGGCACACGTTTCATATAAAGCACCATAATTATTTGTAATAACATGAACTCCTGCTGCTAAAGCTTCGAGAGCAGATACACAAAAAGTTTCTTCAAATACACTAGGATAAACAAACATATCATATTTATTTATGTTTGCTTTTATGTATTCGTTAGTTTCATAACCAATGTAATTTACATTAGGTAATTGTTTTGCTTGTTCATATAGTGGTTTAAACTGTTCATCATTTACTTTTTTAAAAGCATCTCCATAAACTTGTGTAGATGAGTAAACATCTAAAGTTATATTAGGATCATCTATTTCTTGCATTGCTCTAAGTAAAACATTTAATCCTCTCCATGGAGTACAATGATGGATTAATTTTATTGGCTCACCTTTTTTATATACTTTTCTTTTTGGAAATGAATCAATTCCATTTTTAATCACAACAGATCTTTCTGATGGAATATCAAAAAAGTATCTAAATTTTTCATAATTCCAATGAGAATTAAATACATACCAGTCATATTCTTTATGTCTTTCTTTATTACCAAAAAATTCTTGCAGGTTTGGTTGATCATAAGAATTTTTTTGCCAAAGTATATTTACTTTGTTTGGATCAATGGGGACTTTACCAGGAATAGAAGTACATATCTGTACTTGATCTAGTAATTCTTTTGGAACATGCTTATGCAGCATCTCCATTTGTAGCTCAGTGGCTCCTCTAGGTTCCATTATGTTTTCTCCTTTATGTTAAACGCTATTGAAATTCTTTCTACATTTGATTTAAAGGGTGCAACAGAATGTGGTAAGTTATGTGGAAATATAAATAAGTCTCCTGCTTTTGGAAGAAAACTTTTTTCTGTAATAAATCCACTTATAGGAGCTGAGGTAATAAATTTAAGTTCTCCTGGTCCAGCAGTATTACTTGCACTTTTATTTCCTTTAAAATTCATATTTTCTTTTTTTATTTCATCTGGCATAGATAAAAACAATACAGCAGACAAGTTACAATTATCATGAGTATGAACTGGATTAAATTCACCTGCTTTCATAAAATTAACCCAAGCACTGTTAATATAAAAATCTATATCACTTCCATAAAAATTAAGAAAGCAATTTTTATAATCATTTAAGTATTTATCTAAAATAAATTCAAGTTTTCTATAATCTATTCCAAACTCATCTTCAATATGTCCCGCTAAACTTTTCCTAAAATTTAAACTTTCGTTTTTGATACAAAGTTTATTTATTTCAGTAAGTTCTTTTTCTTCTACTTCGGCATGGTATAATAATGGTCCTAAGTAGTAAAACCTACTTATCATTATTTTTTTGTTTTAGCGCCCATTGAAACTCTTGTAACTTTAATTTCAAGGTCTTGCCTGAAGTCATCCACAGTAGTGTCAGTATTGGGGTCAGCAACATCACTATCAAAATCAGCTTTGCTAGCATATACTTTACCCGTTCTTTTGTTCTTTATTATTTCTTTGGCTTCTGCCGGTATTTTTATTAAATCGCTCATAGTTATCTTCCTTGTTTATTATATTTCTTATAACTTCTTTTTTCATTTTTGTTAAGTCTTTTTTTATGACGACCTGGACGTTTACGAGCTTTTGGTCTAGGGACGTAGTGTACAAATTTTTGTTTAGCCATTTTGATCGGATCTATTTATTTCTAATATAGATACCACAGCAGTCACTCCAGTGCTAGTGCTAGACTCAATATTGAGTGTATCACTTTCCTCAAGTATGATTGGCCCTTTAGCTATATTACATATTGTTGGACCAGAGATAGACGCATAGGCTATTTGAATAGTGGAGGTATTAGTTGCATCCGTGATACTTGCTTTTACAACTTTACTACCAGATTCATTTGTCACTTGTATATTCTGTATAATTGCTCTCGAATTGTTTGGAGAACTATATACAGTTACTACTGAAGTAGTAGTCGGTGCATAGAATGCGTTTTTATAAAAGTTTGCCATTAATTATCTATGAGTATTAACTCAAATCCTCCTGCTGCCGCTGACGTAGAATTAGATATAACTTGAAAATCTAAATCTGTTTTTTCTGTTGCTTTGTTTATAGCGTATTTTCTCCAATCTGAAAA
>Ga0181607_10002880_pt1 | contig 15102 bp, 15 predicted proteins | sample 041ome_9_FD_132420 | JGI IMG/M metagenome (GOLD analysis project Ga0181607, IMG submission 132420) | Coastal salt marsh microbial communities from the Groves Creek Marsh, Skidaway Island, Georgia - 041413US metaG (megahit assembly) | ecosystem: Environmental > Aquatic > Marine > Intertidal zone...
GAACTGGGCTTCCCCAAAATAGTTCACCCCGCGTACCGAAATCTTACCGGTGTAAGGGACGGGCAACGACGCAAAGGAAAACCCATGAGCAATAAGAAAAAGGAGGGGGACAAGAACTCTCTTCATAACGCAGATTGTTACTTGATACGCCTACCCTGTCAAACCATGATCAAAATAAATGCCGTCTTAAAACAAAAGAATACCGGGGCCCGCCAGAACGGACTATTTAGGACTGGGCAAACCGACCGATGACACCATCAAAGGAACCATTGGAAAAAAAGACGATCAGAGTGGGCCCGGCGAAGGAATAGGTACCGAGAAAATCTTCCAGTTCCTGGTTGGTGGCAAAGGCCTGGGCAATCTTTCCCTGGGCCTGAATCCTCTCAATCATCCTTGGCGGGCTGATTCGTTTTTCCTCCGGTATTTTCTCCGCCCGGTGGACCGCCCCAAGAAGGGCCACATCCGCCAGGGCGAGAGCATCCGCAAAGCGGTCCTCAAATACATTGGTGACTGCGGTGTTACTCCGGGGCTCAAAGCAGGCAATCACTTCCCGGTCGGGCCAGCGGGCCCGGAGAGATTCCAGGGCACCGGCAATGGCGGTGGGATGATGGGCAAAGTCGGAAAGCACCACCCGATCTTCCCTGTCGAGCAATATTTCCTGCCTCCTTTTCACTCCGTAACAGGCGGAAAAATCTGGCAGGGTGGCGGAGGTAAAGGGAGTGAAGCTTTCAGGTTCCAATTTTTCACCTTTGGCCAGATGCTGGGAAAGAACCGAGGCAAGGGTAGCCATGGCAAGGTTGCGGGCATTGAAGAGGCCGGGCATGGCCCAGTCCACCGGCATCACTTCCTCACCCTTCCATCGTAAGGTAAAACGGGTGCCCTGCCCGTCTTCTTCAAAACCGGCGATTTGCAGGTCATTGGCCTCGCCGACACCCACCTTGATCATCTGGGTCCAGGGAGCAGGTGGGAGGGCAAGAAGGTTGGGGTCATCCCCGTTGACAAGGACATAACCGTCCGATGGCACAATCCGAAGGAGGTGAGAAAAACTCCGGGATATATCCTCGAGGTCCCGGAAAATATCCCCGTGGTCAAACTCCAGGTTATTTAAGACCAGCACCTTGGGCCGGTAGTGGATAAATTTACTGCGTTTGTCAAAAAAGGCGGAATCATACTCATCTCCTTCGATCACAAAGGGGGAACTGGCCCCACCCAGTTCATTTCCGGAAGGCAAGTCCAGGGGAACCCCCCCGATCAGATACCCCGGGTCCTTTCCAGCCTGGTGAAGGGCATAGGAGGCAAGAGCGGTGGTGGTGGTCTTTCCATGGGTGCCGGCAATGACCACGGCCGGCCGGTTGGCGATCAGGTCTTCCCCGATAAGTTGAGGCAGGGAGACAAAGGGAATCTCGCGGGTGCGGAGTAAATATTCCACCTGGGGATTCCCCCGGGAGACGGCATTGCCCACCACCACACGATCGGGCTGCCAGGCCCGCATTTCATTTTCCGCAAAGCCTTCGTAAAGGTCGATGCCGGCGGCCGACAATACATCGGACATGGGTGGATAGACCCCTGCATCAGACCCAGCCACTTCATGGCCCATCTTTTTTAAAAGGACGGCTGCATTTCCCATAGCCGTTCCACATACCCCGATAAAAAATACCCGCATCCTCCCACTTTGAACCATTCCACCGCCGAGGAAAACCAAAATCAGACCCTTGATAAAAAAATTTGAGGAATTGCCTCGACTCCTGCCTCATTTTGAGGGAAATCGAAGCGATGCAAGATACGAATTTGAAAATATTAGTTGTCGGGAGCGGTGGCCGTGAGCACACCCTGGCCAAAGTTTGTCAGCAAAGCCCACGAGTAAACGAGGTAATGGTGGCACCGGGAAATGGAGGCATCGCCGAGGAATTCACAACCCTCGAGCTCGATGTGGCCGACAACCAAAAACTGGTCAAAATTGCCCAGGATCACCAAATCGACCTGGTTGTCGTGGGTCCCGAAGTCCCCCTTTGCAACGGGGCGGTCGATGCCCTGCAGGATGTCGGCATTCTTGCCTACGGCCCGGACAAAGCAGGGGCCCAACTGGAAGGCAGCAAGGCGTATACCAAGGACTTTTTGGCCAAGTATAATATTCCCACCGCAGGCTATGGAAATTTCACTGAAATTGCCCCCGCCCTGGAGTACCTTGCGGGGTGCAGCCTGCCGGTGGTGGTCAAAGCCAGTGGACTGGCTGCCGGCAAAGGAGTTTTAATCTGCCAGACCCTGGATGAAGCGGAGGAAGCGGTAAAAGATATGCTTTCCGGGGACAGCTTCGGGGAGAGCGGAAAGGAAGTGGTCATCGAAGAATTCCTGGAGGGGGAAGAAGCCTCCCTGCACCTGATATGCTCGGGAGAAAGTTATGTCCCCATGCCTATGAGCCAGGACCATAAAAAGGTGGGCGAAGGAGACAGCGGCCTTAATACAGGGGGTATGGGGGCGTATGCACCGACCAGGCTGGTGACCGAGGCCATGCTCAAAAGCTATGAGGAATCCATTGTCCGTCCCACCCTGGCGGGATTGAGGAGCGAAGGGGTAAACTTTCGGGGAACTCTATATATTGGGCTCATGCTTACCTCAAGAGGGCCCAAGGTACTGGAATTTAATGTACGGTTCGGGGATCCCGAGACCCAGGTAATATTGCCCCTGTTAGAGGATGACCTGGTTCCGCTTTTACTGACTTCAGCCCGTGGGCAGGCGATGCCCAACCGGGTACAGTTCAAAGAGGCAAGTTCCATGGTGGTGGTATTAACCAGTGCCGGATACCCTGAAGCTTATCCAAAAAATGAACCGATCTCGATAAAGCAACCTCTTCCGGAAGGTTCGGAGGTAATTTACGCCGGGGTCGGTAAAAATGAAAGCGGGCAGGTTGTTTCCGCAGGGGGTCGGGTACTGGGAGCTGTGGGTACAGGATCCACCTTGCAGGAGGCCAAAGAACGGGCTTATGCCTTGTGCGAACATATTGAGTTTAAGTCCAAATATTTGCGCAAAGATATTGGGCACCGGGAATTTTCAAGGCCCTGAATAGATTCAACCTTGCCTTTTTCCTCAATGGGTTGAAAAACATTCCTTGCCAATGGGAAGAAAAAGCAGAGCGAAAAAGGAAAGAAAGGAGGAAAAATTGGTTGTCTTTATTTGCACAGCCAATGTTTGCCGCAGCCCGATGGCGGAGAAATTATTTGAGGATGCCCTGGCCAAGTCCTCCTGTAAGAAAAAAATCAGCGTTTTCTCCGCCGGAATCTCCGCAATGGACGGGGACCAGGCATCTGACAACTCGGTTCTTGCCTGCAAGGAAGAAGGGCTTGATTTATCCGATCACCGCAGTGCGGCCATTACCCGGGCAACCATTGAAAACGCTTCGGTTATTTTTTGCATGACGGAATCGCACCGAGCTTTGCTGCATATGTATTTTGAACTCCCTGAAGACGCTCCTATTTTCCTGATGAGAGAATTTATCGAAAACGGATCCAGGGAATTACCCGACCCTTACGGGCAAGACATGGATGTCTACCGGGAATGCCGGGACGACATGAAGGAAGCCCTGCCTTCGTTGATAAACTGGGTTGAGAAAAACCTCTAAACTTTTATAAACCAATACTATGATCTCTGAAAGTACCGCCACCCTATCACCCACCTTTCTCGATTCCCGCCCCCTCGCGGAAATCGACCCTGCCATCCATCAGGCCATCGAGGCTGAAAAAGTAAGGCAAAGCACGCATATCGAGCTGATTGCCTCCGAGAATTTCACCTTGCCTTCCATTATCGAAGTCACAGGCAGTGTCCTGACCAACAAGTATGCCGAAGGCTACCCCGGGAAAAGATACTACGGTGGTTGTGAACATGTGGATGTGGCGGAAAACCTGGCCATTGAGCGGGCGAAGCAGGTATTTGGAGCAGAGCATGCCAATGTCCAACCACATTCGGGAAGCCAGGCCAATACTGCGGTTTACTTCGCCATGCTTCAACCCGGAGACAAGATTTTAACTATGAGCCTGCAGGATGGGGGCCACCTAACCCATGGGCACCCCAAAAACTGCAGTGGCATGCTCTATGACGTGATCAATTACGGAGTGGATCCGGACTCGGGCTACATAAATTACGACGAGATCGAAGCCCTGGCCTCCAAGGAAAAACCCAAACTTATCACCGTGGGGGCATCCGCCTACCCGCGAACCATCGATTTTGAGCGAATGGGAAATATTGCCAAGGCAAACGGGGCTCTTTTGCTTGCCGATATTGCCCATATTGCCGGGCTTGTTGCCTGCGGGATTCACCCATCGCCCGTGCCTCATGCGGATTTCGTAACCACCACCACGCACAAAACCCTGCGGGGACCCAGGGGTGGGCTCATTCTCTGCCGGGAAGAACACGCCAAAGCGATTGACTCCGCGGTATTCCCCGGCAACCAGGGCGGACCCTTGATGCATGTCATTGCCGCCAAAGCCCTTTGCTTTGCGGAGGCGGGAAAGCCAGAATTCAAGACCTACCAGCAACAGGTGGTCGCCAACTCCAAAGCCCTGGCCGAGGCGTTGACCGGACATGGTTTCCATTTGGTAAGCGGTGGCTCGGACAACCACCTTATGCTGGTTGACCTGCGTCCCTCCCATCCGGATATGACCGGAAAACAAGCCCAGCTTGCCCTGGAAGGAGCCAACATCACCCTCAACCGCAATACGGTACCAGGAGAAACAAGAAGCCCATTCCAGACCAGTGGGATACGCATTGGCACCCCAGCGGTTACTTCCCGCGGCATGAGAGAAAGTGAAATGCAGGAAATTGGCTCGATCATAAATGCAGTAATCTCCGGACACGAAAATCCTCAGGCGATTGCCGAAGCCCAAGAGAAGGCTCTTGCCCTTTGCCACGGATTTCCCTTACCCTATTGATTTGCTCAAAAAATCATTTATCATTCAACAGCTCCTACTTTACTAACATATGAATAATAATAAGAAGAAAAAAGGATTTACCCTTATCGAACTTCTCGTGGTTATCACCATCATCGGGATATTGGCTGGTATAGCCTTTGTTGGCTTTGGTGATGTTTTCGGAACTGCCGGTCGTACCGCTGCCCAGAAAAACCTCAAGACGGTTTACGAATCCCTGGCGGCCAAGACCCGCAACTTCCCCACCACCGACGATGTTTCCAGTGCGGAAGAATTTGTTGCCTGGTTTCGTAAGAAAACCAAGGATACCCGCCCTGAGCTTTGGTTTCTCCCTGATGATGAACTGGTCGTGGAGTTGAATGAAGACGGAAACGACGGTGTACCCTCCAATATTCCGGCAACCAAAGACGGATTTACCGGCGACCAAATTGATGCCCTTGGGTATGCGGTGGCCATTCCCAAAGCAGGTGAGGCCAAGACCAGGAGTTTTGTGACCAACCTGGAAAGTGGGCCCTTCCCAATCCTCTGGACATCCGGACTGGATTCGGAAAGATGGAACGACTCATCCCCCTGGGCTGGAGAAGGCGGACATGTACTATTTAGTGACGGCACAGTCCGCTGGTTTGAGGAAACCCAGAATGACAACGGTGATGGCGTTTTCATCAAGGCCATCGACAAAGGGGAAGATGTACCGGACACCTTTGAAAATTCAGAAGCGATCCGGGATGCGGTCCCTGCATCATGGGAAATCTTCGATCCTCGGGATTAATATCTGATTTTCTCTAACTTGTTCATTCCCTTCCTTTTTTCTCATCTTCGTGAGTAAGGGGAAGATAACAGGCACCTTGTATTTTGGAAAACAAGGGAGAGCCAAGGTAATCGTTGAAGGCTGGGATGAGCCCGTCTCTTTAGCCAAAGGATACTCGGGAACCGCCCTGCATGGGGACACGGTTGAACTCCATGTATTGCCGCCTAAGAAAAAGAAACTTGTCCGCAAAAACAGACCGGGAAAGTCGACCAAGGCCCGGTACGAAGTTAAAAAAATTGTAAAAAGAGAGACCGATGAGTTTCTGGGATACCTTCAGGAAGAATCGGGAAGGACCTCGGTAAATGCGGAGAATTCCCGCCTGTTTATCCCTTTCAAAATCATGGGAGATGCCCGCAATGCCCAACCGCATGACAAGGTGGTGGCAAAATTTGTTAGATGGGATCCCCCTGCCCGCATCCCTACCTGTAAAATTATCCGTGTCCTTGGCCCAGGTGACAGCCCACAGACTGATCACTTGGGAATTCTGGCAAAATATGGGCTGTCCAGCACCTTTCCCCATAAAGTCGAGGAGCAGGCCAAAGCCATTCCCCAAACCATCGACCCCAAGGAAATCAAAAAGCGTTTGGACTTTCGGGATGTCTTCACCCTGACCATCGACCCGTTGGATGCCCGGGATTTTGATGATGCCCTGTCGGTTAAGAAGATCAATGATGAAGAGTGGGAAATCGGGGTGCACATTGCCGATGTTTCCCATTACTGCCCCCCCAGGTCGGCCCTGGATAAAGAAGCGAGAAAAAGAGGGAATTCCACCTACCTGGTCGGGGAAGTGGTGCCGATGCTGCCTCAATCTTTATCCAACGGTATATGCAGCCTGGTGGAGGGCGAGGACCGCCTGGTGAAATCGGTAATCTTTCGATTTAGGCATGATGGGGAAATCCTTGGTTTCAAGATTGCAGAATGTGTCATTCACAGCGATAAGCGGCTCACTTACGAACAGGCCATTCTCTTTCTCCGGGGCAACAACCTGGAAAGTATTCAGCAGGCAAAGCCACCCTCCAGTCGATACTCGGGGAACCCGGGGAAACCCCTGCATGAATTAAGTCCTGATGAATTAAGGCAGATAAACCTCACGGTTCAAAGGCTTTGGTCGATTGCATCCAAATTGCGAACTTCGAGAATGAAGGAGGGATCGCTCAACCTTGAATCCACTGAAATTAAGATTCTGGTCGATGCCAAGGGTGAACCGGAAAAAATTCTTTCCTCGGAGAATGATGAGAGTCATCAACTGGTGGAAGAATTTATGCTTTTAGCCAATGAGACCGTGGCCAAACATATCCGGAATAAAAAACTGGCAGGGATTTACCGTGTTCATCCTGAACCCGACCCGGAAAACCTGGAGGAACTGAGGAATTTTGTGGCCATCTTTGGTATTTCCTGCGGAGAGCTTACATCCCGAAAAGAGGTAAACAAATTACTCCGTAATATTAATAAGCACCCCATTGCCCAGGTTCTGAAAATTAAATTCCTTCGCAGCTTAAAGCAGGCCTGTTACCGAAGCACACCGGATGGCCACTATGGGTTAGCCAAGCGTGACTACCTGCATTTCACCTCCCCGATAAGGCGATACTCGGATCTCGTGGTCCACCGCATTATCGAACAATGGCTTAAAAAAGAGCAAAAGACTCCAAAGTTCAGTGACTCCCTCGAAAGCCTGGCCAAACATATTTCTGTAACTGAGAGAAACAGTGTGGATGCGGAAAGAGAGTCGGTAAAGGATAAGCTTTTACTCTACTACAAAAGGGGCATTGATGCACGCCCACCGATTGTCCACCGTGCCATGATCACGGAAATTGGAAGAAGAGGGTTTTTCATTGAACTTGTGGATACCATGGCCCGGGGCTTTGTGCCTGTCCGCACCCTTCCCCGCCAACTTGGGTACCGCGTCGCAGCCAATGGGTCAGCTCTGGTGGGACGAAACCCAAAAAATAAATTAAAGTTAGGCCAGGAGGTGCAGGTAGTTATCGACAAAGTCTTTGTCTCCGATAAACAGCTTGATTTCAAGCTGGCGTAAACTTTCTTGCATCCATCCCAAAGTCTCACATTTTTGGTAGAGCATGAATTACGACTTTCAAATAAAACTGGTTCAAATTTGGGAAAAAGCGGTTGACCTCTACCAAAATGGCCAACGGGATTCCGCCACTTTTCCGATGGAGGAAGATCTCCCCTTTCTCTCCTCCATCGGTATGAATAAAATGGATATCTTTGACTTTGCGGAGGACTGGGTACTCGAGGGCACACCGGACCTTGCCACCTTTTTACTCATCCATGAACAGCGAAGGAATTACTTTTTTGAAATACAAAAAAAAGTACCATCCTTAAAAGTGTTGGATCCATCCACCCTGCCTGCCAAAACGGAAACCATTGAAGGCATCCATTGGCTCCCGAGAATCATCCCCAAAGCCCGGGCTAAACTTCGGGGTGAGTTGCCCGCTTCTTCCATGTTTTGCTGTGGCGGAGACCGGAATTTCTTTAAGACCTATGACATCCATCCCGCGGAATTCCTGCGGGTTGTAAAAAAAGCGGAGGAGCAGGACCAGGTGATTATTGACTGGGTTCTTGCTCGAGTAAGAGAAAATAATTTGTAAACCAGCTAGCTATGAGATTTGAAAAATATCACGCCCTCGGGAATGATTACCTTGTTTTTGACCCAGAGGGAAAAAAACAGGCATTCACAGAGGAAGAAACCATTCGTATTTGCCACCGTAATTTTGGACTGGGCTCCGATGGTATTCTTGTGGGACCCCTCCCCTCTGAAAAAGCAGATTTCGGTCTTCAAATCCTTAACCCCGATGGCTCAGAGGCCGAGAAGAGCGGTAACGGCCTGCGGATATTTGCCCGTTACCTCAGGGACTCCAAGAGAGTGGGAACGAATGCCTTTACCGTGGATACCCTAGGGGGGGTCGTCTCCTGCGAGGTTTCTGAATCCGCCGATGTCATAACCGTGGAAATGGGACAGGTTAGTTTTCATAGTGATATTATTCCCGTCAATGTCGAAGGCGATGCCCGGGAAGTGACCGATGAAAATATAAGTGTTGGGTCCGAGACTTTGAAATACTATGCCGCAACCATCGGAAACCCTCACTGTGTGATACCGGTCAATCAGGTTTCCAAGGAGGATGCTTTACGGCTCGGTCCTCTTTTGGAAAATCACCCCAATTTCCCCAACCGTACCAATGTCCAGTTTTTGGAAATCCTAGACCGCAACCGAATAAAAATTGAAATTTGGGAGAGAGGTGCAGGCTACACCTTAGCTTCTGGAAGCAGCAGTTCCGCGGCCGGAGCGGTAGCCCGGAAAATGGGTGCCTGTGATCAGGATATTACCGTGGAAATGCCCGGTGGGGAAATTCAGCTGGTTATTGATGACGCCTTTAGTGTTAAGATGGCCGGTCCGGCAACCCGGGTGGCGACGATGGACCTGGATACGGAATGCTTAGAATAAGTATAAGCCTTGGCTAAGCAGGTTTCCGGCATACCCAAAACCTGCATTCGTCTGAATATTTTTGGGTAAGCGAGTCTTCCTCTGCAAGTTTGGACCTTAAAACATCCCGTTCCACGACAAAGCCTGCTGCCTGTAAGTGGGATCTCAGCTCAGAGACATCCGGGACATGGAGAAAAAGTTTTCCTTTGGCGGTTTCCTCAAACCGGTCTCCAAATTCTTGTAATCCTGGGTCTTGCTCCCCTTGATTCCACTTTTTTCTCTCGGTTGCCCAAAACTTTTTCCACTTGGGCAAGGTCCGGTCGTGAGCGGTAAAAATAAAGTAGCCACCAGGTGCAAGAACCCGGAAAGATTCTGCTATAGCTTTTCTCCGGTTTGGCAGTCCGGGTATTTGCATCATGCCGTTAAAGCCAAAGATTACACCATCAAAAGAAGAAGAATCATAGCCAAGGTCCGTGGCATCTTGCCTCTGAAACTCTACTTCTAGTTTCAGTTTCTGGCTTAGCACTTTAGCACCTTGAACCATTTTTTTTGAAAAATCAGAAGCAGTCAATCGGTGGTAACCGGCTTTGTGCAGCCCAAAAGAAATCCGCCCAGTACCACAGCCCAGTTCCAAAAGTTTCACATTCTTGTCAGGAAACACCCTCTTGAAGATAATTTTCTCGGATTTCCATAACCCAACCCGCTCAGTGGCTTCTGTGTAATGTTGGAGTACCCCAGGCTGAGCGTAATAGCCTAGCACATCACGGGCGGATACTTTGCTGGGTTTTAAAATCATCGAAAATATATTCCCCGGAATCATGAACAATTTCAGAATTGAAGCAAAACTAAGATGACGCTTGCCAAAACTCTGCAAAAATGATTTTTTTGTACCTTTTCTATCCATGAAAGCTACAATTAAGACACAAGGTAGTCAGTTCACAGTTGAGAAAGGTGATAAACTTTTCGTGAATCGTTTCCCCGACACAAACGAAGGTGATCAAGTAAAACTTGATCAAGTATTGATGGTTGTAAATGATGGAAAGCCTACTTTTGGCTCCCCCACCATTGAAGGTGCATCGGTAACTGCCAAAATCCTCGAAAACAAGAAGGATAAAAAAGTAATTGTTTTCAAAAAGAAGAGAAGACAGGGATACAAACGTAGGAAAGGACATCGTCAGCTTTTATCCGTGATTGAAATCGAATCAATCGATCTTAAGTAATCATCCTCAAATTTTCGAACAATGGCACATAAAAAAGGACAAGGTACTTCCAAAAACGGTAGAGACAGTAACAGCAAACGCTTGGGCGTTAAAAAATTTGGTGGAGAAGCTGTACTAGCCGGTAATATCATTTTACGTCAGCGTGGCACCAAGTATCATCCCGGCAGCAATGTGGGATTGGGTAGAGACTTCACCCTTTTCGCCCTGACCCCAGGTAAGGTTCAATTTGATAAAGCACACAGACTCGTAAACGTTGTTTCCGAGTAATTGCTTACAATTTGGTATATCCCAGTCCTTTTCTAACGAAAAGGGTTCCTTATCTCCCTGCCTTATCTAGTTATTACCTGTAGCTATGGACATCTCAGATGATTTAGAGAGTGGAGATTCCCATCTCCCTGCTTTAACTTTCGCTGAGACTCGGGTTCTCGGATCTCTTATTGAAAAAGAACTCACCACTCCTGAGTATTACCCGATGAGCCTTAACGGGCTTACCAATGCCTGTAACCAAAAAAATAACCGCAACCCTAAATCAGAATTATCTGAGGATGAGGTATCCCATGCGATTGAAGAGTTAAGGCTTAAAAGACTCGCTCACCGTGTCGATTTAGTGGGCTCACGGGTTCCTAAATTTCAGCACAATGCTGAGAAAGAGTTAGATCTGATTAAAGCAGAGCGGGCATTACTTGCTGAGTTGCTGAACCGGGGTCCTCAAACTGCCGGGGAATTAAATACCCGGGCTTCCCGCATGTTCAAATTTGACGGCTTGTCCGATGTTGAAGATACCCTGACTGAGTTATCTGAGAGAGATTCTGCACTCGTTTGCCTTATGGACCCCATACCCGGCAGAAAAGAAAGGAGATGGTTCCATAAACTCGCCCCTGCCCCAAAAGTAGAAGCAGGCGAAAGTGTTCAACCCGTTTTTGTCCCATCGGCCGATAAAAGACTGGATCAAATCGATGAGAACTTGAAGGAGTTTAAAGACCTGAAGGAAGAAGTGGAAGCCCTTCGCTACCAAGTGCGGGAATTAAGGGACGAATTCAGTAATTTCCGAAAAGAATTCGAATAATTTCAGCTCTTAGAGCCTTGTGGTTCCCTGCTCCAAGCCAAGCAGGAAATCAGCGTAAGCGGATTGAATACCATCCTTCAAATCAATCTTTGCTTTCCATCCCAAAGAATCGAGCAAGGATACATCCAGGCATTTTATAGGCGTCCCATCGGGTTTACTCAGGTCATGGGTGATTGTCCCTTCAAACCCGACAACCTGCTTGATCATCTCCGCCAATTCCAAAATCGTCCGGTCCTTACCTGTCCCGATATTTACCCAATCTGGAGGGTTGTCGACTTGAAGCATAAATAATAAGGCCTCAGCCAAGTCATCCGCATGTAAAAGTTCCCGCCTGGGCTTACCGGTGCCCCACATACAAACTTCTTCAAGACCCGCTTCTTTGGCTTCATGAAAGCGTCGAAGCAAGGCAGGTAAAACATGTGAGTTTTCCGGGTGATAATTATCCCCTGTCCCATATAAATTTGTGGGCATGGCACTGTGAAAAAGAACCCCGTATTGATTGCGGTAATGCCGGCACATTTCCAGGCCGGCAATCTTGGCCAGGGCGTAAGCGGAATTTGTGGATTCCAAGGGGCCTGTCAGCAAGGATTCTTCCTTCAATGGCTGAGCCGCATCCCTTGGGTAGATGCAGGAGCTGCCAAGGTTCAGGAAGCGTTGCACCTGGTTTTCATAGGATGCGTGGATCAGGTTGGCATTAATCAGAAGGTTTTCCCGAATAAAATCTGCCGGATAAGTATTATTTGCATGAATACCGCCAACCTTACCAGCCGCATTGATTACATATTCTGGCTTTTCATCTTTAAAGAAATCATCGACTTGTTTTTGGACGCAGAGATTAAGTTCATCACGGGTCCGGGTAATTACTTCCCAGTCCTTAGAATCATTGCCTAAAGCCCGGACGATGGCTGATCCCACCATCCCCCGGTGTCCACTGACAAAAATCCTGGCCATTTAGGACAAATTGGCTTCGGATAGAGTTTTTTCCTGCTGAGCCAATTTCATATCTTCATCCACCATCAAGCCAACCAGTTCCTTAAATGTGGTTTTGGGCTCCCACCCAAGCTGCTTTTTGGCCTTGGCTGGGTCCCCGATTAAAAGATCCACCTCAGCTGGGCGCTCATACTTTTTATCAAAGCCCACATACTCATTCCAATCCAGGTCCAAATGAGCAAAAGTTTCTTCTAAAAATTCACGCACAGTGTGGGTTTCATTGGTCGCAATCACATAATCATCGGGCTGATCCTGCTGCAGCATGAGCCACATGGCTTCGACATATTCCTTGGCATAGCCCCAGTCACGCTTGGAGTCCAGGTTCCCCAAAATTAACTTTTTTTGCAGACCCAATTTAATACGAGTGGCCGCTCGGGTAATTTTTCGGGTCACAAAGGTCTCACCCCGGCGCGGAGATTCATGGTTAAAAAGAATCCCACTGCTCGCATGCATATTGTAGGACTCACGATAATTGACTGTCAACCAATGGGCATAAACCTTGGCACAGGCATAAGGAGAACGGGGCCAAAAAGGAGTAGTCTCGACCTGGGGCACTTCCTGCACCTTTCCGTACATCTCAGAAGAGGATGCCTGATAGTAGCGTACCTTCTCCACTAAACCAGCTTCCCGTATTGCCTCTAATATTCTGACCGCCCCCAGGCCGGTGACATCACCGGTGTATTCAGGTATATCAAAGGATACCCGCACATGACTTTGAGCCCCCAAATTATAGATTTCATCCGGTTGCAATTGATAAAGTAGTTTCACCAATTGAACCGCATCAGCCAAGTCACCGTAGTGAAGGTAAAGGTTGGTGTTATCCACCAAAGGATCCTTATAAATATGATCCAAACGATCGGTATTAAATGTCGAGGCCCGGCGGACAATTCCATGCACCTCATATCCCTTTTCCAGGAGCAGTTCCGCTAAATAGGAACCATCTTGACCGGTAATACCTGTGACTAAAGCCTTTTTCATAAAGAATCTTTTAAAGGATTAAACTAGATTCGTAAAGCTAACTCCTAAAACTCAAAGACCAACAAAGTTGACAGAATGAAAAAGCTGACTAGTTTTAGAAGTCACTTGGGGGATTAGCTCAGTTGGTTAGAGCGCATGCATGACACGCATGAGGTCACTGGTTCGACTCCAGTATCTCCCACCATAATCGATATCAATTTTGACTCATCGGTTCTGTATAAATTGTCGTGTTACAATTTGTTTTTACAGAGTGTAAAAGTTAGATAACCTAAAGTTCCGTGAAAATAGCAGTACAAGTTCCGATTAAAGGTAAATCAAGCATAAGGGTTCCTAACAAAAATTTTAGAAATTTAAATGGTAAGCCTCTTTGCTACTGGGTTCTTGATGAGTTAGTCAAACTCCCAGCAGATATTGATATTTTCATCGATAGTGAAGAAGAAAATATTTTTCAAAAACTAGCAATACCTCGTTTTCAAAGGTTTAAATTTCACAAACGCAAAGAGTGGTTTTCACATGACCAGGCAAACGGAAACCACCTCATCCATCAATTTGCATTGGATCACTTAGAATATGATGCCTACGCTCAGATTTACGTAACGGCTGTGACTCTCAAAGAACAGATAATTACTAATGCACTCGAGGCATTTAGAAAGAACTCTTCCAAGCACGACTCTTTATTTCTAGCAACTGAAGAAACTGGTTGGGTTTGGTTTAAGGACGAACCAATTAATTATGACCCTCTTCGCCCTCATGGGCTTCCACGATCTCAAGATGCAACATTTATCAAAGAAACAACTGGATTGTACGCCATTATGCGAGAGGCTGTTCTTCTCTCGGGTTGCCGTATTGGTTCTTCACCGTATGTCTTTAAAATAGAACCGGAATATGCTATGGACATCGACACCATGAGCGATTTTATAGAAGCAGAAAAGCTTTTAAGTCTCCAAAATATATAATGTAAAGTCCCTTGAATGTGCAAAATTGGATACTTGAGAATAAACACCCCGGTGCAACCTCTTGTTTTATTCTCGGGGAAATTGAAAACCTAAGGGTTCTCGAGCCATTTAAATCCTATAATTATGTTGTTTGGTTTGTAAGTGAAAAACAATTACCCAAAAACTCTTCGGAATATAAAAATATTTTCCCTATGACTCTGGAATCGATCGATTCATCAAAACTTGATGAAATTGTGACCACATTGATCAACGAAAATATTTCCCTCATTCCAGATATATTTTGTAGCCAAAAAATTTTAGATAACCATGCCCAGTCTTATGACTTGATTCTAAAGACAATTCAAGTCAAGTCTGAGGAAAAGCTTAGGGTTGGGAAGATGAGGAAACTTGAGGGTTTCAGTTCCCAAAAAAATATTTTAAACAACCTGCCTTTTTTCATTCAAAACCAATTAGGTGATCATGCTGAAAATTTGCTCTTAGCAAAACCAGTTGCCGTGGTAGGAGCAGGACCTTCACTTGATTGTAGTATAAATGTACTGGAGAAATATCATCGAAATTTCTACATTTTTTGCGTCGATTCTGCTTTTTCAAAGTTACGAAATCGAAACATCCAACCGGATGCCGTCTTTACCATAGACGCAGAAAAGCAAATGAATGCCTGTCTAAATGAAAATGAAAGTATTCATTCATTATTCCTCTCTCTTAAAAGTCCGCATGAATGGGCAA